>Ga0209753_1000972_pt1 | contig 12190 bp, 6 predicted proteins | sample METZYME_3_550m_FD_187550 | JGI IMG/M metagenome (GOLD analysis project Ga0209753, IMG submission 187550) | Marine microbial communities from oxygen minimum zone in mesopelagic equatorial Pacific - METZYME_3_550m (SPAdes) (version 2) | ecosystem: Environmental > Aquatic > Marine > Oceanic | place... | reverse complement strand
ATAAAACGGTCTCTTTAAATTATCCAAATAATGTGGTTTTTGAAACGTTTTTACCCGGTGAAACCTATACTTGGTCAGTTGAAGTTGGTGACGTTAGTAGTCAAGTATGGAGCTTTACGGTAGCTAATAAAATACAACCATTAAATGACAGGTCGGTTGATGTTGATGCTGCTGACGAAAAACTCATTCCAAACCATAACAAAAGTCTGAGCTTGTCTGATGGGGTTTTGTCTTTCATGAGATTTGATATCCCATCTTCTATTAACTCTGACTATCAGGTTTTTCTGAACTTAACCCCAGAAACGGTAAACTCATCAAATGGCCAAATTATGTTATATAAATACAATTATCAGGGCTGGGGAGAGAAGCTAGATACAAATAATATAGGTTTATTAGATCATAGCTTACTGACAGCTTTACAGAGCATTTCCACGATTGATGCGTCCTCCTCGTTGTCAGTAGAAATCACGGACTATATTGAATCGACCGGAGAAATTTCATTCGCTCTAGGTGTATTGGATCCTAATGACCAATTTTCTTTTTTCAGCAAGGAAAAAATGGTTACTGATGGAGTTGACATTTATGTGTTGCCAGGTGACCTTCTTGGGCCTTCAGGTAATGGAAGCGGGTATGCGCCCTATACTGATGTATGGCCCAATATCTCCTTCTTGGAAAAAGATTAGTAAACCCGATTCAGACAGTCAACTTGATCGGCTTACATCCTACGTCAAGGGGGTCAGCCGACCCCCTTGAGACCGCTGCAGATGAACTTTCTGTAAAGTCAGGTTACCCGCGCCTGTTTGATTGTCAAACCGCCAATAACCATTGTCGTGACAAACCAACCTATGAACCCGATGAACCATATTATTCCACCTACAGCCTCTATGGCCGTGGTTGAATCTAGACCAGGATCTCCGGCTGGAATTACTCCACCTATCAAAAGCAATAGTCCAAATAATCCAGTAAATGCACCTAATATGAGGTTCAGATTTTTTTGCCTAACTATTGCTATTCCTAGCAACAATATGGATGCGCCAATGAAAGAAAATGAACTGTGCGCTATACCTTCTGAAATGGCATAAGCGACAGCGGCGTCACCACCCCGTTCTGTATACGAAGTGTCAAGCAAAGACATTTGCAGGCCACTTGAAACAACAAGTATTGCGGCCGCCAAAAAGGCTAAAACTGAAGCCAATCCAGCGATATCGGATCCAGGTCTGTTTTCACCTTGCATGGAACGAGCTAGGTATGCCGTACCAATCAAAGTAGCCAATATTGAAATAGTAAATACCGTTCCTGAAAGCGCAGACTGCATCGAGCTATCAATAAGCTGTTGCGCCGCAACAGCAAAGCTGTCAGTTTCCGACGTTGAAGTCTCTAAAAACGTGGTGATGAAGCCTAATATCATCCCACCCAGCATCATAGAGCCCGTAAGCATTTTAGATCCCATTATGAAACTCCTAAACCAGATTGGTTTCTCTATATACAGTGATATTTGGGCTATATGTTATGAACCAAAGCAAGACAAAGACATACGTTTTGAGATACAAATAAAACCAATTTAATAACTAATAAGAGTGGTACCCCTAACAGGACTCGAACCTGTGCCTCCGGTTTAGGAATTGTACTAAGGGTGTTTTAGAAGGTCACTTTAAAGATTGGATCGTCTTCATTTTTACCTTACAAAATGACTAATCTTCACTAATAGTATTAGCCGGTATTCTTACATCCTCAAGAGTTTGTGACCAACATTTATAATCGCCCCAAGAGGTTAAGGTGGCCACCCCGACCAGATTCGAACTGGCGATCTCAGCCTTTCTGGACTTTTGGACCTCGTCTGTTAGGGTCCAATACAGCAGAGTGGATATAGTTTTCGAAGCCCTATGTTGAAGCAGTTCCTCTTTCCAAAATGACTTTTTCTCCAAAATCTTTTATCAGTTCGTGAGCAGATTTTGAGTCTACAACTGAAAGGGCGACGTTGTTCACACCAATCGATTCAAGATGATCCAGTTTATCGTTAATTTCTTTTCCCGTTCCTGTTAACGTTCGTGCAATGAGATCATCTGACACAAACTTTTCCTCTCCTTCTTTCAGATAGACATAATGTCCTTCATGAACATCCAGATATCTTCTGTCTGCCAAAGTGGATGGTGTTTTTTTGTCCCCGTATTCCATGATGTAGTTGTTGTAATCTTCGGCAACTGCAGAATTGGACATCCCTAAATTCGAACCGGGACCAAAAGTACTCTCCCACATAGCATGAACACCAGGTAATAACGTAGGTCCGACGTTTTTTATCACTCGCTGACTGGAGATACTTTCACCCTCACGAAGAACACATGATGAAGTTAACACTGTCACATACGGTTTTGTATCTGTACCTCCATATTGATCGAATGAGTTACCAGCCCTCCTCGCACTTTTCATGATATTGGGAAGACCTTCAGGAACGTTTAGAGAACGTCCAGTAGTGATCCAACCGTCGGATATTTCCCCTACAATTTTTTGCCCTCTTGGGCCGTTTGCTGCCACCATTACCGGAATGGGATCTTCTATATTGAAAAAATCGTCACGTCCGGAGTTTTTCTTACTATGTATTAGTCTTATCCATCTTTCTCGATCTCCCTCTTTAAACAGGACATCTTTTCCAGCCAACAAGTCTTTCAATTGAGATGCATAAGTTGTAAATTCTTTCATCTTCAAAGCAGGTAAACCCATAGTATTCCTACCTGTGTAGCCTGTTCCAATCCCCACTATTACCCTGCCTGGTGCGAGTTTGTTTATGGTGGCTGCCGCGGCGGCTGTTACGGGGGCGATACGATTGCTTGGGATTGCAACCAAGGTACCTAATTTTATCTTTTCTGTATTTTCGGCCGCCAATGCCATTGTTGCCCATACGTCTGAGTAAATAAGTTGAGAATCATAAAACCACGCGTGGGTGAACCCCATTTTTTCAGCGGCCTGGACATCTTTCCATGCATTTATGTATGAAGGGATCGCTATTCCATAGTCCATATCAAGACCTACTCTATAATTCGAGGTTATTAATTTATTGAGATTCTTTTAAGCCAATGCAGATTAAATGGTTTGTAAGTTTTTAGCCAACTCATCAACTCCTACAATTCCCAGGGCTATACGAAATGTTACAGGTTCGTTGAACTTCATTGCTCGTTGGTCAATTGTCACCAGAGATTTATCTGGAATAACTCCATTTATTTTAGCCTGTGTGTTCAGCCGTTCTTTCAGGAGACCTTAAATTTGTGAAAGCTAATACGACTGCTGAAAATATCATTAATGAAGCTACATAGTAGAAGACGGAATCCATTGAATAGCTGTCGTATAGATAACCGGCTATTATTGGAGAAATAGCGCTTAGCCCAAATCTGGCAAATGAGAGAGCACCTAATGTTGTGGTCGCAACTCCACTTCCAACGATATCAAGTGCAGACGCTGTTAGTATCGGTTGGTCACTGTAGAAGAAAGCACCAAGCAATATCAGTAGTATTATGAGTGGGACTCCTTCACCGAAACTGGCCATCAATAGAACTATTGTCGCGTCGAAAAGCATTCCCGGGACTAGGACTATTTTTCGACCGAATTTGTCCGAAAGATATCCCATAAGTGGTGTAAACACTATGCCTGCAGCGACTAGCAACCCGAAATACACCCCTCTTCTGAAGTCGGTTAACCCCAGGTCATTAGATAAATATGATGGTAAAAAGGTGATTAAGGCTATAAATGCCATAGCCCGTATACCACCTGCAAATGTAATTACCCAAATAAGCGGATTTTTTAAAATAGCTTTTGTCTGGCCCATTCGATCTTGACCAGAATTAGACTCCTCTTCATCTGAAACTGCACGACCGATATTTTTAAAGGCCCAGTAAACGAGAAAGGCTATAAATATAGGAGCGGCAGCATAGATGCTTAGAATGTCTTGCCATGCCAAATAACCAAGTAAAAATCCTGTGGCAACGGGGCTGATTGCATCACCAATGTTTCCTCCTATGCCGTGAAAAGATAGGGCTGTACCTCTTCTACGAGAGTGATGATGAGAAAGAGAAGCCATGGCCGGAAGGTGCCAAAGAGATGCTGCCGCGGCGACAATTGCTACCCCCAAAAGGAGTAATGGAAACACAGGTGCTTGCCCCACGATGAGCCAACCTAGTCCGAATCCGGCCATACACAAAGCCAGAATTAACCCCCAGTACTTTCTCAATCCGTCTGCAATTATTCCCCCGGGAAGGGTTATCAGTCCTGAAACCAGTTCCCTGACTGTTGATATGGAACCAACGCCAACTTTTGACAGTCCAAAAGTAGCCTCAACCTCCGGTAGCAAGACAATGAATGACTGCAGGAACCAGTGAAAAACCCCATGACCACCGGTTAAACCCGCAATAATAAAATTTCCCCTCCCACGGATGCCTGAAGGAGAATCACTAACAGCATGGCCATGATGGTCGGGGTAGTCCTGCTTTTGGTCGTTGTCTCCGTGATGGTGATCTGCCATGGGTAATGTCCTTTATATTGGTATTTAGTAGCTCAGACTATTCCCCTAAAGGATTAGTGCAGTGGGTTATTTATCTTTGTCGAAGAAGGTATATTCACAGATTAGAGGTTTATTTGGGACTATAACTATGTCATGCAAAAATTCCACCATTGCAGGATCGTTGTAATGCCTCGAAATTGGCGAGTTCACACTAACCCCGTCTATCAAACGTTTGCAAATATTCCTGCAATAAATCTATTTGGGAATATTCGTTGCGACTTCTGATATGAATTTTGACATATTGTCCGTAATTTCTGAGGTAGATTCGCCTGTAAAACTAAGAATGAGGTGATTTACTCCCAAGTCCATAAGTTGTCCTATGTCTTCCTGAATTTGGCCTGATTCACCTTCGAACCAGCGGGCTCTTTTACCTGGGCTCTGACTAACCATGTTGAACCAATTTGCACTATATGCCAGATCTATTGTCGCGGGATCTCTATTGTTAGATTCAGCATAGTGGTGCAGGCGTTCTATTCTTTTCCTGAGCAGTTCTGCTGAGTCGAGCGGGAATTTGGGATTTGTTCCGATCGGATACCAACAATCCCCCAGCTCTGCTGCTCTACGTAAGGCTGGATTACTCTCTCCACCCACCCAGATCGGAGGATGGGGAGTTTGAACCGGTTTAGGCAAGAAACTTATATTGGAAAAATTTGCATAAGTCCCCTCAAATACCGGATCCTCTTCGGTCCACAACTCCTTGAAAATTTGAATATACTCACTTCCTACCGCACCCCTTTCATCGAAGGAGGGCGCAGCGAGGGCCTCGAATTCTTCCCTCATCCAACCTACGCCGCAGCCGACGTTTAGGCGACCCTTTGAAAGTACATCTATGGTAGCCAAAATTTTTGCTGTCAGGACTGGGTTACGGTGTGGAAGTACCATGACGGAGGTAAGCAGTCTGAGGTTCTTAGTAATCGCTGCTATAGCCATCAAGGTGGTTAATTGCTCAAGGCACTCGCCAGTATCCTGGCCCGCGAAACTACCATCTTCGTTATATGGGTAGATAGAAGTGATATGTCTTGGAACCACCACATGATCGCTTACTGTAACTATGTCAAAGCCCAGCTCTTCACCTGAAGTGACTATTTCAGAGATTGATTCGACATTTGCTAAGGGTCCCCTCATCGGTATTCCAAATCCAAAATCCATCACTTACCTCCAATGTCGTTAGATCTATAAACTAGGATCGTATTCCTCAACTTTTGCAATACTAGGATTTAGCAGATATTACCATTTTTAATAACACACGGTGTGATTCGAAATCGTACTGTTGGGCATGGATAATGCCGATCACTGGGTACAGCAAGAACAACCCGACGCAGTACTCAAACATTCGATAAGTTTCTTATCTGAAGTTAACTAAATGCAATGGTTGTAGCCTCAAATTATATATTCCTATCAACTAGAAACATATCCATTTTTATCGTCCCAAATCAAAGATTTCTCATCTCGCTTCTTTGGGTCACCATATCCCCCTCCGCCTGAAGATAAAGCAATAATGTGGTCGCCTGGTGAAACAGGGATCCCCGTTTCTTTAGATCCCAGTACCCGTTCTTCCCCCTTGGACACCAAACTATAGCGATGTGGTAGTCCCGGAGATCCTCCAAACAATCCGAATGGTGGTACTACAACGCCATCACCTGCGGTGTTCATGAGGGCCTCTCCTTCCCCTTCATATATAATTTCACATTCAGCCCCTAACCCTCCTCGCCACTGACCTTCGCCTGCAGAGTCGGGCCGTAATTCATGATTCACCACGAATAGCGGAAAGCGCTCCTCGGTAACCTCAACACTGGGGGAGCGAATGCCTCCTGCAACATTTACTTCACCCACACCTGTCCATCCATCATTTCCTGAAGAAGCACCACCACCACCACGAGCCATAAAAAAATGCCATATAAAATATCGGCCAGTACGAGGGTCCGTACCGGTAATCGCGTACCGAAGCCTTCTTGAAAACCCCGCGTTTACGGCCGCTGGCACAGCATTTGCCAATGCTTTAAACACCGCCTCAATTATCTCCTCTGCGCAGTGGTTAGTACTCATACAAACTGGAGCGGGAGGGTTTGCGTTTACTATCAATCCTCTAGGAGCAATAACCGTCAAGGGCCCCATAGACCCTTCGTTCTTGGCTACATCGTAAGGTGCCAGATACATTATTGCCGCATGGGCAATTGAACGAGTGTTCGCGTAAGCACTATTTATAAAACCGGTCACCTGAGGTGAGGAGCTACTGAGATCTATTTTCATCGTGTCACCCTTTATAGTGACCTCAGCGCGAATGGGAATCATCTTAGAATCAAAGCCATCATCGTCGACGTGGGATTCACCTTTAAATACTCCATCTGGCCAGTCGGATATGAACTGTCTAACCTGTCGCTCAGTAGCGGACAATATTCCATCAATGATGGCCGACAATGTTCCCGAATCGTAATGATCAACCAACTCCAAAATACGGCGTTCTGCAGTAGAGACGGAGCCTATTTGCGCATTTAGATCACCAAGAAAGTTCTCAGGGAGACGCACATTAGCGGAAAGCATAGCTAGTAAATCATCCCTTGGCCGGCCTTTATCATGGATACGTAAGGGGGGTATCCGCAATCCTTCGTGAAAAATCTCGGTAGCCGACGGGTTATAACCGCCATGGGTAGCCCCTCCGACATCACTGTGATGGGCGCGGTTGATGGTTAGGTATAATAGTTCACCATTCTTGAACACGGGTTTTATTACGGTTATGTCGGGTAGATGGCTTCCCCCGTTGTACGGATCGTTCAACGCGAACATATCACCTGGATGAATGTCGTCGCCAAAAGTATTCAAGATAGCTTCCCCAGCTATGGGTAAGGCGCTCACATGTACTGGTATCCCCTCACCTTGGGCAATAAGCCTACATTTGCTATCTAGAATGGCTGTAGAAAAATCCCGACTGGAATTAAGAATCTGAGACATGGACGTGCGAAGCATTACATCCATCATCTCAATAGCTATAGACTCCAACCGATTCTCAACAACCGATAGGGTCACAGGATCAGATCCCGCTGCAACCCCTCCCTTCGAACCATCTGACACAAGATCTTCTAGCCCAATTATTAATGTCCCATCAGAGTTTTTCGTGACCTCATTAAACTGATTCAAGACAACAGTGGTGAACTCTGACTCAATGATAGCCGGACCACGAACTTTTTGACCTATCGGTATAGTGTCAGATTTGAGAACGGGAACGCTTTCCCAACCTCCAATATAGACCTGCCTCAGTTCAGCGTCGTCCTGATCGAAATCAACAACTGAATTACCTGTACTACCACCGTCGTCAATTTCGGGTAGTGGTGCTGATACAGTCACCCTGAGCGTAACGAGTCGAATCTCCTGATCAGACTGCCTGTAAGAATACAATTCCTCAAATCGCTGGTGAAAGTTGTCAGCCCAATCCTCCTTGAGCCGAGGTCCATCCAGATCAAGATCAGGGATTGGAACAGTGACTTCATATATCTGGTCTAAGTAACGCATGTCAGCGCTAAACTCTACATTTATTTCCTCGTCTGTCACCCCATTTTCTCTGAGTTGATCTTTTCCCTGTTTTTCCATAATTCTCAGTCGAGAAGTCATTTCCTCAAGATCCAATACATTCAACCCCGAAGGATATGATTGAGAAAAGTCGTATCGTAGTTCCGACGTCAACATCCCGAACGCCGATAACACAGGAGCAGCCTGAGGCACTAACACTTTGTGTATCCCAACTTCTCTGGCCACCTGATTGGCCAGGATTCCTGCAGCTCCTCCAAATGCCACCATACTGAACTCACGTGGATCCAGTCCTTTGCGAACAGAAGCTAGGCGTATCCCTTCTGCGATTGAGTTGGATACAACTCGCAAGATTCCTTCAGCTGCATCAGTTATTGACAACCCTAGTGGATCAGCTACTTTATATTTTATTGCCTGTTCGGATAGGTTTTTGTCTAGACTAGCCTTCCCACCTAGGAACGATGTCCCATCGAGAAGACCAAGCAATAGTGCGGCATCAGTGACAGTGGGATCCTCTCCTCCAAGCCCATAGCAGGCTGGGCCTGGCTCAGCTCCCGCACTATCTGGGCCAACCCGCAGGACACCTCCAATGTCCACTCGTGCGATGCTCCCACCACCAGCTCCAAGAGTATGAATGTCTATCATCGGCACAGATATTTTCCAACCGGACTCAAATTTTTCATTAGTAACATGGGGTCTACCACCCTCTATGATTGAGATATCAGTACTGGTACCCCCCATATCAAGTGCGATGACATTTTCTTCACCTAAGGAAGAAGCTACCTTCGCTGCGCCTTTAGCGCCACCAGCGGGTCCGGAAAGAATAGATCTAACGGCGAACTTTATAGAATCCTCGATTGGAGCTGAACCACCGTTGGACTGGATTATTAATATTTTCCTCTGATCCCCATGATCAACCATACGTTGTTGTAGATTACCGAGATATTTACCTAATTCGGGACCAACGTAGGCATTCAGTGCGGTCGTGCTGATTCGGTCAAATTCTTTGATTTGAGGCAGAACCTCATGAGATAGGGAAACAAAGGCGTCAGGAAAAACCTTCCTGATTTCCGCCTCAGCCTTTAACTCGTGATCAGGGTTCATAAACGAAAAAAGGAAACAGACCGCTATCGATTCCACTCCTTCATCCTTCAACTTCAGAAGAGCTTTTCTCAAGGATTCAACATCCAGGGGGGTGTGAACACTGCCGTCATACTTGACCCTCTCAGATATACCCATTCGCAAGTAACGGGGAATCAGTGGTTCAACAGAGGCCATTCGAAGGTTATATCGATCCTCTTTTAAGCCCTCACGCATCTCCAATAAATCCCTGAAACCACTTGTAGTTATCAGAGCTACGTTAGCTCCCTTCCTCTCAACCAATGTGTTGGTCGCAACTGTCGTCCCATGAACAATCAATTCCACATCAAGGAGTAGTTGATCTAGAGTGACACCGTAGGTTTCAGATATCTCCGTCAAACCACGAAACACTCCTATCGAGGGGTCCTTGGGAGTGGAAGGAGTTTTGAACTGAGTGATTCCACCTTCAACCCTAGTCACCACTAGATCTGTAAATGTTCCCCCGACGTCGATTCCGATTCTCACGTTTTATTTCCTCCCTTATAGTCGGATGCACACCTTATTTCCATCATGATAGACCTTAGGTCAACAGTGTATACCGCCACTGAACCAACATAATGGTATGAGACTGTTAATGGATAAGGTCATTCCCAGCAAAAGAATAATCACAGGAATCGATGTTGATTTAGAAAAAAAGGGGATTTTTGTGAACTCCAGGATTTGTTACCGAATATATATAAGACTATGTCCCTATCTGCAGTGGGTCAGAGATGCCCTGCAGTGTCCGGATAATAGACATCACCGTTAGCCTGCCCGTACGAGGGTTTTCAGTAGGGATATTCTCTATTTCTATATGTAACCTACCGAACTCACCTTCCACTACTATGTCGTGACAATTTCTGTCCAACCCAGGAACAGCTATTATGCGAATTTGAGTCCTATCGGGACCAATTCCTGCAAAGCTAACAGCAGCTGAAACATTAACGTTGGCTGGAAATCCGACGCACGCCTCTCTTGCCGTACCCGAGAAAATTTCCTGTTCTTCAGTCAATCCTAAGACTGATATGCCTCTCTTCACTAGGTAAGGAGAACCCTCTAATGCCTCCAGGGGTTTTCGCGTGGTCATTATCACACTGTCTATTCTTCCCGACGATGCGGACTTGATACCGTCCAACCCGGCTATCGCTCCTGAAGGGGCATAAATTTTGCAGCCTCGCTCCCTAGCCATGTCCAATATCTCTGGATGTGTTACTAAGGCTCCAACGCTTATAGCCATAAGGTCCTTACCCGATTGAAAAGTCGCACAGGCAAGTTCAGGTAAAACGTCGCCGCCAGCAGCCTCGACAATAAGGTCTGCTTTGGCTATAAGTTCAGTCTGTGAACAGTATTCGGGAGGCTCATTGAGAGTAGCGAGAAAGGCGCGGGCAGATTCCTCTGTCCTACTAGCGATGCCCGTTATGGGGAGTGTAAGAGACCCGACCTCCGAAGCTTTGAGAAGTGCCTGACCTATCGCCCCACATCCTACAATTCCAATTGTCGTCATTGATCTGAATCCTCCTCATTCAAGCGTTTGAGTGTCGCACCTTCCACATTAGCACGTATCCTCCAGATATGCCTCTTCAAAATGTGGCTAATCTCACATAATGCAGTGTGACACTAATCGTGTGCATTGGAAAAATTTACCATCCTAACTGGCGTGCGGTGTGCCATTCAAACAATGCCTTTGGAATTAAAGACTAATATTTTGCGTTGTAGTAATAATGTGTCTGGTTTGACGACGGCACAGCACCTTCAAGAAAATTCCCTAGGTAAGGCTCTAGTTTCTCTGCCAAATCCCTTCGGTTTAATTCGTCCTGGGTAGGGGAGCGAGACATCATATCTTCAATTTCCTTGTATAAGATTTCCTCGTCAATTTGGGTTAACTTCCTCCCTCTCATAATTACCTCACCCTCAACGAGGACCGTATCTATATCCACACTCCTCCCCCGATGTACCACAGCGTCTATAATTGATACCTCTGGATTCAGATATGGCTTCTCAATATTCTCTAGATTCATCAATACAATATCTGCCCTCTTACCCACCTTCAACGTTCCCACACGATCACCGAAGGAACTGGCATATGCACCGTTAACGGTAGCCATCTGAAATATTTGGTGCGCCGTCGGCGGAGTTTTGTCCACTCCAGGAACTCTATGAAGGTTGAGAGCAAGTCGCATCTCCTGCACCATGTCTTTATCATCGTTAAGACCTGCCTCGTCACTACCAAGAGCAATTCTTAAACCCTTGTCAAGAAAATAATTCACCGGGGCTATCCCTGACTTCAATCTCAGATTAGAGCTGGCATTGTGACACAAAGACACCCTATGAGAAGCCATTGTTTCGATATCTTCATCTGTAACCCACACACCATGGCCACAAACCACGTCTGATCCCAAGAAATCGAGATCCTTAAGGTGTTGAAGTGGCGTTTTATTCCAGGTGCGCAGTCCATACAGTTTCTGGTATATCGTCTCTTGGAGATGAATATGAATCCCGGTTTCGTACTTTGAAGCAAGCTCACGTAGTCCTACAAGCAAATTGTCAGTGCACCGATGAACATTGCTAGGCGCCACTGTTACACGGATTTTTTCCTCAGGTCTTTCATCATATTTTGCGTAAAGATCCTCCACCATGGCTGTTATTTCTTCAGCTGGTAGATAAGATGGAGCAGTAAGTTCCTTGAATCGTCTGGATAAGTCCTCAGGTAGATCAGCAGCGAACTCATCCTCTCCGCCTCCAGCACCTACTAGCAGGGAATCTTTGTTCGCCAGCATAGGAGCATAGGAAACCCGCATCCCTGACTCTCGATATGCTTGAATTACTTTTTCCGAGTTTTCAAGATCAAACGGCCCCTTTCCTTTCGCTGGCAAATGTAGCGCTTGTACCGTTGTAGTTCCCGACTTGATCATGAGAGCAGCCCCATAAAGGTGATCTAAATACGGGTCCACATCTTTTGCACGCATACGGGAAAATCCCCACAGCTCTAGTGGTAAGTCG
>Ga0209753_1000964_pt1 | contig 12242 bp, 9 predicted proteins | sample METZYME_3_550m_FD_187550 | JGI IMG/M metagenome (GOLD analysis project Ga0209753, IMG submission 187550) | Marine microbial communities from oxygen minimum zone in mesopelagic equatorial Pacific - METZYME_3_550m (SPAdes) (version 2) | ecosystem: Environmental > Aquatic > Marine > Oceanic | place... | reverse complement strand
TGATAAACGTAGTCACGACTGTCACGATAACCGTTCGACCAATCTTCGAGATACACGTTGACGATGAGATTCTTGCCTCGGGCATACGCTACCGTACTGTCGATATCCGCCACATGCTCTTCCAGCGTTTTTCGAAGCTGTATCCGACAGTGCTTTTCGCTGGCTTTGGTCAGAAGATTAAGCACCCGTCCACCCGACTCGACCACCCAGTCAACACTACGCGACCCATCGACAAACCCAAGCACTTCTACTTGTTCCAGGAACCCGTGTTCCGTTGCCCAACCATGGATCTGGGTGACCGCGGCTTTCTCGCCATGCGACACGCCAGCGGAAGCAATCTCAATGCGATCAACTTTAAGGCTCTGAAGCAGAGCACGGGCGATATTGACCTTCTCGTCTGGTGAAAACGAAACGCCCTGCGTTTGCTCCCCGTCACGCAAGGTGGTATCCATCAAGTGGACTCGGCGACCTTTCTGGGTAATCAATTTGCGTACCAAAGTTAAGAATTAACATGAATTGTACCCGTAACCAGTTGTTTTCAAATAGCAGGAGCCCAAGGTTGCTTGCCGAGCAACCTCGATTGGGCCTTGCCACAGTGGGATAAGATGACGGAGCAATGAAAGAAAGCCGCGCATCATGAATCTCGCTCGACTGCTGCAACGCAGCGCTAATACGTTCGGCGAGCGTCCCGCTTTGCAGGTCGGCACCGACCTTTGGTGCGACTACCGAGCGCTTCACGAACGAGTTACCAGAATAGCGGGCTGGTTACGGCGGGAGCTGAGTCTTGATCGGGGCGACCGCGTCGCGTTGATACTTAGAAACTGCCCTGAATACGTGGAACTGCTGTTCGCCTGCTGGCATGCCGGCTTAACCGCCGTCCCCATTAACGCCAAACTTCATCCACGCGAAATTCATTACATCCTGATGCAAAGTGGTGCCCGCGTATGCTTCACGAGTCCAGAACTGGAATCGAACGTCGCCGAGGCGGCGGTAGGACTTCAGCGTCTGTTGGAAGTAATCGAATCAACTGGGCGCCGGTACCAACAAGCTATTCGCAACGAACCCGTACCAATGGAAGATACCGCCGACGACGATGTTGCTTGGTTGTTCTATACCAGTGGCACGACAGGTCAGCCAAAGGGAGCCATGCTGACACACCAGAACCTGCTGAGCATGACCCGCTGCTACTTCGCTGATGTCGACCACATTGCATCCAGCGATTGCATTCTTCATGCAGCGCCCATGTCACATGGCAGCGGGTTGTACGTCATCCCACATGTGTCGGTTGGTGCAGCGAATGTAATTCCAGAAAGCGGCGGCTTTGACAACGCCGAGACCATTGAGCTATTCGCTCAGCATCACGGAATCACGTTGTTTGCTGCGCCTACCATGGTACGGCGGCTGAGCCAAGATCCTGCCGCCGCCCATTCAGATCATGTGGGACTAAAAACGATCGTCTATGGAGGTGGCCCGATGTATCTCGCGGATCTCGATCAAGCCCACAAGGTCTTCGGCCATCGCTTGGTTCAGATCTATGGTCAAGGAGAGAGCCCGATGACTATTACCGCGCTCAGTAACTGGCATCATCGGGATACTACTCACCCACGACATCGCCAGCGACTGGCCTCGGCGGGCACCGCGCAGAGCGAAATTCAGCTGTGTGTGACAGACAGTGACGACTGCCCTTTGTCAGCCGGAGAAGTCGGTGAGGTTGTGGTCAAGGGTAAAGCCGTCATGCGAGGATACTGGCGCGACCCTAAAAATACCGCAGACACTCTTCGCAACGGCTGGCTGCACACAGGTGATCTCGGTAGCCTCGACGAAGACGGTTTCCTGACCCTAACCGACCGAGCCCGGGACCTAATCATCAGTGGCGGCAGTAACATCTATCCTCGAGAGGTCGAGGAGGCCCTGCTCCAACATCCGGGCATTCTCGAAGCTTCAGTGGTGGGCATGCCTGATCGTGAATGGGGCGAGAGAGTTGTCGCTTTCGTCGTAGCCCGAGACCACGAACCTACAGTTACCGAACTCGATTCCGTTTGCCTCGAACACATGGCGCGCTTCAAACGACCGCGCGAGTACCATTTTGTCGAGGAACTGCCAAAAAACAACTACGGCAAGGTGCTAAAAACAGAATTGCGTCTCCAACTTAAAGACCATGAAAACCAGAGCTAAACTGCAACAGATTGTGCCACTCCCTGACGTCATAGGTCTCGTTCATGGGTGATGTACGATTGAGCTTCCTGACTAAAGTAGTGGCCTCATCAATTTAACAACGTATCGACCAAGGACGTTACACCAAAACGCAAAGGATCGACTACTGGCAACTTGATCTCTTTTGAGAGCGTCTCCAAGGCATGTTGTGCATCCCCATCGTTAAGACTTGAAGTATTTAATGCCACGCCGATCGTCTTTGGCCGGGAAAAACTACCACACGCTGAAGCCATGTCTTCGTACAAAGCAATCAGATCTGAAAGTGGCGGCACTGACACGTCGTGATCCTCGAGCCTGTCATGCCCAGCCCGGTGACAAAGCACCATGTGGGTTGGACAACTACCTCGAAGTAAAGGCAAAGTAGATGTGCTGCCGGGATGGAGAATCGAGCCTTGGCCTTCGATCACTTGAAGATCGGCATCGGCCGCATCCATAACCATACGTTCCACCGCGCCACAAGCGTAATCGACGCGAATCGCGTCCAGCGCAATGCCTCGTCCACTGATCAAAATACCAATCTGGCCGGTGGCCAGAAATTCGGCATGAAGACCCCGACGTTGTGCCTCTCGCCAGATCTCAATGCCCGCCGTCATTTTGCCGATTGCCATGTCCGTACCAACCATTAGCAACCGTCGATTGCCAAGCGAAGCCGCCTGAGCGCTGGCAATACTTAGGCCCTCGGGTTCTTTTCGGATGTCCCAGATCCACTGTCCGGGACGAAGCTTCAAGTAACGGTCTGCCAACTGCTCATGCAAGCCGTTGGCTATGGAGAGGCCCCCGTCAACTGCACGGTCAACTTCCTCAAACATGTGCGGCGGCAAGCGCCCGCCGGATGGGGCCATACCAAGCACCAGTACTTCAGCTCCCAGGGACAGCGCCTGTGCGACATCTTCAACCACCGGGCAATCGGGCCCAAAGCCCAACACGTCGCGACTGTTCGCGCCGTGGTGATTTCTATCGATGCACCCCACCACAGGATTGGCAGTGAACCGCAGCACTCCGTGCCCCATCTTGCCGTTGCGTCGGGCTATCTGGTCATCGAAATGAACAACCAGCGAGTGATTGGCATTCAGCATATCAACTGTGCTCCGTGCCCTGGTATCTGGGATACGCACACGACCCCTTCAACAAGTTCCAGACCCATCGCTGGATCCGGGGCCAGATTGAGATGCGAATCAAGATCGATGTGATCGAACAACGCGCCCAGCGAGGCGCCAGCAGCAATTGCAACCGATGACTCCCCCATGCAACCAATCATGGTCTGAAGTCCATGTGCTCGAGCAGTCGCAACGATCCGCAGTGCCTCGGTTATCCCGCCACACTTCATCAACTTAAGGTTGACGCCGTCGATGCAGCTGGCAAGTCGGGCGACATCGGTCGAGAAGCGGCAGGACTCATCAATAAAAATAGGCAGCGCCCGATTCGCAAACAAAGCCGGTAATTGGTCATCCGCTTCTGAATTCAGCGGTTGTTCCACGTAGTCACAGCCGCGATCCCGCAACCAAGACATCATGGTGGTCGCACCGGACAATGTCCAACCGCCGTTCGCATCAACTCGCAAGGCAACACCAAATCGCTGAGCACTTTCTCGCACTTCAATGTACATCGCCTGATCGGCATCAATCCCGTCAGGATTCCCCAGTTTGATCTTGAGGCAGCGCGCTCCTGTACGGCTGAGAATTTCTGGAACTCGCTCGCGAACAATCTCTGGCGCCAGGATACCAATAGTGACCGAAGTGGGGACTGAGCGACACGGCAAACCGAGCAGCTGGTAAAGCGGTTGTCCGCTGCGCTTTGCCAGCAGATCCCACAAAGCAGTGTCCACAGCCGCCCAAGCACAAGGTGCTACCCCAGCCAATCGCGCATCCCGCCAAGCACCAAAAGGACTTAGGTCCTTGTCCTGCTGGGTTTCAATAAATGCCCTGATCTGTTGGTCGCAGGCAGCCGCCGTTGCGGCGCCCGCACCAGGTGCAGCTTCACCGATGCCGACACTACTGTCTGCTTCAACGGTGACAAATAGATTGGTCGACCCGGCACTCACTCCGCGGCTAATACGCAGCGGGTATTGCTTCGTGAGCTCTACTTGTTGGTATGTCCATTGCATGGCGCTCCTCTCCCGATCTTAAGTTTCAATGAATTTCTCGCGCCCCGGTAAACGGTCGTAAGCATAACAAAGGCTCAAAGCAGTAGGATACAGCCTGTCATTTGAAAACCTTTGTGCAGCAGAGACCGCAACCCTTCTTTATCCGTATGAACCGACCTTCTTACATCCTCGCAATCGACCAAGGCACTACCAGTTCCCGTGCCATCGTTTTTGACAACAATGGCAATGCCGTAGCGAAAGCGCAGAACGAGCTTCCGCAAATCTATCCGGCTAACGGACTGGTCGAACATGACCCGGAGAAAATCTGGGAAACGACGTGTGCAGTATGCCGCCAGGCGCTCTCGGCCTGCGGCGGCAACGTAACTGCAATCGGCATCACCAACCAGCGAGAGACAATCGTCGTCTGGGATCGGGCAACCGGTGTGCCGATACACAACGCTATAGTTTGGCAAGACCGACGAACTGCCGAAACGTGTACCCAACTGCGCGACCGAAATCTTGAAGGGTGGGTCAACGAACGAACGGGTTTATTACTCGACCCTTATTTCACAGCCACCAAGTTGGGCTGGCTGCTTGATCACGTGGATGGAGCCCGCCAGAGAGCCGAGCAGGGCGATCTGGCAGCGGGAACGATCGACAGCTTTTTGCTGTGGCGCCTGACCGGCGGCCAGATGCACGCCACCGATGCCACCAATGCATCGAGGACATTGCTGTTCAACATTCACAGCCAGCAATGGGATCCCGATTTACTGGCCCTTTTCGACATTCCCGATGCAATCTTGCCCGAAGTCAAAAACTCGGCCGACGATTACGGCTGCACCAGCGCCGAGGTGTTCGGATCGGCCATTCCAATCCTGGGGATTGCTGGGGATCAACATGCCGCGCTCATCGGTCAAGCATGCGTCCACGCGGGCATGATGAAAAGCACCTACGGTACAGGCTGCTTTGCACTGCTAAACACGGGCACACAAGCCATCGCTTCAAGCCATCGACTGTTAACCACCATTGGCTACCGTATAGAGGGGAAGGTTCATTACGCACTCGAGGGTTCTATTTTCAACGCGGGCACCGCAGTCCAGTGGTTACGTGACAGCCTCGGCGTGATCGAATCAGCTGCTGAATCTGCGGATCACGCCGAGGCATCAGCGACTCATGGCGATGTCATTTTCGTACCCGCGTTCACGGGTCTTGGAGCGCCACACTGGGACCCCCACGCGCGCGGCACTATCTACGGCCTGACCCGTGACAGCGGGCCGGCAGATTTGGCCCGCGCTGCGCTCGAAGCCGTCGGCTACCAGAGTGCGGAACTGCTGGATGCCATGGCTGGTGACAGCGCGACAACGATTACTACGCTGCGGGTCGATGGCGGCATGGCCAAGAACGACTGGATGCTTCAATTTCTCGCCAACATAACGGGTGTTGATGTTGAACGGCCTACCGAGATTGAAACCACCGCACTCGGTGCAGCCCGACTGGCGGCTCTCGGCGCCGGTACCCTTAACTCATTGGAAGGTGTAGCTAAGCACTGGCAACTTGAACGCAGGTTCCATCCTCAAATGTCTTCAACCGAACGTCATGCGTTGGTATCCAGCTGGGCGCGGGCCGTACACAATACCCGGTCTTTTGGGTCGCCCCGCTAGACGCTCTCAGAGTATTACCTTTCGGCATCAGCCAAAATCATATCTGACCCCTTTTCTGCGATCATCACTGCCGCGGCATGGGTGTTGCCCGATACCAAGGTTGGCATGATGGAACAATCGACCACACGCAGTCCTTCCACGCCATGGACTCGCAGGTAACGATCCACAACAGACTCTGTGTCATTACCCATCTTGCAAGTGCCTACAGGATGAAACATGGTGACGCCATGCCGGCGGGCAAAATCGAGTAGCTCGTCATCACTTTGGACGCCCTCGCCAGGGAGATACTCGCTGATGATGTACCGGGCAAGCGCAGGTTGTGCTGCAATTTGTCTCGCGATGTTAAGCCCTTTGATAGCGATACGCTGGTCAAAGTTCGCCATCAGATAGTTCGGGTGAATCGCTGGAGAATCGCTCGGATCAGTCGAACGGATAGCCACCTGGCCCCGACTCTCTGGCCGCAGCTGACAAACAGATGACGTAAATCCCGAAAAGTCATGAAGCGATGAGCCCGGAAGATCGGATGAAAGGGCCGCAAAACTAAACTGGATGTCGGGGGTCGGCGCTGTCTTTGCGGTTTTCAAAAAGGCACCGGCCTGATTGATGCCAACTGCCAAGGGGCCGCTGCGCCATAAGGCATAACGTAATCCCATGCCGACCTGCCGCCAGATACTCTTGAGGTCGTCATTGGTTGTTAACGGCTGTGTGCAATGATGAATGACCCGCACCTGCAAGTGATCCTGGAGGTTCCGCCCTACCCCAGGACAGTTGGTGACCACCGGTAACCCATATTCTGTGAGCACCTTGGCATCGCCAATACCGGACAACTGAAGCAGTTGCGGTGACTGAACAGCGCCGGCAGCAAGTATGATTTCACGCCGGGCGCTCACCTTTTGGGTGTTGTGCCCCCGGCGAAATTCCACAGTGTTCGCTCGGCCGTTGGTGAACTCGATGCGCCCGGCGAGTGCTTCGGTGACCACGGCAAGATTTGAGCGGTGCCGGACAGGCTTCAGGTAGGCGTTCGCACTGCTACAACGAAACCCCCTACGGGTAATTAACTGGTAAAAGCCGGCTCCGTCCTGACTCGCGCCATTGAAGTCGAGATTGCGGGAATAACCGGCCTCGGTGCAGGCCTCGATGAACGCTTCGGCAAGGGGGTTCACCTGGCCGATATCCGATACCGCCTGGGGGCCTGCGTCGCCGTGCCACTCACTGGCGCCCCGTTCGTTGTTTTCCAGAGAAACGAAATAGGGCAAGACGTCGTTCCAACTCCAACCGGCATTACCCATAGCTGCCCAGTTGTCGTAGTCCTGGGGCTGACCGCGTATGAAAATCAGCCCGTTGATAGCACTGGAACCACCAAGCACCTTGCCGCGCGGCCAGTAGATCTGCCGATGATGCAAGCCGGGATCTGGCTCAGTGTAGTAGCGCCAGTTGTAACGCGGATGGAACATGGTCTTTGCGTAACCGATCGGGATATGAATCCACGGATAGCGGTCACGAGGCCCGGCTTCCAACAGCAATACCTGATAACGACCGTTAGCGCTCAGACGATTCGCCAATACGCAACCGGCCGAACCCGCACCGATGATTACATAGTCGAAATTCTCAACCTGCATCGCGCCCTGCCGCCATCATCGAGCGATACGTGCGGGCCAGCACTCGCAGAACCATCACAGCGCCCGCCAGGGTGTCCCAACCGGAAGAATGACCGACTTGCGAAATCAAGACCAGCTGAGATGCCAGTACATCGTGATCACCGGCTAGTACTGCGTTTACCATCACATGCAATCGTTCACTGCTTTCACCATCGAGGGCCGCCGCTAGGTGCAAGCGACTGATCGGCCCTGTGCCCTCCTCAAGGGTCGGGCGAATCACCTGATCCACGGCCGCCACGAGGTCGAATCGACCGGCGAGTGAAAGGACAACCAGCATACCCACAAGAAAATCATCGCCCGAAGGCGTCAGTCCGGGCCCAAGCCCTACCAGTTTCGTGATGCTGCCCGGCGGCAATTCCGGGGCGCCGCGCTCGAGCACGCGTTGCAACCAGTCCACCAAACTAGCGACCACCGGCGTGGCCACAAAAAGTTCAAACGAAGCGGGGTCTGCCGACGACCGTGGCCAGACGATACGCGACAGGCCAGCGCTAGGCGCATGATCAAGGCAAAGTGGATCGAGCACAGCAAGACCTCGTATCAGTGTTTCTTCCGACCACTCGACGATCGGCGCCGTCCAAACGCGGGCGGCGGCGGTTGCCACATGAAGCTGACTTCCAATAACGAATCCCTGATCTACCCTATCAATAGGGGCGTTGCGTGTCACGATGTCCATTCTGCCCGGTAACAACACGCAGATATTGACCGGGCCAGCACCCAGTTCTGTCCCCACCAAGCAACACCAGCCGCCGTCAAATTCAAGATAAAGACTGCGATTGAAGACCGCCGCGACCCGACCGCGGCTACTGGCACCAATAGCGCGGATGGCCTGTGTCCCTATAGAGACGGCGGGCAGCGTTTGAACAGCCTGAGCCGATGAAAAACCGCGCCCATTTCGGGCCCGAACGAACGCTGCATCGGTTCTTCGGTTTGATCCAGCGCCGGTGACAACTTGTGGGCTGGCCATGGTCAGGCAACGATGCAGGCCAATGCGGCCTCAGCCGCAGCGGCATTACTGGGTCTGACCCAGACGCCCGCTGAATCCAGGATAGAGACCTGACGGCTCAACACCTGGGGATCTTCTTCGGTCCCAGTCACAGAAGCGATTACCACCGGATCGCGGTTGCCATGGTGACCCAGAATCCGCGCCACATGAGCTGCTGGATCTTCACTCGCACCGTAGCCAATCACGATATCAAGCAATACAGCACCCACCGTAGGATCATGCAATGCTTGCCGCAGCGGGTCATCGCGAACCGCGGGATCAATCATTGGGTGAGGGCGCCCACGGGTATATTGATCATCACCGAGATCCAACAACGTATGCCCGGCAGTGACTTCACTGAGCGCATGCGCGCCCTGGATCGGGGCATTCGAGGTAACCCTTATTCCTTGATCAAGAAAAATTACCTGCGCTTCGGCTGCAAGAGAACCGCCCGAGAAAAAACCACGAACCCACTTGCGCTCGCCGGCTAGGGGCCGGGCCAAACCGGTCCCTCCGGAAGTATCTTCCTGAAAACCTGATGCACTGGCGGCAGCTGCCCGCAATGTCCGGGCAGCCACAGCATTGGCGGGCAACGGCAGGTCTTCTGCACCCAAAAAACACACCGTAAAAGATTTGCGACTGTGATCCAACTCTGCCGAAATGCGCTCGACTACGGCTGCGGAGGGCGGTTTAGAAAGCAGTACGATGTGACGGGTCTTGGGGTCAGACTCTAGCCACTCGAGTGCGGTCAAGGTGCTGATTCCGCCGACTTCGTCGCTCAAATCCCGTCCCCCAACGCCAATGGCGTGTGAAATGCCTGCCCCAGCCTGCGCAATCAGACAGGACACCTCCTGAATACCGGTTCCAGAGGCTCCAATAATGCCGATGTCACCCACGGGAACGTGGTTGGCAAATGCGAGGGGGATACCGCCAAGGATAGCGGTCCCGCAGTCGGGCCCCATCACCAGAAGCTCTCGTTGGCGAGCCTCCAGCTTCAGTGCAATCTCGTCGTCCAGCGATACATTGTCGCTGAATATCATGACATGGAGCCCGGCCCTTAGGGCCTTTCGCGCCTCGGCGGCGGCGAAATCCCCGGGCACCGAGATTAGCGCCAGATTGGCGTTGGGGTCGACCCGTAACGCGGAGCGCAACGTTCGCGGTTGTACCGCTGCGCTGGCCGCCCGCACCGCTGCCGGATGATCGAGAAGCAACACGGCCTGGTCCATTGCCGCCGTTGCCGCGGTTTCGTCCTCCGCCCGTATCGCGACAATCAGATCGCCTCCCCCAGCGCTTTCTCCATCGGGTACGAGCAGGCCTGAATTCTCGAGGATCTCCTGATTGGCTGGGGTACCCATCATCAATGCCGCGTCTTCGACTCCTGGCAACGCCGCGACGGTGCGCGACACTTGCATTAGGACCACCGAGTCCAAAAATAATCCGCGTCGTACCTGGTTGACGCAACAATTCATACGACCTCCAGCCGATCGGCTAAAGCCGTAAGTGCCTTTTCGAAACAATCGAACGGCGCCCGAACCACACCAGCCCCGACTTGGCCCACACCCGGCTCTCGATGAGCGATGCCCGTATTGATCAAAGGTGTAATTCCAGTCTCCACGACCAGCCGTATGTCGATCCCGGTCGGTACCCCCTGATAGTCGAGTGACGGCATGGTCCACTCGGGATTTCGCGCCAACGTGATTTCACCCATAGTTCGTGTTGTATTGGCCGCTTCCGCAGCCGAACCCGCGCCGACAAATCCGGCGACTGCCGGGGCTGCCGCCATTGCAAATCCGCCAAGGCCCACCGTTTCAACAATGGTCGAGTCACCCATATCGGGATTGGCGTCGGCCGCGGTGAAGCCTGGGAAGTACAAACCCGTCGGCATCTCGACGGGGGCCGTGAACCATTGGTCATCCAGCCCGCTCACTGTAATGCCAAAGTCAGTCCCATTACGGCTCATTGCGGTCACAACCGTCGCTGCATCGATGCCACGAACTGGATCCATGACAGCTTTGCCCATGGCCATTGCAATGTTCAGAAAAAACTGATCGTTGGCCCCGAGAAAAGCAAGCATATCGGCCAGCATGCTGTGATCCTCAACGCTTCGCGCCAAATCCGGCGCCAGCGCCCGGACTATGAGGCTTGAGCAGCCCACATTGCGTTGGTGCATCTCGTCTCCCATCGTAAGCCCGCGCGCAACAAGTGGCTTTAGCGAGATTCCGCCGCTTTTTCGCAGCGCGGCACCCAGCGCCGGGCCTAGCACATCGCGCAACCAGGCAAGTCGCGCCAACACCGACGCATCATTGCCACCAAAACGCATCACCTTGCCGAGGCCCTCGTTAAGGGTACAAAACGCCCGGTTGCCAAAAGCGCGGTTCTCGACCACCAGCACCGGCTGACTGCGTGTCGTCATGCCGGTCATAGGGCCAACCGCGCTGAAATGATGATTTGGGTGAAACGCGAACTCGTCCTCGGACGCGAGTTCTTCGGCTTGCCTCAAATCATCAGCCCAGCCCTCGAACATCGCAATACCGACCACTGCACCGCGCATGGGACCACACATCTGGTCCCACGCAATCGGCGGTCCCGCATGCAGGATTGTGTGATCAACCAACGCTGGGATTGCCTCTTTGGCGGGTATGACATCGACCAGCACCGGGTCGGCCTGAAACAAGCGCTCGATGGCCTTCTGATTGGCGGCGTCGATCCGCTTCGGTAGCGATGCCTCTCGCATTATCAATCCATCAGCCGCGACAGCAGATTGGCGAGTCGTGTGTTACCCCGGGCCGGCGGCGCCCAATCAACCTGCACCACCTCAACGTCCTGACCAACCAGATCATCCGCAAACTTCTGTAAACCGATATTGACAACCCGAATGGGTGCTTCAAGCAAATTCAACCCTATGCTTGACTGATCGGGTTCTGCAGTTTTTCTATCTTCAGGTGGCCGCGTCATCGTAGATCTCGTAGGCCGCATCGATCCCGGCGCCCGATGGAGTCCCGAATCCGTAGCGGCGAAGGACATTTTCCATCGCGCTTAGGCAGCGCAAGACGTTGGCCTTGCGACAAACGTACCCCATGGTCCCGATTCGCCAGATTTTTCCCTGCAACGGTCCGAAAGAGGTACCGATCTCAATCCCGAAATCCTCCAGCAATGCTGCCCGCACCGCGCCTTCCTCATCGATCGCCGAAGGGACATGCACCCCAGTCACATTGTCCATGCGGTGCGCCGGATCCCCGAAGAGTTCAAGGCCCATCGCGGTAAGCCCGGCCCGCAGGGCACAACTGGTAAGCCGGTGCCGGCGAAACCCGGCTTCTAACCCTTCCTGCAATACCACCCGGGCACACTCCCTCGCGCCGTAGAGCATCGCCGTGGACTCGGTATGATGGTTGAGTCGCAGCGGGCTCCAATAATCCATCAGCATAGCGAGGTCCAGGTAATTTGACTGGATCACGACACCATCGGCATCGTCAGCATCCGCAGAACGAATTCCTGCCTCGACGTGCTTGCGCCCCTGCACTTGTTGCGCTGCGCGATCACTCAAGGTAACAGGCGATGTGCCCGGCGGTCCCGACATGCATTTTTGCAAGCCGGCCGATACTGCGTCGAGACACCAAGCATCGGTGTCCAACCGCATGCCCCCC
>Ga0209753_1000963_pt1 | contig 12248 bp, 12 predicted proteins | sample METZYME_3_550m_FD_187550 | JGI IMG/M metagenome (GOLD analysis project Ga0209753, IMG submission 187550) | Marine microbial communities from oxygen minimum zone in mesopelagic equatorial Pacific - METZYME_3_550m (SPAdes) (version 2) | ecosystem: Environmental > Aquatic > Marine > Oceanic... | reverse complement strand
ACGGTTCCGACACTGTTCCAGGGTAGTGATACCAAGTGGTGATTGGGGTCTCCTGATCGAAATTGAATGGACCGGTTTCCTCTTCGACGACCTCATCCTCTCCCCACCACAGACAACCGCTGATTGTAGAACTCAGCATCAGAAGCACCAGTAGGTGAACTACTCTGGTCACAGACCCCGGTTAGTAGCCCCGTTGAAAACCAATCCTATGCCCAGCCGTTCTCTAGAATAACTGGCATAGAGTCCAAAAGAGCCTCTTGAGGGGCCCTCCAAGCCATCCCCAGATCTTTCTCCGCCGGAGTCGCATCCCAATATAGCCGACGCCGGAGGTGTTGGCGAGCCCAGGCAAGACTCAGTTTGCGATGAAAGATTGAGACCACCAGTGCTACTGGATATGGGAGAGTGAATGTAGGCGTCCTGAGTTCAGGATGGGCCTGCCTGATTGCAAGCGAGATATCCTTGAACTGCATGTCCCCACTAACTGTCAGGTAGCGTCCAGCATCCTCCCCCTGAGTCAATGCCCTGACGTGGGCCTCGGCGACGTCTCTCACATCCACGATGTTGACCTGCATCGGCAGCACCACCGGTATCTCCCTTCGAACGAGTGCCATCACGAACGCGAGTGAGCCGCGCAGGTGGATCTTGCTCATCGGCGGTCCGAACACCACACTCGGGTGTATCGTCACCATACGCGGACGTGTTTCCATATCGGAAGCGGCATGCCAGTTCCTGACCACACGTTCCGCCTCGACCTTCGCCAGCCCATACGGGTTACTATCGAGCGTGGCGTCGTCGGCCCAGGTTTCGGTGGTCAACGTATCTCCATCCCTCCACTTCATTGGCCTGATGGCGGCTGTGGAGGAGGTGTGCACGAATCTCTCGACCGAGCCGGCGGCATCGATTGCCGCAACCACATTCTGAGTGCCTATGACGCTCGGGTCGACAATCTGCCTCTGCGGGTCCTTTGCACTAATCCTCACTGCAGCTGCGGTGTGTATCAGATCGGTGCACCCGGCGATGGCGGCATTCACCGAAGCCACATCGAACAGATCCATCTCGACTATTTCGAGACTTCCGCCGTCGGCAGCTGGAAGCGCTTTCAGATGGTCGACTCTAACCGGGTCAGAGGAATCTCGCACTGTCGCTCTGACAGCACGCCCGCGGGCTAGGAGGTTGGCGACGATGTGGCTGCCGATGAAGCCGCTCGCACCAGTAACAGTGACTAGTTCCTCACTCACGAGCTCGGCAGGGGCTGACGTGATTGAGGCTTTCTCCCTCTAGCGAGCCAGTTCGTCGACAGATCCAACCACTAGGGAAGGAACCTGCGGAGCAGCCTCTAGATCCTCCATGGTGGCTTCCCCGCTGAGCACCAGTATACCATGAACTCCGGCTCTCTCTGCCATTTCCATGTCGGTGTAGAGCCTGTCCCCGATCATGGCGCACTGCTCCGGGCGCAGGCCGATCTCGTCGACCTTATGGAGAATCATCCCAGCGTTCGGCTTGCCGCACACGTGCTCCGGGCGGACTCCTGTGGTCGCTTCGAAGAGATCCATGTACGCCCCCGTGTCAGGAAGACCGCCATTAGGTGAAGGGCAGACTGTGTCTGGGTGGCTGGCGACCATCGGCACTCCTCTGTGGAGGTGAATCGAAGCCGTGCTGAGCTTCTCGTAGGTGATTTCCGTGTCGTACCCCAGAACAACGTATTCCGGCTCACCGGAATCTGTTGAGACGCCTGCGTCCTCAAGCATCTGCTGCATCCCAGAGGTACCGACCAAGTAGGTCTCGGTGATTCCATTTGCACTGAGCCATGCGAGTAGGTCGTGTGTGGAGAGCAGAACATCATTCGATGTCGCTGGAACTCCCATGCTATGCAGTTTCTCGACGTACTGGGCGACCGAGCGACTAGAGTTGTTGGAGAGGAAGAACCTCTGAATACCTCCATCTTCTAGTCTTGTGAGGAAGTCCAAGGCGCCGTCTATCAGTTCGCTGCCGAGGTAGAGGGTGCCGTCGAGATCGAGGAACACAGCCTCGATTCCGTCCAGAGAGAGAGGGGTTCCTGTCATTGTATCACCTATGGCAATATCAGTGTCTTGAACATGAACCAGGGACTCCAAAGCGACTCCTGCGCCTCCTTGCTGGCGATCATTTCCGACATCATCTTCCCAATCTCCTCCTTCTTCGACGCTTTCTTGACGAACCAGTTGGTGAGGCGCTTCATCTTCATCATCCGCTGCAGCCTCGTGGAATTAGTCAGCTCCTTGCCCAACTCGCCCCACATTTCCTCCATGTAGGCCACCGATGCACTCTCGGGGAAGCCGTTGGAGTGGATCTCCCTGTCGAAATGCCAACTCGTCATCTTGGCTGTCAGAAGGGCGTTTCCTATGCCTTCTCCGCTGAACGGGTCAACCAGACTGGCAGCATCTCCAACAGCCATCGCTCCAGCCATCGCCGCGCGTCTCGGTTGGAAGGACGGAGCCTTCTTTCTCGGTGATCCGAAGGGGAGCTGCCATCCTTTCTGTGATTTAGGCACAAGCCTGGCGTTGGCGAACCTCCGTTTGAATTGGGGATGCTCTTCGATGACCCATCTTTGTATCTGCTTGAGAGATCTCTTCATTCCCTTCTGTTTCCTCTGCTCCGAGATTAGCATTCCGACCCCGACATTCACGACACCCTCTTTGACAGGGAAGAGCCAGAAGTACCCTGGGGAGACCTCTTTGATGAAGTGGATCTCGATGGGGCCTTCCGGATCACCGAGCCCCTCGACGTTTTCCCAGTACTCGCGGTAACCCCCGCAGAAGTGCTCGTCATCCCTAAATGGCTCGTTGTGGACTTCGGTGATGGTGCGTGATACCGGGCAGTTGTAGCCACCAGCCCCTATTGTCAAGGGAGCGCTGAAGACGAGCTCGGGCTCTTCGGAGCGCGCACCACCGGATTTCCCGCTGACTCCGACTATCCTCTTTCCTCCCCCCATCTCCTCTACGATAACATCTCCGACAGAGAATCCCTGAATCACGGCGCCACCGGCTTCGAGCACCACTTCGGTGGCACGCTTGAACAGCATGTAGTCGAACTGGATCCTCGGCAGGGCGTAACCCGACATCATCCCCTTGGCCTCGTAGCTCTCCTTGGGCAGCATCACGCGCACTTCGGAGCCGTTCGGGCTCCCGAAGACGATTGAGTCGACGACGTAGTGTGGCGTGGCTTCGATCATCGGTAGCACGCCGAGCTCTTCGACATGAGACAACGATTTGCCCCCAACTGCGTCTCCGCAGGGCTTGTCTCGAGGCCAGACCCCCTTCTCGAGCAGCAGGACCCGGCAGCCATTCATCGCATTGTAGGCAGCGGCGGCCGAGCCCCCCGGACCCCCTCCGACCACAATCACATCGAAGTGAGAACCATCGTCCGGAACCTCTCCCGTGTCGATAGGCCGGTCCCACTGTTCCATAGGCTCACCGTATCTTGGCTAAAGGACACCTTGCATTCAAATTATGCATCGGGTTGATTCGCAATTGCCTCTTCGCTGTGCTGTGAGCCATATTGTATGGGTGGTGCAGACCACTCTTCCAGGAGATTGGGTGGAGGCCGAGGTGGGTGCTTGGTCCGCCGAACTGGTGGAGAACGGCCTCGCTGCCTGCATTCAGAGGGAACGAATCACTTCCGTATACTCGTGGGACGATTCGACTCAGAGCTCTGAGGAGTGGCGCTTGGAGATGAAAACCAGTTCCATCAGCAAGGACTCTCTCATCGAGACGATACTTTCCTGCCACCCATACGAGACGCCGCAAATAGTGGCTTGGGAGGCTTCCAGCACACTGGGTTACTCCGATTGGGTTCAAGGCTGAATCCCCCTCGTGAGCCATGGGCACACTATCCTTCCTGCGCCCGGCCAAGGAGGTGCCGACCACATGGTGGAGCGCAGCCGACCCTATGACCACCAGACCACCCGCTAGGACTCTGGTGATTCTAATCGCCGGTCTCTGGATATTCGGTACCGGAGATGCCATGCTGATTGCAGCGGGAATCGGCAACACCCCATGGACAGTGCTGGCCGAGGGGATAGCGCTGAACATCGGCTGGTCAGTCGGCCAAGCCACCTTCCTCGTTAGCGTCCTCGTGCTTCTGCTCTGGCTCCCCTTGAAGGAGAAGCCCGGTGTTGGCACCATCCTCAACGTGGTCTTGATTGCAGCGGCAATTGAGGTGATGGTGCCGCGCCTCCCAGTCCCTGATTCTCAAGCAATGGCAGTAGCAGAGGTTCTAGCCGGTGTTCTCCTGATCGGAATCGGCAGCGGCATCTACCTTACGGCCAATCTGGGGCCGGGTCCGAGGGACGGCTGGATGACCGGTCTACAGAGGTTCTCAGGGATTCCCATAGCGAGGGTTCGAGGCGGCATCGAAGTCTCCGTTCTAGTATTGGGGGTGATGATGGGGGGGACATTCAGAGAGGGGACCATCCTGTTCGCCGTGCTGATTGGCCCTGTTGTGGCGGTCTGCCTCAACCTTGCAGGTCGCTTCGGAAGCCCGGGTGAGGTTCATGGCTGAATCCCATCAGGCCAGTCCATGACGGGGCACGGCGTGATTCGTCGCTATCGTGAGTTCCTACCGGTGTCTGAGGCGACCCGTGCAGTCACGCTGAATGAAGGCGGCACCCCTCTCATCGAGGCCTCAGGCATCGTCAGTGAGATCGGAGGAGACTTCCGTCTCTTCGTCAAGTACGAAGGACTCAACCCAACGGCATCGTTCAAGGACAGGGGGATGACACTGGCCGTCACCAAGGCAGCTGAGCGAGGGGCCAGCATCGTGGTGTGCGCCAGCACTGGCAACACCAGCGCCTCTGCAGCAGCTTATGCCGCCGCCGCGGGGATGACCTGCTTGGTTCTGATACCGGAGGGCAAGATCGCCTATGGCAAAATGGCGCAGGCGTTGATTCACGGGGCCCGTACCTTGGAGATTCGCGGAAACTTCGACGACGCCCTCGGTATTGTCAGGGAACTGGGAAAGAGGGACGAGGTCGAGGTGGTGAACAGCATCAACCCCTTCCGCATACAGGGGCAGAAGACAGCGGCGTTCGAGGTCTGTGACACTCTCGGAAACGCCCCCGACATGCACTTCCTACCAGTGGGCAATGCCGGCAACATCACCGCTTACTGGATGGGCTACAAGGAGTATCTCGAAGCCGGGCGAAGCAGCGGGCTGCCCCGGATGATGGGGTGGCAGGCTGAGGGGGCTGCTCCGATAGTGCGCGGTGCCCCTGTCGAGAGCCCGGAAACCGTTGCCACCGCAATACGCATCGGCAACCCAGCAAGTTGGGAGCACGCGGTCAAGGCAGCCGCTGAGTCATCAGGAGCAATCGACATGGTAAGCGACGAGGAGATACTGGACGCTCACAGGATGCTGGCTCGCACAGCAGGGATTTTCGTGGAGCCCGCCTCCGCCGCCTGTATCGCCGGCTTGCTCAAGTGTCACGCCGCCGGTGGCATCCCTAATGGGAGCACAGTCGTTGCCACGGTGACTGGACACGGCCTGAAGGATCCCGGCGTAGCAGTCGAGAATTCTCTCGCTGAATCGACCGTGGTTGATGCTGATCTGGATTCGGTACTAGCAGTCATCGGACTGGACTAGTTCAGAGCCCCGGCCTCACCCTCGAAGCTGTAGAACGAGACCAGAGTCTGAGTGTGGCCAACTCCTGAAACTGCTGAGAGACCATCGAGAATCGAGTCGCCTAGGTCCTCCATGTTCCTCGCTAGGACCTCGATGATGAAGTCCCACTGCCCGGTCACTATGTGGCAACCGACGACGAACGGCATGCTGCAGATCTCCTGAGCAACGTCCCTCCTGTCAGTCTCCCCCCTCTCTCCGGCCCAGTTGGCGAGGATGAAGGCGTGCAGGCTCCATCCAAGCTCCTCCTTCCCAAGCTCCACCGTAAAGCGTCGCACGACGCCTCTCTCCTGCAGCCTCCTTATCCTGTCGTGAACGGTGACTCTGGGCATTCCCAGGGCATCGGCTATGGCCTGTGTACTGGCTCGCGAGTCTTCCTTCAACATCGCGATTATCCTTGCGTCCTTGGCGTCCAATTGAGAGGTAGGCACGATTTCGGGAAGTGACGGCGGGAAATAAAATATTCCGACATTTAGTCGGATTTATTACATATTATAGGTAATTATTCGACATAATAAGATTATTACCGGCGTATAGTTGATGACACTACCCCTATTCGTAGTTTCATGAGCGACAGGTACTCCGACAAGAGATTCGCAACGCGGGCAATATGGTCAGGTACTCAGAATATCGAGGGGGCCGCTTCCACTCCGATCTTCTTGACATCGACCTACCGCCTGACCGACGAGCGCTATCAGGGCTGGGCCGACGGCGCTCAGCACACAGCGCTGTATAGCCGACTCTCAAGCATCAACTCCGAGGGGGTGGCGCAGAAGGTCGCTGCCCTCGAAGGCGCGGAGGATGGGGAGACATTTGCGAGTGGGATGTCAGCAGTAACCACGACACTTCTCGCTTTGCTCTCAAAGGGGGATCATATGGTGGCCAGCCCCGATTGCTATGGCGGGACATACGGGTTCATGATAGAGGATCTACCGAGATTCGGCATCGAGGTCACGATGGCCGATATCAGGGATCCCTCATCCTACGAGGCAGCCATTCAGGAAAATACCAAGATACTGTATGTAGAGACCTTGACCAACCCCGTTCTCAAGGTGTGCGACTTAGAGGCAATGGCTGCGGTAGCCAAGAAACACGGTCTCATCGCAATCGTAGACAACACCTTCGCAACCCCATGGGCGTGTAATCCCATATCATTGGGCTTCGACCTAGTTATTCATTCAGGGACCAAGTACCTCGGAGGCCACTCGGACTTGATAGCCGGAATTGTCGTCGGAAGCAAGGAACTAGTCTCTGAGATATTCTCCAAGAAGGTGCATCTAGGGGGCGCCGCCGACCCGCATATGTGCTATCTACTCGAGAGGGGTATGAGGACACTTCACGCCCGCATGCCGATCCATGCCGCCAACTCCGCTGAGCTAGCGAGTAGATTGGAGGCACATCCGATGATAGAGAGAGTCAATCACACCTCTCTACCCAGTTACGTTGACTACGAGGTGGCAAAGAGGATTATGCCGAAGGGAACCGGGATGTTGTCTTATGTTGTCAAGGGGGGAGACGATGCCGCTCTACGTTACATAAGAGCGCTCGAACTCATATTCGAGGCCACTAGTCTCGGAGGGATAGAGAGCCTCGTAGAGTGCCCATTCAATTCCAGTCACATGTTCGTTCCCGAGGAGGTGCGGGCCGAGGCGGGCGTCATTCCCGGATTCGTACGAATGAGTGTCGGGATAGAGGACGTCGAGGATCTCTGGGCCGATATTGATCAGGCTCTTGCCACAGCCAACGCATTCCTCGAGAGCCGGGCCTGATCGGCATGGAGACCGACCTCCTTCTGGCCACGCTCGCCTTCATCATCCCGATGTGCTTCACCCCCGGTCCCAATAACGTACTATGCGCCGCTCACGGTTCACAGCACGGTCTTAGGGCAACACTCCCGTTGATTGCTGGGATGGCCTTCGGCTGGTCGGCTCTTGGGCTCTTTGTCGGAGGAGCCACCGTTTTTATCGAAGAGAACGAGTCCTCCTTCCAACTGCTTACCTACATCGGTGCCTCCTACATCGCCTACCTATCGTACAAGTTGGCCACGGCCTCCCCCCTGACTTCCGAGGAGAAGGAGAGCGAACGCTTGGGAACAATCACTGGCATAGTCCTGCAAGTTGTCAACGGCAAGGCATGGATACACTTCCTTGTGCTGATGACCGCATTCGGTGGCCTGTTCGGATCTGGCTTTGGAGCCAAGGCAATGCTTGTGCTGCTGAATCTGGTCTTCGGACTTCCTGCAGTAATCTCCTGGGCCGCCTTCGGCACACTCTTGAGCCGGGCCTTCAGCACCCCCAACTCAGCTAGGAAACTAAACCTCGCAATGGGCATCTCTCTCTTTGCCGTAGCGGTTTGGATTGTGCTTCCTCATTGATTCGGTAGAGATCCCGAACCACTCGCTTCAGCGAGCCACCTCATCGCTGCCTGATAGTCCTGAACCGCATCCTTGTTGTCGTTGAGCAACAGATCCTCGGCAGCATCCCACAAGGCCTGTAGCGCCGGGACCCAATCGCCTCCCTTGTCTCGACTGGCCTCGTCGAAGCGCCAGGCGTCCGACTCGGTTCTATCGTGTACATTCAACCAGGCCCATCCCATCGCCATCTCCAATCCCTTGCCCTTCCGGGCCTTTGAGACGGTGGAAGCCACCCCGCTGTCGACGGCCTGCCTGACTAGATCGTCAGCGAAACTCAGTGGATCAGGCAGCGAACCTGCCTCCCATGGAAGCCTCTCCAGCCGCATGGCCGTGGAGCGGCTGTCGCCGAGTTCGCGTAGGAATGCCCCGAAGCCCTGCTTGCGCTTTTCCTGCTTGCTGAAAACAGCCTCGGCATCATCCCCGGTCATTCCGTAGATTCCCTCGAGTATGGTAAGGCCGTGCTCAGGCCAGAGCGCGACAAGATTGGGGTGGCAGGCTGAGTCCTCAAAGCGAACCACATCCTCCTCAATTTCAAGAACCACTCCATCGGTCCTGATGTGGATACCGGTGTTGAGAGAATCTAGAATGCAAGCCATCGCACCCCTTTCCTCCTCGGTTCCTGTCATGTGATCGAGGAAATCCGCGCGTGACTCCTCTGAGAACCAGTGGGTTCCGACCACATAACCGTCGTTGATGGAGTTCAGTATACTGCTTCTGCAAGATCGCGCGAGCAAGGAGTCGTCTAGGGCCAGCCCGAGCCAAGCCCCCAATACCTCCTCAAGCCGCTCGACACCTTCCTCGGGCAGAACCCTGCCCTCGGGCCACCCCTCCGGCCTCCACATCCACTCGGTACTTGTCACGTCGCTCAGGCGTGGAGGCATCATTCCCAATGCCACGCTCTGGGCGAACTGTTCTTCGGTCTTCGCCAAAGCCGCCTGCGACAGGCCCACAACGGTCCCATCACCGAACTCCATACGCAGCCAACCGACCTCGGTCAGCTCTCCATCGGCAACCGTCTTCTCATCGAGGCCCCGGCTCCATCTGACCTCCCCCCCGCTCAGTTCGATCGAGGCGTTGTCAAGGCTCCACTCCACCCATTCAGCCGGCGGGGAGGGAGTGTCCCCAGTGAATACGAAACCACCGCCCCAGGAGAAGAACCACTGCCCTGCCTTGGCATGTTCGTTCCAGACCAGCAGACGCATCCTTGGGTGGGTGTGATTCTGTATCCCAGCGAGGTGGCCCTCCTTGCCGTTGCCCCTGCGGATGTAACTGGCTACACCGAACATGGGATTCTTGAACACCGCGACAGTGGATCGGTCTTCCTCAGATGCGGCAATCAGACTTCCAGCCAACGCGCAGCAGACCGGGTCGCCTCCTTTCTTCGTCATCCTCTTGCGCAGCCATTTGGGGTCATTTTTCTTGGAGGCCACGGCCGTGAGCTCCTTGAGCGTCCTCGCCATCTTGTCCTTGGAGAAGAAGGATCTATCCACCTCTCCCCTTATCTCCGGCACGAAGATTTCAGGGTCGTCCATGAGTTCCTCGAGGTTCCTGTCGAGTCGGTGCTGAATCTCCGGTGAGGCCCGTTTTATCCCTCGCATACGAATCTTCTTACGACGATTCTTGTCGCCAGGGAAGCTGACTTCAGCAGGGGGCTTCGCCATCTCTCTCGCTCCCTCCAAGCAAAGCCCCTGTTTGAGTCCGTCGTCTAATGGAGGAGCCTACGGCGCTCGAAGGCGGCTTCCTCCATGCCGCTGAACTCTGCTGGGAGTACGAACGCGTGCACGTATCCCATGCCAATCTCCGAAAGATCCTCTAGGGTGCCCGACACAACTCGCTCTTTTTCGGTGCCGAGGTCGCTCAGCAGCATCCCGCCCCACTCCCTGATGGGCAGGTCGAGCGCTGTAGAGCCACTCTCGATCCGCTCGCTCATCCTCTCGAGCAGGGACACGGCCTCACCAGGCATCATCGGGCGCGGAGTATCCACGCCCATGCCCGTCGGATCGAGATCGAGCAGCACCAGCGTGTGCAGCCCCGCCTCCTTGTTGATACAGATCATCTCCAACGGGGAAGTCGGCAGGTAATCACCGGCCGAGAATGGGATGGTGACCTGTCGGCCGAACCTGTATGACTGCAGTCCAGACAGCGATACTGCGAGGGCGGTGGCAGTCAGACCAGGTATCACATGGAAACCAATCCCCTCCTCAGCACAACGTTCCTCCAGATCGATGTGCGTGGTCGCCTGCATGGGGTCGCCGACAATCAGAAGCGCTACTGGCTCCGTGCGTGCCAGTCCAAGTAGTTCGTCGGGCTTCTCGACCTCATTTCTCATCAGTCGCTCCCAACTACCCACTACTGATTCCAAACGATTCTCCTCACTAGGGGGTAGTACCGCAGTGTAACCCTCTAGGAACCTCTTGGAGCACTCCTTGGCAACGTTCCTTGCCCGCTCGGTCATGTGGTCGAGATCGCCCGGTCCGATGCCTATCAACCAGAGTCCGGGCGCTGCCTCTCCATCCGTCATGGTGAAGCGGGCTGCCCCGCTGCCCATCATGAACGTGATGCGCCATATCTCAGTCCCCAATCACCAGGTGGAGCAGGCATTAGGCCTGTTTCGCGAGCACGACCTACTCGCTCCCGGCATGCACGTGTTCGCGACTGAGGACGGCGAATCCAGACTCATACCACTGGACTTCGGCGCCCCACTATCTCTGCCCAATGGCCTAGCGGATTTCGATGTAGTGGAGCACGAGGGCAAGCCCGATGAGAGGGCTGACAGCGACTGGTGGGGGTATCTAAGAGGACTGCTCGGTGAGGGGACGGTCGAGCGTCACGGCGAGGCCTGGCCGTCCTCGCACGAGTTCTTCGGTGACATGATGATCGTGAGGCTGGATGATGAGGTCGCCGACTTCTCACAGCAGATTGCCACCGCCAAGCTCCAATCGCACCCCCACATCAGGCTGGTGCTGTCTGACCGAGGGGTGCTGGGTGAGCTCAGGATCAGGGACTTGACCCCCATCGGCGCGCGTCGTGGTGACGAGATAATCTTGGAGGACATCCCTGGTGACATAGTCAGCACCAGAGTAATGGTCAGGGAGTCCGGAAGGAGCATTCTATGCGACCCCACTCGGGCGTACTTCTCCACCAAGTTGCAGTCGGAGAGGCTCGAGACACTGGCTCTCGCTAAGGAACTGCACTCCTTGCTCAGTCGCCCACTGCGGGTATGCGACCCGTTCTGCGGCGTCGGCCCGGCCCTCGCCACGCTTCTCGGAGAGCCCGGTCTCGTGGGTGAAGCACTCGCATCGGATCTCAATCCCGACGCCGTCGAGATGCTGTTCGACAACCTGCGTCGCTGGGACCGCAGGGACTACCCCAGCGCCCCCGCCCCACTTTCCTGGGTTCACCCTGACAGGCTCGTTGGGGTGGCCGACGCCACCACCCTGTCCTCACACCCACAGGCATCTGGCAACTGGGACTTACTACTAGTCAACCTGCCACACCGAACCATCGAACTCCTTCCCTCCCTTGTTCCGCTGCTGGATAGCCGATCCCCGAGCTTAGTCAGAGGCAGGGTGATAGTAGCAGAATCAGAGATCGAGGCCGCTAACGCCGCCATCCGCTCCGCACTCCCCCTCCTTCTGGAGGGCGCCCCCGAGCCAGAGTTGAGAATCAAGCGCGATTACAGTTCCACACTGCGACTTTGCTCCTTCGAGGCATGGATATCCCCAACGCCGTAGACAGGCTTATCTCGGCATCTTCGATGAACCACTGTGGTCGCCAATCTGATTGGGGAACTAATTTGTTCTATGTTGATGTGGTCAATCTTCGGGGGCGGTGTGGGCAAGTCTGCTGTGGATACCGCTCAAAAACCACCCACTGAATTGAGAACTTCAGCCCCAACAGGCAACCGGAGTAAGCGACTTGCCGAGAACCGAGGCGCACTCCGTAATTGTTCACATGATGACTGCTTTGCATTGACTTTCAGATCCTCCGACTATTGCTGGAGGCACCAAGACGAAAACCCCCCAGAACAAGAGGACGATGCGAACTGGTGGGAATAGCCGGAGTGATAGCATGGCCCTTGGAAATACTCTCCACGGAGGGAAGGAATGAGTGGCGCCCCGACCGGGATTTGAACCCGGGTCGCAGCCTCGACAGGGCTGCATGATAGGCCACTACACCA
>Ga0209753_1000960_pt1 | contig 12264 bp, 10 predicted proteins | sample METZYME_3_550m_FD_187550 | JGI IMG/M metagenome (GOLD analysis project Ga0209753, IMG submission 187550) | Marine microbial communities from oxygen minimum zone in mesopelagic equatorial Pacific - METZYME_3_550m (SPAdes) (version 2) | ecosystem: Environmental > Aquatic > Marine > Oceanic... | reverse complement strand
TGAGGGTATTAAAAAAAGTTTCATTGAAGTAATCAAAGCGATGATATTAATAGATGGTGTTATTCATAAAAATGAAAAAACAATGTTCAATGAACTTTGTAAACTGTGGGACGTAGAATCAGCATTAGAAATAGAGTAGTCTAATAGGGAAAAACACCGTGGGAATTTTATCAAAGGTGATAAAACACATAGTTGCATCAAAAACGATAGAAGCACCTATAGAAGAACCTCTAGAAGTATCTAAGAAGGAAGAGAAGAAGAGTTTCCATGGATCTTTATTCTTTTCTGGGAGGAGAGAGAGAATTGATCAACTAAATAATCACACTGAGAAATTAGACAATAAATTAAGAAACATGGGTATAGAGCCACGCCCCTCCATAGATTAAAACAACTGAAGTTCGTTTTTAACCAAATGGCTGTTGACAATGTTTTCCATACGTTATAAAGAAAAAAACCTCATTGTCTTAAACAGAACTGGCTTAACTAATCATCTTTTAATCTCTGTTAGTTTTAAACTAAAAGGACAACAACAAGAGTCTCTTTCTAGCCTAAGTTGATTGCCTTTGGAAAAGCTTCCTCCATAGCCAAAGAACAGGATCATAAAATCTATCTACTACCCGCTCCTTTAATGGAATAATGCCATTGTCAGTAATTTGGATGTGTTCCGGGCACACATCTGTACAACACCGGGTAATGTTGCACATTCCAGATCCAAAATCTTTCCTTATCTTAGGAATCCTGTCTTCTGTGTCCAGCGGGTGCATGTCCAGCCCCGCCAGTCGAATCATAAACCGCGGGCCTACAAACTTATCTTTCCTGTCGTGATCTCTTAATACATGACAAACATTTTGACATAAAAAACATTCAATACACTTTCGAAACTCTTGTATGCGGTCAACGTCTTTCTGCATCATCACATAATCGCCATTTTTATTTTTCTGTTCCGGATTTGGTGTAAATGGGGTAATTCTCTTGTTTTGCTCGTAATTCCAGGAAACGTCTGTAACTATATCTTTTATAATTGGGAACGTTTTCATAGGACGAATAGATATAATTTCATCAGGATGATATTCATTCATTCTTGTCATGCATGCCAATTTGGGTTTTCCGTTTATTTCAACACTACATGATCCGCATTTTCCTGCCTTACAATTCCAACGGACAGCCATGTCGTTTGCACTTTCGGTTTGTATTCTATGAACCACATCCAGCACAACCATTCCCTTATCAACTTCTGATTGATATTCCACCATCGTTCCTCCTTTATTGGTCCCTCTAAATAATTTAAATGTTCGAATACTCACTGATTTATGTTTTTTTCGTCTTAATTTCCTGTTCTAATTCTTCTATTGACAAATTTGCAATGCGATTTAATTCCATAGAAGGCTCAGTCCTGTTCGCCTTTTTTGTCTTCATTGATCCATCTTCGCCTTTATAGGTGACTACATTAACATTTAAAAAATCGTCCCTCTCATCAGGAAAATCAATTCGAGTATGGGCACCCCTGCTTTCTTCTCTTCTGAGTGCAGATTTTGCTGTTGCTTCAGCTGTGATGAGCAAATTTCTTAAGGCAATTGCTTCGTGCCAACCAGGGTTAAACTGTGAAGCACCCTCCGCTTTTACATTTTTTACTGAACGTCTCAAATTATCCAATTGTGCTAACCCTTCCCTCAATAATTCCTCAGAGCGCACAATCCCTACATTGTTTTGCATAGCTTCCTGAAGGTCTTCATGTAGTAAATAGGGGTTTTCTCCTTTCTCGCGATTTAATATCTCTGTGGCATTTCTAATAATTGAGACAGCTTGTTTTTCTTCAATTGAGTGGGTCGTAGATAATGCGTTTATATAGTCAAAAACACCGTCCCCGGCTAATTTCCCAAATACCAATAAATCAGAAAGTGAGTTTCCTCCCAAACGGTTAGCACCATGCATCCCACCAGAACATTCTCCGCATGCAAAAAGTCCTTGTACTGTTGACATTTGAGAATCGGCATCAACTTTTACCCCTCCCATACAGTAATGCAGCGTTGGGCCAACTTCCATTGGTTCTGTTGTAATATCCAACTCTGCCAACACCTTAAATTGATGGTACATTGATGGTAATTTCTTTTTTATGTCTTCAGCCGATCTTCTGCTTGCAATATCAAGAAATGCTCCTCCATGAGGAGATCCTCTTCCTTCCTTCACTTCCTTTCTTATAGCGCGGGCGACGACATCTCTTGTCAGTAATTCAGGAGGCCTGCGGGCATCCTTGTCCCCAGCAAGCCATTTCCCTGCTTCTTCCTCTGTGTCGGCAGTTTCTGCAATAAATCGTTCTGGGATATTGTCAAACATAAATCTTTTCCCTTCACTGTTTATTAAAATACCGCCCTCTCCTCTCACTCCTTCGGTTACTAATATTCCCCCCACAGATGGGGGCCATACCATACCTGTAGGATGAAACTGAGTGAATTCCATATCAATCAATTCTGCTCCTGCCTCATAGGCCATCCCGCTACCATCACCAGTGTATTCCCATGAATTTGAAGTGATTTTCCAGGCTTTTCCAGCGCCACCAGTTGCTAAAATCACAGCTTTTGTTTTAAAAATCACAAATTGTCCTGTTTCTCTCCACATCGCTACCATGCCGGAAATTTTGTCTTGATCTTTTAAAAGATCCAGCCCCGTACATTCCATGTACACATCTATTCCCTGATGGATGCCATGGTCTTGAAGAGTTCTAATAATCTCAAGTCCCGTTCTATCACCAACATGAGCAAGCCGCGGATATCTGTGTCCTCCAAAATTCCGTTGATTAATCAAGCCTGATTTTGTTCTATCAAACACCGCACCCCATTCTTCCAGTTCTCTAACACGGTCTGGGGCTTGTTTTGCATGCAGTTCCGCCATACGCCAGACATTAAGAAATTTTCCTCCGCGCATTGTATCCCGAAAATGTACTTTCCAGTGGTCCCTATCATCCACGTTCCCAAGAGCAGCAGCCACACCGCCCTCAGCCATAACAGTGTGTGCCTTCCCAAGAAGAGACTTGCACACTAAGCCCGTGCTCAGTCCTTTTGTTGAACATTCAATTGCAGCTCTAAGTCCTGCTCCACCAGCTCCAACAACAATCACATCGTGTTCTATGGTTTGTATATCAGAAATATTCATCAATAACCCCAAGTATTATAGTCTGTCCAGGTTCCCATGGCTACCATCCGAACATAAATATCAGCGAATGCGACCCAGATCATGCTGGCCCAAGCCCAGAACATGTGTTCTCTATTCAGCCATGAAACTCCTTTCCAGAGCTTATATCTGATCTTTTGTTTTCCACTCGGACAGGAAAAACAGTCCAGCTTTCCTCCTGATAAATGACGAAATGCATGACAGCCAAAAACATAACCTGCCAATAAGATTGGGTTTATAAGTAAAATTATAGAACCAACTCCAATACCTAATTGGCCGTTTCTGAAAAAACCGAGGATTGCATCATAGGATAGAATTACAACAAACCCCAATGCGATATACAATGTATACCTGTGAAGATTTTGAAACAGGAACAGCATTGTTTCTCCCTTATATTTTTTTTGTGGTATTCCCTTAACAGAACACGCAGGTGGTGTCATAAAATATGCACGGTAATAAAACTTCCGGTAGTAATAGCATGTCATACGAAAAGACAGCGGGCCGGCAAGAATTAAAATAGCAGGTGATGCAGGAATTAATGCTGGCCACCAACTTGGCCACGCTCCAAACCAGGCATGGTTCATTGGAGCAGCCCCTTCGACAAATGGATTTATAAATATAAGCGGAGAATAAAAGGGGGATAAATATCCGCCAAAGCCTCCAGCTCCTCCATCCCACCAGTAAAAACTGGCTTGAAACATGGCCCATGTAGTATAGATAACAAAAGCAAGAAAACCTATACCTGTCCAAAGCGGTTCAAACCACCAGTTATCCGTACGGTCAGTTTTACTGAAAATCGTGGTTTCTACCTCTAATGTTTTAGAAAACCTTGTTAATTAATACTGATTTATTAGATAAATTATTATAGCATAAATTACCAATAGAACAAATAAGAATAAATGAATAAAGGCTCGCGTTATCCTTTAACAAAACATTTAATATCTTCCTGCGAACACCGCTCCTAGATGTGAACCATAAAAGAGAATGGTTACCGCTATTCCTGTAATAGAGAAATATAGTAAAACCATCTTTGGTTCTTGGGGAAGTGTTCCTTGTAATCGTCCCCTCCAAAACAGAAGTACCACAAAAACACATGATGCTAATATTTGGAGGGAACCGTGGTTTGTATGAACAGGAAATGCTTCGTCCATAAGACCAGGCTTACTACCATAATCAGCTATTAATCCCGTTACGATAGCACACAATGCTGAAACCAGGCCTAAAATCAAATTCCACCACCCAGCAAATTCAAGACTTTTTTTCTTTAAGAGATAGCTCAAAAAATCAAATAAGAACCCAGAAGACAATAATGCAATCGGGAAATGAATTACCAGAGGATGGGTTTCATCAAAAGACATTTTATGGTGTTATCACCTCAAATGTATTATTAGTTCCGACAATATATTAACTTAATAAAGAATCGTTGACGATAGTAAAAGCATTGTAAAAAATTAAGATGAAACCCTGTGTATTTATTCAACTATTATCACACTTTCATATTAACTTTTTAAAGAAGAATATAATGATTCTTTATAAAGGAATATCACCAATAAACAAACACTGTCCAAAATTATAATGAAATATGGTTCAATCGCTGCCGGGGAACAGACAACACTTGAAACTGCTTGCCATATTTTAGAAAGCGGCGGTAATGCGTTTGATGCTGCTGTTGCCGCTGTTTTCACATCAATGACATCTGAATTTACACTTACGAGTGCCGGGGGTGGGGGAGCGCTGATGGCATTTCCCTCTAATTCTGAACCAATTCTTTTTGATTTCTTTGTTGACACACTACCAGCTGGACTTAAACAGTTAGACTTTTTCCCTGTTACTGTAGATTTTGGTACCAGCCAACAAAATTTTAATATTGGCAAAGGGTCTGTAGCTGTTCCAGGTAATATTTCAGGCCTTCTTCACGTACATAAGCGACTTGGTCTTCTTCCTTTAAAAGTTGTTCTTGAGCCTTCAATTATCACAGCAAAAAATGGAACTGTCCTCAATAAATCACACAGCTATCTTGTAAAAATTCTTGAGCCCATTCTAACATATAATAACTATGGAAAAACTATTTTTAAACCCAAAGGAATCCTGCTCAAAAAGGGTGATAGAATTTTACTTCCAAGGTTTGGAGATTTTCTAGACCAACTCTCCCAAGAGGGTGAAGATTTCTTTTATAAGGGCAGTGGGGCAAACCATATTATAAATGCCCTTGGAGATGGTGGGCTTATTACGAAAAAAGCTCTTAAAAACTACCAGGTTATTGAGCGTAAGCCTTTAAAATCTACTATTAACAAATATACGATGTATACAAATCCGGCTCCGTCTATTGGCGGGACCACGATCGCCTTCTTACTTCAGTTATTAGAAAAGACAACTCTTGAAAACATGGATGGTCCGACTGCTCTTGCTCACGCAATGAAAATTACGTCAAAAGCAAAAAAAGATATCTATATCAACCCTGAAAATGAAACCCAAATAACCAAACTGCTGGAACCACAAATAATTTCAGCTTATTCAAAAATACTTACTAACCAAGAAAATTGGTTTCCAGATAAAACAAACACACCATCGTTTGGATCCACCACACATGTTAGTATAATCGATAAAACAGGAAATGCTGCCAGTGTTACTACAACAAACGGCGAGGGATGTGGATATTTTATTCCTGAAATGGGATTTATGATGAACAATATGCTGGGCGAAGAAGTTCTTAATCCTTCCGGGTTTCATTTATGGACAAAGCAACAGAGACTACCAACATTAATATCCCCCACTATAGTTGTCGGAGAATCCGGGCCTGAGCTAGTTCTTGGTAGTGGTGGCAGCAACCGAATAGGATCAGCTATTTCCCAAGTAATTCTAAATACTCTTTCACATAATATGGACTTAGGACCAGCTATTAGCGCTCCTCGGGTTCACCTTGAAGACAATGTCCTCCATCATGAGGTTGGAATAAAAATAGATAAAAAATCCATTAAAGATAAAACTATTAAAATAAAATGTTGGGGGAATCTAAATCTGTTTTTTGGTGGGGTAAACGCAGTTACAAAAACGGCTGCGGAGGGTGATCCACGCAGGGGCGGGGTTGGGATTGTCTATTAACCAGTCTTCCTGTTTTTAGCTTCTTCAACAAGCCGCCCAAAAAGGTTTTTCTGTTCGTTGTTTTGCTGTAATGTTCCCGGGTACCACTGAACAGCAATAAATTTCCCTGAAAGAATTAATATCAATTATCGGTTTAAACACAATAATAAGAATAAGCAGTAGTTAATTAGGGGGATTAAGCTGATGTTTCTGTTGTAAAAAATCAACAATTGAGAGCCCACTTGCTTTATATGCGGCTTGCGTTTGAATCGATTTGGGGCCTTTTGATAACACATCATTGATAAACGGCTCAAGAAATTTGCTCTCGCTTTCAATCCCAAAAAATTTAGCTCTCTCTTTCAGTCCCTTTACTGACAAAGAAGAAAAAGTTTTAATCCATTGTCTTATTGTTTTTCCGGCAGGACCTTCTTGATTAAGATTGATCGTATAAGCTGATTTATTTAGGTGTTCACGTTCTGCTGTTGTCCAGGTTTTCACAATTTCAAATGCTTCATATTTTGTATTTTCTGAGGCGAGCAATCCAGTCCAAAAAGCAACAGGAGCTAATTCAAATCCACATGGCGGCCTGTCCGCACCACGAACCTCCAGAACATGCTTAAATCTAACATGGGTGAAAATCTGATGAAGTGCTAATTGAATATCTCTATCCTGTAAAACGCTGGATTTTTCTTGATTCGACAACCATTCTCCAAGAGTTCCATCAAACCCTTTGAACTCCCCCTCTTGATTTAAAACAAAAATCGCAGGGACATCTTGGAGATATTCACTGTATTTTTTAACAAGATTGTTGTGTGAGGTTATACCATGATCCAACAGATTTTTACATCGAACAGGATCAGTATCGTTCCAAATCCTGTATCTCAGGTTTTCTGTTCCTGTAGGTCTCGAATTCATAAAGGGACTGTTTGCAAACAAAACCGCACAAATGGGTTCAAGACAGTCTGCAATAAATGCCATTATTTCTGCATCTTCTTGTGAACAAATATCAATGTTTATCTGAATGCTGGTTGTGTTCCGCATCATCCATGGGCCGTATCTGCCTGATGTAACAAATCTATTATGCATAAGATTATACTTTTCTATATTAATCAAGCTTATATCTTCCGGCGAATAAATTGGTTCAAGTGCATAATCAATATGTATCAAATTCTGTTTGTTCAACACTTTTCCAACCCGTTTAAAATAAATTTGAAGGTGGTGATAAATTTCATGAAGACTGATAAACGGTGGGGATGCCCACTCCAGCTGACCCCCAGGTTCCAGCGAACAACTGGCTTTAATAGGATCATTTTCCTGATATTTTTTCATTATTTCCATGAATGCTGATGCAGAAAACTCTTCACACAAATCAACCGGTAGGCGTTTCATGTTTTTATTATAAAACATACATTCTATCTCTACCCCAATTTTTCGCTTTTCAGGATGAGTGATATTAGATAAAATGAAAGTTTCTATACGTTCTGTCAAATTCATAAGAGCCTAATTTTATTAAAAGAAAATAAAAATGTAAATGTATTATTTTTTCATTGAGGGGTCAAGGACATCGCGTAAACTATCTCCCATTAGATTAAATCCTATAACCGTGCTGGCAATTGCAATCCCCGGTATTATTGATAACCATGGAGCTGTACGAACAAAATCTTTTCCCGCGTTGATCATGATTCCCCAGCTCGGTGTTGGGGGCTGGGCTCCCAGACCAAGAAAAGAAAGACTCGCTTCTACCATTATTGCACCGGCAATACCCAGCGTATAAGTTACAATCATTGGGGCAAAACAGTTTGGAAGTATGTGCTTTAATAATATTCTTGGTTTGCTTAAACCAAGAACCTCACAAACTTTTATAAATTCACTTTCTTTAAGACTGGCAACTTGCCCCCTCATAAGCCGAGCCATCCCTGGCCAGGAAACAAATCCAATGGCAAAAAATACAACCGTTAATGTTGGCTCAAACGCAGCTGTTATGCCTATCAAAAATAGAAGTGTTGGAAATCCAAACATAATATCTGTAAGGCGCATTATGAGTGTTTCTAAAACACCACCATAATATCCGGAAATTGCACCAAGAATGATTCCAATTAATAACGATAATGTACTCGCGCTTATACCGACCAACAACGAAATTCGGGCACCATAAAGCAGCCGCGAAAGCACATCCCTGCCAAAGTTATCTGTTCCTAGCCAATATCGATATTTTTTATGCCAGTCTTTCTCCTCTACGCCTTCAAGCTTATTTTTTTCTATCTCAAAAACTCTGTTCAGCTTGTCTTGGTATTGTATTGTTTCTCCTTTCATGCTAATTGAAGCAACAGCAACTGTCTGAACCGGCAACTCCGGTGTTAGCCTAAACAAAATAATCTCTCCTGTAAAGCCCGGTTTTTGGTTTCTAAATTCAAGTACTTGTGTGTATGGGCTCATAGGAGCAATTACAGGAGCAAAAGTCCCAGCAAGAACGATTATTGCTATTATTGTAATTCCCAAAAGAGAACTTCTATCTCTAATCAATTTGGAAAACACTGTACGCCTGCGTATGTGTGAATCAACCATTTTTTCCTTCTATTCGTATTCTAGGATCAACAATACCATAAAAAATGTCCACAATAAGATTCGCAAGGATAAACATAAGTGCCATAAAAAGAACTGTGCCCTGAATTACAGGAAAATCCCGTTTTAAGATCGCTTCCAGTGCATATCTGCCTATACCCGGCCACCCAAAAATAGATTCTGTTAAAACTGCTCCGGATAAATAACTCCCAAAGTCTGTCCCAATGACTGTGATTATGGGGATTAAAATATTCGGAAAACCATGCTTAAGAATCACTTTCCACTCTGGTAACATTTTCATCCTTGCAGTGCGAATATAATCTTGATTCAAAACATCCAGCATCGTTGCCCGGGTTAGCCTGGCAAGATAGGCTGCTGATCGAAGCCCCAAGGTGATGGCTGGTAGAATAATATACTCAACACCTCCGAAACCCGTGGGAGGAAGCCATTGTAGGAACACTCCTATAAACAAAATAAGCATAAGCCCTACCCAGAAAACTGGAGCTGATATGCCAGCCAGCGCAAAAAACATTGTAATCTTATCAAGAATAGACTGAGGTTTTAATGAGGAAACAATTCCCAATGTAAGACCAGTTATAATTGCAATAATCATTGATGCAACAGCTAATATCAGCGTGTTGGGAAATTTTATCAGCAATTCCTCTGATACTGATCCTCCAGTAATAAAAGATTTACCAAAATCACCCCTCATAACATTACTAACATAGTGGACAAACTGCATGGGAAGCGAATCATCAAGATGAAGTTCTTTCCGAAGTTTATGGATTGTCTCTTCATCATATCGTTCGCCCACCATAGAAACCACAGGGTCTCCCGGGATCATATACATGAGGATAAACGTAATGACAATTACACCAAATAAAACAGGAATTGTCTGTAAAATTCTACGAACTATAAAATTAACCATTTATTTTCGAACAATGTTGGTATAGCGCTCTGAATTAAAAATAATTTTTGGAACATATCCAGTTATTGTTGATTGTGTAACTATATTTGTTTGGCTATGCCATAAAAACACCCACGGAGCTTCATTAAAAATTACCCGGTTTGTTTTCTCAATCAGGCTGTCTCTCTGATTGCCAATTGGTAACAATTGAATAGTCTCAATTAACTTATCAATTCCCGGATTTTTATAGCGATTTCTTTTTGTCATCGATTCAGAACTATGAAACAATGGAAAAAGAAAATTCTCCCCATCAGGGTAGTCAGCAAACCAATCCAGATAGTAAAGATCTGGCCTACCTGCCCGTACAGCTGTCTTAAATACATTCCAATCACTTCGCATTATTTCAACTTCTATACCTATTGCTCTCCAGTATGATTGAAATGCTTCCAACACATGAAATATTTCTGACCCGCCTGCTACCCAAAGTTTTGTTTGAAATCCATTCCCATAGCCAGCTCTCTTTAGTAGTTCTATCGCCAAGGCAGGATCATAGGGATACGGATTGGGCGGAGAATTACTAAGCAACAGAGGAGGAACTGGTCCAGATGCCTGTATTCCTGTGTTAGCCAAAAGAAGCTTTAAAATCTTTTCCCTGTCCAACGAAATGTTCATCGCTTTTCTAACACGAACATCGTCAAATGGTTTGCGAGAACAGTTCATTGCTATATACCAAATATTTAGTTCATCAATGGAAAATATATTATCCCTCCACTCTTTTTTTTGTGTCCATTGTAATAATTCTAAAGCCGGAATATTAAATATATCCAGGTTCCCCACTTCAAATTCTGCGCTTTGTGTTAATGTTTCAGATAAAATTCGAATTTTCAGCCCACTCATTATAGGAGTTTCTCCCCAGTAATCATCATTTCGGCTAAAGGCCAACTCTCCGTCTTTCTCCCAGAAATCTAGCTTCCAGGGGCCGCTTCCTGCAGGAACATTTCTTATCTTGTCACTCTTGGATGAATTAACAATAGCTGCAGAAGGCATGGCAAGATATTGAATAAATGGTGCAAAGGGTTTAGTAATCTCTATGCGTAGGGTATAATCATTTTTGGCTTCAAGCCCCTCTATTTCTTTGGTTTTCCCTTCCATAAATTCTTTTGCACCAACTATTTTATCAAAAAGCCATGTTTGGGGTGAACGATTGGTTGGATCAAGCACCCTCTTTATTGAAAAAACAACATCTTGTGCCAAAATGTATGTTCCATCATGAAAGCGGGCAGATGGATTCATTAAAAAAGTGTATGTACGACCATCTTCACTTATAGACCAATCCTTTGCTATGCTTGATAAGAGCTCTGTCCCGGACCCAAACCGAACAAGGTGGTCGTACACCAAAGAAATAACCCCCCCGGTTCTAATGTCCACAGCCATTGCTGGATCAAAGCCACGAATGTCAGATGAAATTGCTATTGTTAGGACTGCTTCATCCTTTACCTGGCCACAGCTCACAATAATAGTGCTGATAAAAACAAGTGTTTGTTTTTTAAACCAAACGTGTTTCTTCATATTCCTGCATTTAGTATAAACAAAGAAAAATATAAATTCATATTTTTAAATTTGTTTTTTAACTTAAAAAACATAGATTTTTCATCCACATAAAATGACTTTGTTTCTTAAATGGCTATTCTTTGAAATTTAAGTACCTTATTTTTAGTCTATCAAAAAGGAAATTCTATGACAAAACACATATACTTGTTTGGCAATAATCATGCTGAGGGTAGTGCAGAAATGAAAAATCTTCTGGGCGGAAAAGGAGCTAACCTGGCGGAAATGACCAATCTTGGAATTTCGGTACCCCCGGGATTTACAATAACTACTGACGTTTGTAATTATTATTACGACAATAATTTAAATTATCCTAATGACTTGGATAATCAGGTGAATGACGCATTGAGACAAACAGAGGTTTTTATGGAAAAAGGGTTTGGCAGTGCTGACAACCCTTTGCTTTTTTCTGTGCGTTCCGGAGCCCGCCAATCAATGCCCGGAATGATGGAGACTGTTCTCAATATTGGGCTTACATCTAAAACAATCCCCGGGTTCATCGCAAAAACTGGAAACAAGCGCTTCGTTTATGATGCTTATCGCCGCTTAATTGCAATGTACGCAGATGTTGTTATGGAAAAAGCTACTGGCGTTGAAACAAAGAGTGGAAAAGGCATCCGCCATCAACTTGAAACAATTTTAGTTGATCATAAAGAAGAAAAAGGTTATACAGAAGACGCTGATCTTTCCGGAGATGATTGGGTTGTTGTCTCTGATAAATTTAAAAAAGAAATAAAAGAACAGCTTGGTGAAGAATTTCCGGATGATGCCTATGCACAACTTTGGGGTGGCGTAACAGCTGTTTTTAAAAGCTGGAACGGCAAACGGGCTATCAGCTACCGAAAGATAGAAAACATACCTGAAGAATGGGGAACGGCCGTAAATGTCCAGGCAATGGTTTTTGGGAACACAGGTAAGGGGTCAGCCACTGGTGTCGC
>Ga0209753_1000955_pt1 | contig 12282 bp, 8 predicted proteins | sample METZYME_3_550m_FD_187550 | JGI IMG/M metagenome (GOLD analysis project Ga0209753, IMG submission 187550) | Marine microbial communities from oxygen minimum zone in mesopelagic equatorial Pacific - METZYME_3_550m (SPAdes) (version 2) | ecosystem: Environmental > Aquatic > Marine > Oceanic | place... | reverse complement strand
CCCTCAGTGAGAACAGCAAGTCGCTCTCGAGCGAGACCGAGCAGTTGCGGATGATCCTCAACTCCAGCCAGGCGCGCGGCAAGTGGGGCGAGGAGACGCTGCGCCGAGTCGTCGAGGCCGCCGGGCTGAGCAGCCACTGCGATTTCAGCGAGCAAACCGGTTCCGCCGAGGGCCGGCCGGACATGATCGTGCATCTGCCTGAGGGACGCCACATCGTCGTCGACGCCAAGTCGCCGGACCTGTCGTTCCTCAACGATCTTGAGTCGGGCGACGCAGCGCAGCGCAAAACGGCCATCGAGCAGCACGGCAAAAAAATGCGCGAAACCATCAAGGCGCTGGCCGACCGAAACTACCCGCAGCACATCGACGGAGCGCTCGATTGCGTGGTGATGTTCGTGCCGGCCGAGTCGCTCTTCAGCGCCGCGCTCGAGGGCGATCCCGACCTGATCGTGTGGGCGGCCGCGCGCCGCATCACGATTGCCACGCCGGCGTCACTGATCGCGCTGCTGCGCTCCGTGAGCGTGAGTTGGCAGTACCATTCGCAGTCGGAAAATGCCCGGACCATCGCCGAGGCGGCGCAACAACTGTACAAGCGACTCGGCACATTCCTTGGGCACTTCGACAAAATCCGCACCGGCCTTGAGCGGGCAAACAAGGCGTACAACGCAGCCGTTGGCAGCTACGAAAGTTCGATCAAGCCAAGCGGCGAGCGCGTCAACAAACTGCAAACCGGTGAGACCGAGGGGAAGGAACTCCCCGCCGTCGAGCCGGTGGCGGAGGTTCTCCGAACCCTCCCCGCCCCGGCCGAGGAGGAAACCGACCAAGCCGAATCGGCCTGAGCTTGGCCAAGCTCACTGCTCACTGCTCACTTCATCATGATCCGGCACCGGCGGGAGGCCGAGCGCCATGAAGAACGGCACGACGAGAAACGCTGCGCCGACCCAGTAAGGCATCGAGCTGTCGAATTTCCAGTAGAGCAAGCCGCCCATGATCGGGCCGATGGCGCGGCTCAGCGAGCCAAGCGAACGGAACACGCCCAGCGACAGGCCCTGCCGGTCTCCCGGCGTGTAGCGCGACACGAGCGAGTTGAGCGACGGCATGGTCATCCCGCTGCCTGCGGTCATGAGGAGCAGTCCGCCGTAAAGCACACCGATGCTTGTCGCGTTGCCGATGATGAGAAAACCGGGCAGCGTGCAGCAGACACCGGCCAATGCCGTCCGGCGCTCGCCCACGCGCTTGATGAGTTGCCGCGCCACACCACCCTGGAAAAAAATCAGCGACATGCCGATGAAGACAAACATCCACGCAATGTCAATCGGCTTGAAGCCGAGCGTCTCGGTCGCGAAAAAGGTGATGGTAAACTCGACCGACGAGAACGCGCACCAGTAGGCGAAGTACATGAGGTTGGTGCGGGCGACGCCCGGCAGGTGGATGCGCTTGAGCTGGACGAACGGGTTGAAGCTGCGCTGGCCCGGGTGCTGGCCGCGTTTCTCCGGAGGCAAACTCTCGGAGAGAAGGAAGATGACGAGCAGCCAGTTCACGCCGGCGATGGCCAGCGCAATGATCGCCGGGCCGGAGAACGGGTGCAGCGCCAGCCCAGTCGCGGCCTCGCCCGCCTCGACCAGTTGCCAACTGTAGGCGAACCCGCCGATGGCCGGGCCTAGGATGAAGCCCAGGCCAAGAGCGACGCCGATCAGGATCATGCCGGAGGCGCGGTTTTTGCCAGAGGTGATGTCCGCCGCGACAGCAGAGGCGGTGGAGATGTTCCCGGCCATGATGCCGCCAAGCGCGCGGCCTAGAACGAGCAGTGCAAAGCTCCCGGCGAACACCCAGATCAGGTTTGCCAGCACGATGCCGCCGAGCGTCAAAATGAGCGTGGGCCGTCGGCCGCGCCTGTCGGAGTACGCTCCCCAGATCGGCGCGAAGATGAACTGCAAAAACCCGTACAGCGAGCCAAGCACGCCGCCGAACAGCGTCGCCACGGCGTTCTTGTCGTCCCCAGCGAACCGGCTCAGCCAGGCAACCAGCGAGCCAATCAGGCTCTCCTTTCCGTCCAGCTCAATGTAATAATCGAGCATTTCCGGGAAGAGCGGAAAAATGATCGAGAACCCGACCACGTCGATGAACACGGTCAGGAACACAATGAGCAGGGTTGGTCTCTTCATCCGTTAAAACCACGCACCAATACGTGCCGGCGTCGCGGGCCGCGCAGTCTAGGGAAGCCAGTTCACATTACAACGCCTTTCCCCCCGCCTCGTTGCGCTCAATAAAAGCCATTGCACGGGCTTGGCGGGAGTCGTAAGTTTTCCGCAAATCAGTGGGTACTGTTTTCAAGGACCGAATCCCTTTGCTGATGGCCGTTGGGTTTGTGTTCAATTCTGGCCAAGCGGCCACGGTCACATTCGAGGCGGATGTGCGGCCTATTCTCAAGGCGCATTGTTTCCACTGCCACGGCGAGGACGGCTCGGCCAAGGGCGGGCTCGACGTGCGCCTGCGCAAGCTGCTGCTCAAAGGCGGCAAACACGGCCCGGCGATCGCGCCTGGCCAAGCGGGAAAAAGCCTGCTCTTCCAAAAAATTCGAGATGGCGAGATGCCCAAGGAGCAAGCCAAGCTGTCGACCACGGAAATCGAGACTATCCGCCGGTGGATTGAGCAGGGGGCCGAGACCGCCCGCCCCGAGCCGGACAGTCCCGACGAATGGATCACCGATGAGGAGCGCCGTTTCTGGGCGTTTCAGCCGATCAAAAATCCGTCCGTGCCCGGCGGCACGGCCAATCCGATCGACGCCTTCCTGCTGCGCCGACTGAATGCCGACGGACTTGGTTTCTCGCCGAAGGCCCGCAAACGCACGCTCATCCGGCGCGCGACGTTCGACCTCACCGGACTGCCGCCCACCCCGGAAGAGATCGCGAAATTTCTCGCCGACGAAACACCGCAAGCCTACGACCAGCTAATCGATCGCCTGCTGGCTTCGCCAAATTACGGCGAGCGCTGGGGACGCCACTGGCTCGACGTCGCCGGTTACGCCGACTCGGAGGGCTACACCGAGAGCGACGCCGAGCGGGGCTGGGCATGGCGCTATCGCGACTACGTCGTCCGCGCGCTCAACGACGACATGCCGTGGGATCGGTTTATCCGCGAACAACTCGCCGGCGATGAAATGGTTCCGCCGCCGTACACCGGCCTGGATCCGGAACAAGTCGACAAGCTCACCGCGACCGGTTTTCTGCGGATGGCACCCGACGGCACCGGCTCCGGCGCAAACAACACCGCAGCCCAAAACCAGGTCATGGCCGAGACGCTCAAAATTGTCTCCACGTCGCTCATGGGCATGACCGTTGGGTGCGCGCAGTGCCACGATCATCGTTACGACCCGATCCTGCAGTCGGACTACTACAAGTTGCGAGCCGTCTTCGAGCCGGCGCTTGACCCGGCCAATTGGCGCATGCCGCAGAGCCGGCAGATCTCCCTCTTCACCGAGGCCGACCGAAAGCAGTGCGCCGACATCGAGGTCGAGGCGAAGCAGCTCGATGCCAAGCGGCAGGCCAAGGTCGATTTCTTCATTGAGCGCACGCTGGAATGGAAGCTGCGCAAGGCACCGGAGGAACTGCGTGAGCCGTTGCGGGTCGCCTACAAGACGCCGACCGGCAAACGCACCGACGAGCACAAGGCGCTTTTGGACAACCACCCAAGCGTGCGGCAGATCAGCCCCGGTTCGCTGTACCTTTACGATCGCGAATTCAACGACGAGATCGCCAAGCTCAACGCCGAGCGCAAAAAACTCACCGACAACAAAGACGCCGACAACGCCGAGGCACTCAAGAAGCTCGACGGGCAAATCCAGTATTTTCGCGATAGCCTGACCAAGGCGGTACTCGACGCCATGGCCAAAAAGGCTGCCGACGTCCGCGCCACCAAGCCGGAGGAGCCGTTCATCCGGGCGCTGACCGAGCAGGCGGGCAAAGTGCCGGTCACGCACCTTTTTTTCCGGGGCGACCACGGCCAGCCCAAGGCCGCCGTGAAACCGGCCGACCTGAGCGTGGTGGCGCTGAATAAAAACCCGATCCCCGAGAACGATGGCAGGCGACCCTCGACCGGGCGACGGCTGGCCTTGGCCAAGCGCCTGACCGACGGGACGCATCCGCTCACGGGCCGTGTGCTCGTCAACCGCTTTTGGCTGCACCACTTCGGCCGCGGCCTGGTCGATACACCGGGTGACTTCGGCAAACTGGGCGAGAAGCCAAGCCACCCCGAACTGCTCGACTGGCTCGCCAGCGACTTCATGAAAAACGGCTGGCGGCTCAAGCGCCTGCATCGGCTCATCATGACCAGCCAGGCTTACCGCCAAACTTCGCGCCGCTTGGCCAAGCTCGACGAACTCGACCCCGACAACCGGCTGCTCGGCCGCATGAGCGTCCGCCGGCTCGAGGCCGAGACCCTCCGCGACTCGATTCTCTTCGTGAGCGGCCAGTGGAACCCACGCATGTTCGGCAAACCGGTGCCGGTGAAGGAGGACGAGGTGGGCCAGATCGTCGTCGGCGTGAGCACCAACGACAGTTCCAATCGGCCAACGGGAAAAACCATCTCGCTGGGTACCGAGGAAAACCGCCGCAGCCTCTACGTGCAGGTGCGCCGCTCGAAGGTGCTTTCGTTTGTCGATGCATTTGACGCCCCGTCGATGGAGCCAAACTGCACCAAGCGGACTGTCTCCACCGTGGCGCCGCAGGCGTTGATGCTGATGAACAACAACTTCGTCATCAGCGAAAGCCGGTCGATGGCCGGCCGGCTCCAGCACTTGGCCAAGGGCAGCCTCGACACGCAGCTTGGTTTGGCTTGGGAAACCACGCTTGGCCAAGCGCCCAGTGCCGGCGAGCTGGCCCAGTCGGCGACGTTCGTTGAAAAACAAACCGCCTTGTTCAAGACCCAAAAAGAGAAGCAACCCGACCTCGCCGCCTTGGCCAATTACTGTCAGGCGCTGCTTAGCTCCAACGCATTCATCTATGTCGATTGACGAGTCACAGCTTCAATCGAGTCGCCGGCATTTTTTGGCGCAGAACGCCATGGGCATCGGCGGGGTGGCTCTGACCTGGCTGCTGCAGCGGGAGGGCTTGCAGGCCAAGCCGGTCAAGCCGGAGTTCGCGGCCTACGACCTCCTGCCCAAGCGACCTCCCCACGAGCCTCGGGCCAAGGCGATGATCTCGCTGTTCATGCAGGGCGGGCCAAGCCAGATGGATCTGTGCGACCCCAAGCCGATGCTCGACGAGTGGGCCGGCAGGGATATCCCGGTGAAACTCAAGTACGACGACGCAGCCGGGGCCAGCGCCCAAGTGCTACCCAGTTCCTGGAAATTCAACAGGCACGGACAAAGCGGCATGGACTTCTCGGAACTGCTACCCGGCTTCGGCGAGATTGCCGATGAGCTTTGCCTCATCCGCAGCATGCACACCGGCGTAAACAATCACGGCCAGTCCATCCACGCCCTCAACAGCGGCCGCACCGTGAGTGGTCGGGCATCGCTGGGCAGTTGGCTCACCTACGGCCTCGGCACCGAAAGCCAGAACCTGCCGGCCTACCTCGTGTTGCGCGACCCCGCCAGCTTACCGGTCGAGGGGACGTGGAACTGGTCGTCCGGCTGGCTGCCGGGCCTGTATCAGGGCACCGTGGTGAGGGCGCGCGAGCCGCGCATCTTAAACCTCGAAGCCCCGGCAAATCTGCGCGGCGGCGGCCAGCGAAACTACCTCGACTTCCTCGGCAACCTCAACCGCAAACACAGCGTGTCGCACCCCGGCGAGCTGGATCTCGAGGCGCGCATCGCCAGCTTCGAACTGGCCGCCCGCATGCAGACCTCCGCGTTCGACGCGATGGACATCTCCGGCGAAAATGCGGCGACAAAAAAACTGTACGGCATTGATGAAGACGCGACGAAGGAGTACGGCACACGCTGCCTCATCGCGCGACGGCTCGTCGAGCGCGGTGTGCGATTTGTGCACGTGTTGACCGGGAACCAGTTTTGGGATCACCACCACGGCATCAAGGGCTCGCTGCCCAAGGCCTGCAAAAAAACAGACCGGCCCATCGCCGGGCTGGTGAAGGACCTCAAGCGGCTTGGCCTGCTCGACAGCACGGTCGTGCACTGGGGCGGCGAGATGGGGCGGCTGCCGGTGGTCCAGAACACGAGAAATGCCGGGCGCGACCACAACACCTACGGCTTCAGCATGTGGCTCGCCGGCGGCGGCTTCAAGGCCGGACACATTCACGGCGAGACCGACGAGTGGGGCCATCGCTCCGTGCGGGACAAGGTGAATCATTACGATTATCACGCCACGCTGCTGCAACTGTTCGGTCTCGACCATGACCATCTCAAATACAAGCGGGGCGGCCGGGTGCAGAGCCTCATCGACGGCCAACCGGCCCGCGTGCTGGAGGAACTGCTGGCATGAACAACCCGGGCGAAGCCTTCAACCGCCGCCGGTTTCTCCGGCACAACACGATGGGCATCGGCGGCCTGTCGCTGGGCTGGCTGCTGAACCGCGACAAATTGCTCGCCACTCCGCCGGCGGTTCCGCGTGGAGAACAGTCGTTCGACCTCACGCCAAAACAGCCGCACCACACTCCAAAGGCGAAGGCGATGATTTCGCTCTTTATGCACGGCGGCCCGAGCCACATGGACCTCACCGATCCCAAGCCGGAACTGACGCGTCTCGACGGCAAGGAGTACAGCGACGACGTGCATTACAGCTTCGCCAACGAAGCCAGCCGCAACCTGTTCGGCAGCCCGTGGAAATTCAAGAAACACGCCCAGTGCGGAATGGATTTCAGCGAGTTGCTGCCGCACACGGCCGGCATCGCCGATGACCTTTGCATGATCCGCAGCATGCACACCGGACACAACGGCCACGAGGTCTCCATCCGCTACATGAACGCCGGCATCCCAGCCGTGCTGGGCCGGCCGAGCCTTGGCGCCTGGCTGACATACGCGCTTGGCAGCGTGACGGACGAGTTGCCGGCCTACATGGTGTTGTCCGACCCCGGCGGTCACCCGGTCGATGGCGTGCACAACTGGACCAACGGCTTCCTGCCAAGCCTGTATCAAGGCACGGTGTTGCGCGCGAAAGAGCCTCGAATATTCAACCTCAACGCGCCTGCCCACCTGAAGGGCGACGTCCAGCGCAACTACCTTGACTTCCTCAGTCAACTCAACCAAGCCCACTTGACCAAGCGCCCCGGAGAACACTCGCTCGAGGCGCGCATCGACAATTACGAATTGGCTGCCCGGATGCAGACTGCAGCCACGGATGTGCTCGATATCAGCGGCGAAAGCGCGACGACGAAAAAACTGTACGGCATCGATCAGGATGCAACCCGTGAATACGGCACGCGCTGCCTGATCGCACGGCGGCTTGTCGAGTACGGCGTACGGTTCGTGCAATTGTTCCTCAACGGCCAACCGTGGGATAATCACCAAAACATCCATGGCGCCCTCCCCGGCATTTGCCGCCGCACCGATCAGCCGGCCGCCGCACTCGTAACCGACCTCAAGCAGCGCGGACTGCTCGACTCGACCGTGGTGCATTGGGGCGGCGAAATCGGCCGCCTGCCGGTGGTGCAGTCCCGCTCCAAGCCGGGACGCGACCATAACGGCCAGGGATTCAGCACCTGGCTTGCCGGCGGCGGATTCAAGCCGGGAACCATTTACGGCGAAACCGACGAGGTGGGCCACCGGGCCGTGGTCAACAAAGTCACGGCCAACGACTACCAGGCGACACTGCTGCACCTGTTCGGCCTAGACCACAACGGGATGGTCTATCACCACAACGGCCAACAGAAAAAGCTGACCGCCGGCCGGCCGGCCCGCGTTGTGACAGATATTTTGGCTTAGCCTTGGCCAAGCGCCCGGGCGTAGGCGGCCTTGAGTTGCTCGACCGACTTTTCCCAGTTGAGCTGCGTGTGGAACCGCTCATGGCCAAGGCGGCCCATCCGCTCGCATTCGCCGGGATTGTCAAGCGTCTCGGCAATCGCTTGCCCAAGTGCTTGAGCGGAGTTCTCTGCCACATAGCACGCGGCATCGCCGGCGGAGAAACGGCCCTCCTTCAGGTCGAACATCACCTGCGGCTTGGCGAAGGCCATGTACTCGAGCACCTTGTTCATTGTGCAGTGGTTGTTGTACGGGTTGATCGGGTCGCTCGACACGCCGAGGTCCATCGTCTGCAGTGCCGCGAACAGAAACTCATTCGACACGCGGCCGGGCAGATCAACGAATTCGCCAAGACCAAGCTTGTCGCAAAGCGCAACAAGGTTGTCGTGCTCCGGGCCGGAGCCCATCAGCAGAAACTGGATGTCGTCCCGACCCTGTTCACGGACCAGGTGATCGACCGCCTCGACGATGTAGCGCACGCCATCGGCATCTCCCATCACGCCAACATAGCCGACGAGATGCTTGCGCCCTTTTTTAAGCGAGGGATCGGGCCTGACGCCCGTGTTGGCGATCTGCGGCGCGGTGCGAACGACGAACACATTGTCAGACGACTGGCCACCGCGCCCGATAGCGATGTCGCGCACCGACTCGTTCGTGGCGATCACCACGTCTGCGAAAAAGTGCGTGCACCATTCCGCCGCGCGCACGGCCCAGTACAGCAGGCCACGTTTGCCGAACTTGGCCTCGAACATCTCCGGGCAGATGTCGTGCACATCGTAAATGATCCGCGTGCCGGTGAGCTTGTACGGCGCGGCAACCAGAAACAGCAAGTCGGGCGGGTTGCAGAGATGCAAGATATCGAAGCGGTGCCGCCGCCAGGCTTTCCAAAGCAACCGGAACTCGCCCCAGAGAGCCGAGCAGTACTCGCGAAAAAAACCGCTGATTGCACCGGCCTCCTCGCTGATCCAGTGCCGGTAAACCTGAATGCCGTCGATGATTTCCTCCGGCTCTGTGAAGCCGCGCATCCGCGGGCAAATGACAACCACCTCGTGGCCTGTATCGCGCAGTGCGCACGATTCCTGCCAGACCCGGCGGTCGAGCGGCACCGGCAGGTTCTCGACGACGATGCAAACGCAGGGCTTCTCTTTGCTCACCAGCAGAATCCTTCGTAGTGGGCCGGCAAGTCGCGCAGTTCCGGCCAGCCGTTGACATCGAGCAGCGTGTGCTCGGCCGTGATGAGCGGCCGGAGCGTCTCGAGATCGATGCACTTTTGCGCCGCGATCACGAGCCCCGATTGGCCAAGCGCGGCGGCCAGGTCACCGGTCAGCAGCGAGGCTAAGTGCGGCATTTTCTCGTCGATCACGCGCTTGTTGGTGCCGATGAGCTTGGCCAGGTTAAGCTGCGGATCGTAAATGCTCAGTTCGAATCCGCGCCCGAGTAGGTGCTGCGCAACCTCGACCATCGGGCTTTCGCGGAGGTCATCCGTGTCGCTCTTAAACGACAGACCAAGGAGGGTGACCCGGTCCTTGGCCAGGCGCTTGGCCAGCTCGATGAGCTTGGCCAAGTGCGCCTCATTGCTCGGCAGCAGGCTCTCGAGCAGCGGTAGTTCCTCGCCGCCGAGCCGCCCCTCGTGCGTCAGCGCGCGGACGTCCTTGGGCAGGCATGAGCCGCCGAACGGGTTGCCGGGGCGCAGGTAATACGGCGACAAGTTGAGGCGCGTGTCCTGGCAGAGCAGCCGCATCACCGACCGCGAATCGACGCCCATGTTTTTGCCAATGCGACCGATCTCATTGGCAAACGTCACCTTCGTCGCGTGGAAGGCGTTGCAGGCGTACTTGACCATCTCGGCGCTAGGCCAGTTCATCGACGGGGCGTCCGCGCCGAAAAGGGGCGACAACTCGCCCGGGAACGCCGAGCCGTCGTGCGTGCCGACGACGACCAGCGACGGGTCGTCGAAGTCGGCCACCGCGGTGCCTTCACGCAAAAATTCCGGATAAAAAAAGAGGCGCAACTTGCCGGACCCGAGCAGATCGGCGAGCAGGTCGTCGGCAATTTTTTGGGTGCTGCCGGGGAGCATCGTGCTGCGCAGGACAAGGTCGTGCGACTTGCCGGAGACACGAACCGTGTCGGCGATCTGCCCGGTGACCTGCCGTACAAATTGCAGATTGAGTTCGCCGTTCTCAGCCGACGGCGTGCCGACGCATACGAGCGACACATCGGTCGTCTTGATGGCCTGCTCGTGATTTTGAGTAGCCGAGAGCAGGCCGTTTTTTGCCGCCTCAGCGAGGAGGCCATCCAGCTCCGGCTCGATGATGGGCGATACACCGCTGGCGAGCGACTCGACTTTTTCGGCCTGCACATCCACGCCCACGACGGTGTGCCCCACCTTGGTGAGACACCCGGCAGTGACTGCGCCGACGTAGCCAAGACCGAAAATTGAGACCTTCATTTCAGGCGCGGCAGGCTAGGAGTCACCAGTTCAAAACGCAAGGACAGTCCGCTTTCTTAGGGGATGTGAATGGTCTGTCTTGCGGCGGGAATGTTTTCTGTGTGACTCTGTGTCGGCCGGTTAGGGGCGCAGGCATGATAACTTTTTTGAAAGGGAAACTTACCCACGCGCTGCCGACGCAGGTGGTGATCGACGTCAACGGCATCGGGTACGAGGTGCTGATCCCGTTGTCGTCATTCGAGAAACTGCCGGAGCTTGGCCAGGCGGTGACGCTCAAGACGCAGCTTGTGGTGCGTGAGGATTCGCAGACGCTTTACGGCTTCGCGACGAACGACGAACGCGAGTTGTTCCGGATGATCCAGGGCGTGAGCGGCATCGGGCCGAGGCTGGCGCTGAATGTCCTGAGCGGCATGGATGTGGCATCGTTCAAGGGTGCGATCGGCACCGGGGACGTGAAGCGGCTCTCGAGCATCAATGGCATCGGCAAAAAAACTGCCGAGCGAATGGTGCTCGAGTTGAAGGACAAGCTTGGCCCGGCGGGCGGCGTGGCAACCGCGCTTGGCCAAGGGGCGGCGCCGCACGACAAGACGATTGCCGACACGGTCTCGGCGCTGGAGGCGCTGGGCACCAGGCCGGCCGAGGCGCTGAAAGCCGCCCAGGCCGCCCGGGCGATGCTCGGCCCGCAGGCGTCGGTTGAGGAACTGGTCCGCGCCGCGCTCAAGGGCGGCAAGTAAAACACACACTTGGACACGCAAGTCGTCATCCCGAACGAGGCAGGGCTCGGCCAACGGCTGGCGGCCCGGCTGGTTTACGTGTTGCTGCGGGTGCTGCGGTTTACGTGGCGCGTTCGTGTGTCCGATCCGCACGGGGTGATGGACGCTGCCCGCGACCAGCCGTTCATCCTCTGCGCGTGGCACAACCGGATCATCTACGCGCTGTTTGCCACTCGCGATATCATCCGGCCAAAGACCGGCCGGAAGGTGGCGGCGATGGTCAGCGCCAGCAGGGACGGCGCATTCGCCGTGGAGGTTCTGCGTGCCTTTGGCATCGTGCCGGTCCGTGGCTCGACCAGTCGGAGAGGTCGCCAGGCGCTGCTGGAATTATCCCGGCAAGCCAGGGCCGGCTTGCACTTGGCCATCACGCCCGACGGCCCGCGCGGCCCGTGTCACGAGATACAGGAGGGCATACTGTCGCTTAGCCAGGTGACCGGCCTGCCGATTGTTCCGCTTGGCTGTGAAGCCGGGCGCAAGGTTCGTTTCAAAAGCTGGGATCGGTTCCAACTGCCGTGGCTGTTGACGCGTTGCGACATGGTGTTTGGCGAGCCGATGGCAGTGCCGAGGAGAGTCACCGGGGCGGAGCGAGCCGTACTGAAGGGAGAGTTGAAGAGGCGGATGGCGGAGATCAATCCGGAGTGATCGGCGGAGCCGCAAGGTTGCACAATTCCGAAAAACGGATATAACCGCGCGCCGTGAACGCCGGTTCGTTGGAAGGTGCGCTGCGCCTGCAAAAGCTTATCGTTTTCAGCATCATCATGCTGCTTGTGCTCGTTTTGGGGTACATGCTGGCCGATGACGCTTTTTTCGCCGCGTTCGCGTTTGCTGGCATGGCATGGCTGATGTTGATGCCGTACCACGCGACGCTGTCGGTGGCCTGCGCGGTGGCGACGTTCTCCACGGCACTGATCCTCCCTTTCTTTCCCGGCCGACCGTTTATTTGGGAGGCGGCGGCGCTCCTGGGCTGGACGGGCTGCGTGCTGGTGTTTTCGTTCCGGCAATACCGGGACGAGATGTGGGACTCCATTTTTGAACACAAGTGGATGCTGCTCGGCGTGGCCGGTTACTGCGGCGTGCTGGTGTTCACGATGATGGAGCGCGGCGTCGGTTTTCGCACGATGGGCGGCTCGCAGATGGGCGGGCGG
>Ga0209753_1000951_pt1 | contig 12306 bp, 9 predicted proteins | sample METZYME_3_550m_FD_187550 | JGI IMG/M metagenome (GOLD analysis project Ga0209753, IMG submission 187550) | Marine microbial communities from oxygen minimum zone in mesopelagic equatorial Pacific - METZYME_3_550m (SPAdes) (version 2) | ecosystem: Environmental > Aquatic > Marine > Oceanic | place... | reverse complement strand
CCGGAAGAATTGGGCGGTGGAGGACTGGATTCGGTGTCTCTGTCGTTATTTGAAAGGGAATTGGGGCGGGCAAATTTTGCCCTGCAATATCTAGTCGCGCGACCCAGTAATATTCTTCAAGCTTGCGTGGGCGATCAGCGGGAGGAGTATCTGTTGCCCTGCATCAAGGGCGAGAAAATTGATTGTCTGGCAATGACAGAGCCCGATGCTGGATCAGATGTGCGATCGATGAAATGCACAGCCAAGCGCAATGGTAGTGATTTTGTAATTGACGGCACCAAGCATTTCATCAGCCATGCCGATATCGCAGATTTTGTAATTCTGTTTGCAGCGACGGGGGAAGAAGAATCGAGCCGTGGGCCACGAAAGAAAATCAGCTCTTTTTTGATTGATAAAGGCACGCCTGGTTTCGAAGTGCGGCCGGGTTACCGCAGTGTTTCTCATCGTGGTTATCATAACTGCATTCTCGAATTCTCTAATTGCCGGATACCTGAATCTCAGTTGCTGGGTGAAGAGCACCAAGGATTTGCTGTGGCCAATGACTGGCTTGGGGCTACCCGACTGCAGGTGGCAGCAATGTGTCTTGGGCGCGCATATCGGGCATTCAAAATCGCCACCGACTGGGCCGCTAGTCGCGAGCAGTTTGGACAATTCATTGGCCGGTTTCAGGGCGTGGGTTTCAAGCTCGCTGAGATGAAGATGCGACTCGAAGCCGCTGAATTGCTCACCTTGAAGGCTGCCTGGAAGACCGATCAGGAAACTGCGACCGATACAGATTACGCAATGGCTAAGCTCTACAGTACCGAAATGTTGGCGTTTGTCTCAGACGAAGCCATTCAGATTCATGGAGGTATGGGCTTGATGGCAGATTTACCGCTCGAGCGCATCTGGCGCGATGCGCGGGTGGAACGGATCTGGGAGGGAACTAGCGAGATTCAGCGCCATATAATCGCTAGGGATTTGTTGCGACCCTACTGGCGCTGACCAAACTGACAAGGAATCAGTCACTGTGGCTGAGACGTGTTAGGTAGGCCAGAGTCAACTCCGCTTTGATGGCCTATGTCGAGCGTTTCTGGAGGTGAGAAAATACCGAGTTATGGGAAATGAATAGCCCAATTCAAGTCGAGACCCGCGGCGCGGTGCTGGTTGTAACATTGAACCGGCCCACAGCCAATGCTATCGATGTACCGACCAGCCGCTTGATGGGGGAAACGTTTGCAGAATTTCGAGATGATCCAGCGCTGCGAGTCGCTATTATCACGGGGGCCGGCGATAAGTTTTTTTGTGCCGGCTGGGATTTGAAAGCGGCTGCCGAAGGCGAGGCGGTGGATAGTTACTACGGCGTTGGTGGATTTGGTGGTTTGCAGGAATTACCTGGCCTGAACAAACCAGTGATTGCGGCGGTTAACGGAATATGCTGCGGTGGCGGTTTGGAACTAGCGCTCTCGGCAGACCTGATCTTGGCATCGGAACAGGCTACCTTCGCGTTACCAGAGATCAACTCGGGTACCATCGCAGATGCTGCGACGCTCAAACTGCCAAGGCGAGTTCCATACCACGTTGCGATGGAGCTTCTCTTAACCGGGCGCTGGATGGATGCAATCGAAGCGCATCATTGGGGCCTGGTCAACGAGACGCTGCCCAAAGATCAATTAATCGTGAGAGCCAACGAACTGGCTGATACTCTGGCAGACGGTCCGCCACTTGTGTATGCCGCCATTAAGGAGGTGTTGCGTGAATCAGAGGGTTTGTCGTTTCAAAGGGCGCTCGATCAAATTACCGGGAGAAAAATTCCATCGATAGACCGGTTGTACTCGAGCGATGATCAGTTGGAGGGTGCCCGCGCTTTTGTAGAGAAGCGAAAACCGCTTTGGCGTGGCCGTTGACGATCCGAAAATCGTGCACTGCGCTGCTTGTCGGGGGTTTGCTCCCGAGGTCAGTCGTCAGCGTTAGAACCGTGCCGACTGAGTCGCAGCAGAGCGAGACGGAGTGCCTCATGATCGACGATCGTCGCTGTTTGCTCCAGTAGGTGTGCGGTGTCTCTCGAAATGAGAGAGGGCTTTCGTTCTGATCTAGGACTCCTACGCTTCGATTCAGGCGGTTGATTTCGAACGCGGATAGTGTCGACTTCCAACCCCTTGTGGCGCATTGAGTCGAGCAATGTGAGACGTTGTTGGTTCACCGAATGTGCCCATACCGGTGAATCAGCATAGATCACAGCATCTCGCCCTTCCAGCAGCACATGAGTATGAGGAGAAATGATTTCACCAACGATATCGAGCCAGATCTCCGGATCAACCGCTTTGATCTGGGCGCGAGGGTTGATCATGTCTGCAGACGGGTCTTGCAGGAGTTCATCCACGCGGCGGAACGGTAAGTCACCCATGATAAAATTATAAACGGACGGGCCTCTATGAAACGCTAGATTTTTGCGGTATTCATCTTTTTTGCGAAACGATTTGCCACGATTGATGTTCAACCCTAGCGGTTGGATAGATTTTTAGCCAGTCGCTTGTGAAGGAACGACAGCAGAAGAACCAGCAGACTGGCAGACCACAACTTTATGTTCGCTACCGCAGTTAAAAAGGTTTTTGGCAGTCGCAATCAGCGGCTGTTGAAGGACATGGACAAAACGGTTCGCTCCATTAATGACTTGGAGCCCGGAGTGGCCGCGCTCTCTGATGCGGAACTCTCATCGAAGACGGAGGAGTTTCGTCAGCGTTTCGCTGACGGCGAGTCTGACCAGGCTCTTTTGCCAGAATCATTTGCAGTTGTGCGGGAGGTCGCAAAGCGTACTCTCAATATGCGCCACTTTGATGTCCAATTGGTCGGCGGCATGGTTCTTCACCAGGGCAAAATTGCTGAGATGCGGACAGGTGAAGGGAAAACCCTCGTTGCTACTTTACCTGTGTATCTGAATGTCATTTGCGGCAAGACCGTCCACGTTGTCACAGTAAACGATTACCTGGCCAGCCGTGATGCTGAGTGGATGGGTAAGATTTATGAATTCCTGGGGTTGACAGTGGGGACTGCCGTGTCGGGTCAGGACCCAAAAGCCAAGAGAGAGGCGTATGCCTGCGATGTTGTCTATGGGACCAATAATGAGTACGGTTTTGATTATCTTCGCGATAACATGGCGTTCAGCGCTGAGGACAAGGTCCAAAGGCAACTCCATTTCGGAATTGTCGACGAAGTAGATTCGATTCTTATAGACGAGGCTCGCACGCCGCTGATTATTTCCGGGCCGGCTGAGGACAGTACCGAGCTTTATGCCAAGATCAACAAACTGATCCCGGATCTGGTACGGCAGCAAGAGGAGGACGGCCCCGGAGATTTTTCAGTCGACGAGAAAGCCCGTCAAGTCTTCTTGACCGAAGAAGGGCACGATCGCGCTGAGGAATTACTGGCAGCAGCAGGTTTGCTCCCCGAAGGTGCCGGACTATACGATGTCGGTAACATTATGTTGCTGCATCATCTGTATGCCGGTCTGCGGGCGCATTCATTGTTCCAGCGGGATGTCGACTACATCGTCAGGGACAATCAGATTGTCATCATCGATGAATTCACCGGCCGGATGATGGCGGGTCGACGTTGGTCCGAAGGTTTGCACCAGGCGGTGGAAGCTAAGGAAGGCGTGGTCATTCAGCATGAGAACCAGACGTTAGCTTCGATTACATTTCAGAATCTGTTTCGGCTATACGACAAACTTTCCGGTATGACAGGAACCGCTGATACCGAAGCCGCCGAATTTCAAGAGATTTACCAACTCGAGGTCGTGGTGGTTCCAACCCACATGACGATGATACGGGAGGATCGGGCCGACCTTGTTTATCGAACCCAGGGTGAAAAATTTCAGGCAATTGTCGACGGCATAAGGGAATGTGTTCAGCAACAGCAGCCGGTGCTGGTCGGGACTGCTTCGATTGAAACCTCAGAATTCCTATCAAAGCGTTTGCAGCAGGAATCGATTCCACACGAAGTGTTGAATGCAAAGCATCACGAACGGGAAGCGAACATCATTGCGCAGGCCGGACGCCCGGGTGCTGTGACGATTGCTACGAACATGGCAGGCCGAGGTACTGATATCGTACTGGGTGGCAATCTCGAGATGGAAATCAATGACAAGGGCGAGATCACGGACGCAGAGCAGTCCGCCATCCAGACCGAGTGGCAACGGCGTCACGACGCCGTGATTATGGCGGGTGGTCTGCACGTGCTGGGGACCGAGCGACACGAATCCAGGCGGGTAGACAATCAGTTGCGAGGTCGGTGCGGACGCCAAGGCGATCCGGGGTCGAGCGCCTTCTATGTCGCGATGGAAGATGGTTTGATGCGGATATTTGGATCTGAAAGGGTTTCCGGGCTAATGGAAAAACTGGGGATGGAAGAGGGTGAGGCGATTGAGCACCCGTGGGTCACCAAGGCCATTGAGAACGCCCAGAAAAAAGTGGAGGGCAGAAATTTTGATATCCGCAAGCAGTTGCTGGAATACGACGACGTGGCGAATGAGCAGCGAAAAGTCATCTATGACGAGAGGAAGACATTGATGGCGGTCGACGATATATCCGAGATGATCATCACAACCCGTTCTTCTGTCGTGAACTCGGTGATTGATCGCCATATCGTCCCGCAGAGCCTAGCCGAGCAGTGGGACATACCCAGTTTAGAGGGAGACCTTGAAAATGAATTCGGCCTGCCTATGCCGGTGGATCAGTGGCTCGAGCAAGACAGTGAACTACATGAAGAGACCTTACGGGGCCGGATCGAGGACGAGATTGTTCAGGCGTACCAGGCCAAAGCAGATGGTGTCGGCGAGCCCGTCTTGCGTCATCTGGAAAAGGCAGTGATGTTGCGAGTGCTTGATGAGCAGTGGAAAGAGCATCTATCTAACATGGATCACTTGCGTCAGGGGATCGGTCTGAGGGGCTATGCGCAGAAAAATCCCAAGCAAGAGTACAAGCGTGAAGCATTCGAGATGTTCACATCGATGCTCGACGGTGTAAAACACGAGGTCATCACGATCCTGTCCAAGATCCAGATCCAGACCGAAGCACAGGTGACCTCGATGGAGGAAGAGCGCCGCGCCCAGGATCAAAGACGTCACGAGTATCTGCACCCTGATACAGCGTTGCCGTCGCAGCCGAGTGAAGAAGAAGTCGGCAGCCACTCGGAATTCGCTGCCAATCCTCTTCAGGCGTCGCCATCGCAGAGGCCAACGGCGCAACCATTTATACGATCCACACCGAAGGTGGGCAGGAACGAACCGTGTCCCTGTGGTTCTGGCAGGAAATACAAGCACTGCCACGGTAAGTTATAGCCTGTGCGGATTTAACGGACATTATTCGTGCCCGAACTTCAGCGTTCCCCCCTGGCCCCACCTGAGTTCCCGGATATGCCGGGTATTCGGGGTGTGCGCCTCGCAACCGCCGAGGCCAAGATTCGGTACCACGGTCGAGATGATCTGTTACTGGTCGAGTTAGACTCTGGCACCGCGGTTGCCGGTGTTTTTACTCAGTCCACCACTGCAGCCGCGCCAGTATGTTGGAGCCGCAGCGTAACCGAGCGTGGCTATGCCCGGGCTCTGCTCGTCAACAGTGGTAACGCCAATGCGTTCACTGGCGATCAAGGGATGCGTGATGTTGAAGCATCTGCCGTAGCAGCAGCAGATGCAATCGGTTGTCGACCTGCCGAATTGCTGATTGCATCGACCGGCGTCATCGGGGAGCCACTGCCGGTCGAACGAATTACCTCGGCGCTGCATGGGTTGGAAAGCCGGCTGAAGACAGGCTCATGGCAAGCGGCTGCCCAGGCTATTAGTACCACCGATACCTACCCCAAGGGGTCGGCATGCGAGACACAGTTGGGCGACACGCCAGTTACCATTGCCGGTGTTGCCAAAGGCTCCGGCATGATCGCGCCCGACATGGCGACGATGTTGGCTTTTGTGTTTACTGACGCTGCAATTCCGCCCCAGATCTTGCAGTCGCTGTTGACAACAGGTGTCTCAACGTCGTTCAACTGCATCACGGTGGACAGTGATACCTCGACCAACGATACGCTGTTGTTGGCAGCGACCGGCCAGGCCGGCAACCGAGCGCCGCACTCGATTAGGGACCGCGAGTTGCGAACATTTCGGCGCGCACTTAACGCAGTACTGACTGATCTCGCGATTCAGGTCGTGCGGGACGGCGAAGGGGCAAGTAAGTTTATTACGGTCGAAGTGGGTGGAGCGAGTTCTCCCGCAGCAGCCCGCACGGCCGGTCTGGCCGTTGCCAATTCACCGCTTGTGAAGACTGCAATCGCTGGAGAAGACGCCAACTGGGGTCGTGTCATTATGGCGGTCGGAAAATCCGGCGTACGGCTAAACCCATCGAAGTTGTCGGTGGCGATGGGTGGTGTGATGATTGCTGAAAACGGCGGACGGGTGGATGGCTACGACGAATCGTTGTTAACAGATCATCTGCAAGGCACGGAGATTTTGATCGAAGTCGATCTTGGGGTCGGGAAAAGCAAGGGCCGGGTCTGGACGTGCGATTTAACCCACGACTACATCAGGATCAATGCCGATTACCGCACCTGAAGGCTGGGTTCCGGTTGCGGTTGGTATTGCGCGTGACCAGATGGGGCAGTTGCTGGTCGGTCAACGCCCTGCCTGCAAGGCATATCCCGGTAAATGGGAGTTTCCAGGCGGCAAGGTCGAACCTGGTGAGAGCGTATTCAATGCGCTGGTGCGTGAATTTCTCGAAGAACTCGGCCTGGAAATTATCCGGGCAGAGCCGGCGTTCGTGGTGCGTCACCGTTACCCGGACCGATCGGTTGAATTAAACGTCTGGCGAGTGATCGACTGTCGTGGCGAAGCCACCGGACGGGAAGGTCAGGTTGTGTGTTGGGTCGCTCCACGGGAGCTCGCTGGGCTCGATTTTCTCGAAGGCAATCAAACGATTGTGGAGCGGATTATTCGCGAAGTGGGGAGTTGATCTCAGGCCCTGCAGCTGCCTGACTGGCCAATTCTAGATACTGCTGGTGAAGCTCTTTGACCTTGGCACCCAGGGCATCGAGCGAGCTGTCGTTGACTATTAAATCGTCTGCCGCTTGCTGTCGTTCCTCATCGGATGCCTGGACAGCGATAATGGCGTCGATTTGTTTCCGATCAAGATTACTGCGATGGGCCGTTCTTTCGCGGCGCAAGGAAGTTGGTGCCTCAACCACCAGCACCCGGTCGAATTCTTTAGTACGGCCGGTCTCGATGAGTAGCGGGATTGAAAAGACACAATAGGGGGCATCAGTTTGTGCCGCGGCTTCCCACATGCGCCGGCGAATGTCAGGATGCAGTATGGCCTCGAGTTGGGCTCGCGCTGTAGCATCGTCAAAGACCAACTGGCGCAGAGCGGCGCGATCAAGGCTACCGTCTGGGGTCAATACCCCGGGTCCGAAGGCTTCGCCAATGCGCTCAAGGACCTCGCCCCCCTTGGCAGTTACCTGATGTGAAAACTCGTCGGCATCCAGCACGGTCGCACCCAGTGCTCGTAGATGGTCAGTGACTGCGCTCTTGCCACAACCAATGCCCCCAGTTAACGCAATTCTCAGCATGGTCCAATTTCCGAGTCCGGCAAGGTGCGGATAGTTTCCAGTGAGTTCGTCACCCTAAAGTAGCGCCCCCTAACGATCGAGCAGTCATCAGTACTTCAAATTCGCTCATGGGCCTGAGGACGAAGCAAAAATAGCAATATGAATTGCCATGAAAATCCAAAAAAAATGGAGCCAAAGTATACCTCTCTTCTCTGCGCATACCTCCCAGTATTGTTGTTGTTACAAGACATCGGCCGCAACAACTTTGGGAATGACTCAACAAAATATACTTCTGTTACCATGCCTGTTCTCATCCGGTTTGCGGTGAAACAAAAGCCACTTCGATGAAAGATGTCACAACCGCTGCGGCTCACCGCGACTCGAACCCCGCACTTGACGAGCGTGCGATTCAACGTCAATTCGCGCGGGTTGCCGCGACGTATGATTCTGCGTCGCTGCTGCAGAAAAAAATCGCGGATGAACTAATTGACCGGATCGAGCTTGTGCGCCCCGCACCGGATACTTTGCTCGATCTCGGCTCGGCCACCGGCTATCTTGGACGCCACGCTATGGAAAAATTTCCAGCGCTGTCGGTCATCACCATCGACCGGGTAACGGCCATGGCGAGCGAATCTTCAAGTTTTGATCCCGGCGCGAGTACTGTGATCGCTGCGGCCGAGAAGCTGGCTCTAGCGCAGGAGTCGGTACCGCTCGTGCTATCGAACCTATTGCTTCATTGGTGTGATGTGGGCGCGGTGTTTTTTGAAGTGGCCCGGGTTCTCGAGATTGGCGGAGCCTTTCTGTTTTCGACCTTAGGACCGGACACGCTGATGGAACTGCGCGCGGCCTGGGCCGAGGTGGATGATTACCCGCACGTGCATGAGTTCATCGATATGCACAATTTGGGCGACGCACTCGTCACGGCTGGATTTTCAGAACCCGTGCTCGATACCGATCGAGTTAGCGTGACCTACAAGGATGTTCCGAGGTTGGTTGAGGAACTTCGCCTTGCTGGTGCGGCCAATGTCCGGTTAGACCGGCGCAGGACTTGCACCGGCAAAGAACGCTACCGTCGGTTTGCAGGCGCGTATGAGGCGTTTCGAGAGCAAGGCCGGCTGGTATCGACCTGGGAGGTAATCTATGGGCTGGCAACCAAAGATCGGGCAACTATAGAGCGGTCCATTCCCGTCGCCTCGAGGCCGGGCGGAAATTAAATGACTTCTAGTTTCGGCGCCCACATTCGTCGCGGCGAAGGGCTGTGTGTCGCTAGGGTATTGGGATGAGAAACAAACGATCGACCAGTAGCGCTAGAAAAATCAGAAACAGGTAGCGCACCGAGTAAACGAACAACTTCCGGGCGATTGCCGTATCAGCACCGCTAGGCTCAGGGGTCGAGAGAGATTGAAAGAGTCGCCAGGCGTGGATCGCAAAGCCAACGCCGAGTGTGATCGCAGCCGCCTCGTAAATGAGGCCCGAGAGGCCCATGGGTAACGGCATCAGTGTGACTATGATCAGCAGTGCACTGTAGAGCGCGATTTGCCGACCCGTGGCCCGGCGACCAACGGCCACCGGCAGCATAGGCACGGCGGCTGCGGCGTAGTCTTCCTGCCGGAAGAGAGCGAGGGCCCACGAATGAGGCGGGGTCCAAAAAAAAATGACAGCAAAGAGGAAAACCGCGCCAAGTTCGATCGAGCCGGTGGCCGCGCTCCAGCCGACCACGGGAGGCAGGGCGCCTGAAACCCCCCCAATCACGACGTTTTGTGGCGTTCGGCGTTTCAGCCACATCGTGTAAATGAACACGTAGTAAAGGATCGTGGCAGCCAGGAGCAGGGCCGAAGTGCGATTGCCCCAGATCGAGAGCACCCATACAGAAGCGATGGACAACACAACACCCAGGGCCAGACACTCGGCAGGATGAAGTCGGCCGGCAGGGAGGGGACGTTGGAGGGTGCGACGCATTACCGCATCGATGTCACGGTCATACCACATGTTGATCGCTCCTGCGGCGCCCGCCCCGACCGCAATTGCACACACCGAGACGATACCCGCTATTGGTTCGATGCCTCCCGGTGCAAGCAGGAGGCCGACGAGCGCAGTGAAAACCACGAGAGACATCACCCGCGGTTTAAGCAGGGTCAAATAATCAGAAAATCGACGCCAAAACGGCGCGAGGGTGGCAGTTCCGGTAGACATGGAGCTAAGTGGATGGGTTGTTGTACGTTTGTTCCGGCTGGTCACTACATAAGGCTCGGAGAGGCTCGGCCAGATGTGAATGATGATCAGTAGGCGTGGATTCTAACGTTGTTTAACAATGGCCTCGAAATCGATTCACCAAGGAATTCATGGCAGTATTGTTGAAGTCAAAGAAATGCTATGGGAAAATAACGCCTGGGAAGGAGGTATACGAGGAGAGCAGTGCAATATGGGGCCCAAAGGGTCGATTCTAAGTGTCGCAATTTTTGGGTCACTTCCTCGAATATATTTTCGATTTGAAATGATTATCCAAGAGGTATTTCGGATAATCCAGAACATCCAACGGAGTCTCGCAGGGTTGTCTGCTCGCCTGATCAAACGGGCAGCTCGGCACGACTCTTAATTTTTAAGGAAAAAACGGTATGGTGCTGGCAATCATTCTGGTTCTGCTGGTCGTTGGGTCTGTTCTCTTTCATTTTCTAAGCCCTTGGTATCTCACCCCAATCGCTTCGAACTGGGATTTTATCGATGACACGTTAACGATTACTTTCATCGTTTGCGGTTTTGTCTTTGTTGTCATCAACCTTTTTATGGCTTACTGCGTGTATCGCTACCGGTATCGTAAAGACCGCCGCGCCGAATACGAGCCGGAGAACAAGCGTATGGAGTGGTGGCTGACCGTTTTTACAACGGTGGGCGTTATCGCCATGTTGGCGCCCGGCCTTTTTGTATGGGCAAAGTATGTGGAGGTGCCGGAGGACGCACGACTGGTCGAGGCCGTAGGACAGCAGTGGAAGTGGTCCTACCGTTACCCGGGCGTTGACGGCATCCTAGGAACGGTCGATATACGACATGTGGATGGCAACAATCCGTTTGGTATGAACCCGGACGATCCAAATGGTCAGGACGATGTTCTCGTTAGTGGTCCGGAAATTCATTTGCCCTTGGGCAGCCCAGTTAAGATGTTACTGAGGTCCAAGGATGTGCTGCATGATTTCTACGTGCCGCAGATTCGCGCAAAGATGGATCTCGTGCCCGGCATGATTACCTATTTTTGGTTCACCCCAACCCGGGCGGGTCGCTACGACGTACTCTGCGCAGAGCTTTGTGGTTCTGGACACTACAGCATGCGAAGTCATATGGTTTTGGAAGAGGAAAGCGCCTTCAATGCGTGGCTTGAAACTCAGCCGACCTTTGCGGATACCCAGGTGGTAAAGGTCGCCTCTGCGGGTGGGTCACTGGTAGAACAAGGACAGCAGGTTGCAGAGAGCCAGGGGTGCATCGGCTGCCACAGTATCGATGGCTCGCCAGGGGTTGGACCAACCTGGAAAGGGCTGGCCGGTAGAACGGAGACCCTTGCTGATGGCAGTACGGTGGTCGTGGATGATGAATACCTGATGGAGTCCATCACCGCACCGAACGCCAGTCTCGTGGCAGGTTATCCGCCAATCATGCCGCCGTATCAATTGGACGAAGGCACAATGGCGGCATTGATTGCCTACTTGAATTCGCTCTAAGGCATTGCTATAGAGTGAGAGGACAAAGCGTTATGACTACCAGATGTCTGGAACAAGCTCGTGTGCCGAGCATCGTGAAGACCAGAAAAGGGGATATGCCATGGCTATGACAGACGTCGCCCATGATGCGGTCGATTATGTTCGACCCGCAGAGATTGCCGAAGAAGAGCTATACCATCCAAAAACCTGGCTTGGGAAATACGTGTTCTCCCAGGATGCCAAGATCATCGCACTACAATACTCGATGACCGCCATGGCGGTCGGTTTGATTGCGCTGGTTTTGTCGGTCTTGATGCGGTTGCAGCTCGGGTTTCCGAACGTCTTTTCGTTTATCACGCCAGATGCCTACATCCAGTTCGTGACCATGCACGGCATGATCATGGTTATTTATTTGTTGACGGCGTTGTTTCTAGGTGGGTTTGGAAACTATTTGATCCCATTGATGGTGGGCGCCCGGGATATGGTTTTTCCTTACGTCAACATGATCAGCTACTGGGTGTATCTTTTTGCTGTCTTACTGTTGCTTGCAAGTTTCTTTGTCCCGGGTGGACCGACGGGCGCTGGCTGGACGCTCTATCCGCCGCAGACCATCTTACCGGGTACCCCAGGGGCAGACTGGGGCATCTTGCTGATGCTGGTTTCACTCGGCTTTTTTGTGATTGGTTTCACGATGGGCGGCCTTAACTACGTTGTGACGGTGCTTCAGGCGAGAACCCGGGGCATGACGCTGATGCGTATGCCGCTGACCGTATGGGCGATTTTCACGGCAACAGTACTCGCTTTGTTTGCTTTTCCGGCCCTTTTAGTTAGCGCCGTGATGATGACACTGGACAGTGTTCTTGGGACCAGCTTCTTTATGCCAGCGATCGTGTCGATGGGGCAAACACTGGATCACTCGGGGGGCAGTCCGGTTCTTTTCCAGCATCTTTTCTGGTTCTTTGGGCATCCTGAGGTCTACATCGTGGCCCTGCCGGCATTTGGAATTATCTCGGAACTCATTAGCGTGCATGCCCGGAAGAACATCTTC
>Ga0209753_1000946_pt1 | contig 12355 bp, 9 predicted proteins | sample METZYME_3_550m_FD_187550 | JGI IMG/M metagenome (GOLD analysis project Ga0209753, IMG submission 187550) | Marine microbial communities from oxygen minimum zone in mesopelagic equatorial Pacific - METZYME_3_550m (SPAdes) (version 2) | ecosystem: Environmental > Aquatic > Marine > Oceanic | place... | reverse complement strand
AGAACCGCACCAATCAAAGCGTGAAATAATCTCAATAACATAACTCAAACTTTATACACCACGGCTGCGATTGTTGTGAGTAGGAGGTGTTTCATTTCCCTTCAGCTTTCAATTCTTCACCCGTATTACCGAGGCGTTTGCGAGGGGGCCAGTTCTACCTAACAGCAGCAACAATATTACTCGCTTTGCAGTTTGGTTTGAGCACGAACCAATCTTCCCTTATTTCAACTCTACAAAAACAACATCTATTGGTTTATTTTCGAGGTTTATTCCTTCATGAGTAGCAGCGTCAGCCCATAATACATCACCCGACTTAAAGTCAGCGTTAACTATTGAGCCATCTTCATTGATTAGCTTATGCTTGGTGCTATTTAGAAATATTACGACTCCTGGATTATGTTGGTGCATGACGGACTTCTCATTCGGCCCGTACTTGACTCGAACTATGCGTGCTCGATCATTTTCAATTTCAACACTATAATGCTTCGGATCAACTTTGGTTGCGTTTCGTTTTAATTCACTGATATCACCGGGGTATTCTTTCTTAAATTCAACCAGTATTGTTTCCCAGTCTTTGTCAGTCATGTTTTCTACAGTGTGAATTTCAGATTCGCCTAAACCAATATCACCTGCTTTAATATCCCTAATTTCCCCTTTCCCGCCCTTAGGGGTGAACCTCGCTTTTGCGTCCGTCAGGTGAACGCCTGCTAACCAGCCGTGAGAATGCATAGGAGATTTTTCATTCGGGCCATATTTGACACGCAGAACTTTCACATACTCATTCTCAAATTCTACTTTGTAGTGTGTCGGGTCTGCTATGGTTGCGTGTTCAATGACTTTATTAAGAACGATTTCAGGATCATCAGGCTGTAATAAACCATTTAAAGTTCTATCCATTATCTTGTGCCTAAAGACCTCTGGCTTTGATAGATCAAAAAGACATTTTTCATAAACTAACCCAGACGGTGAAGTTCCACGTCGCTCCCATAGAAACTTGTTACCCCATGTCGCTACAAGTTTTGCCGAAATTTGAACGCCGGTAGACGTGTGGTAATTAGAGAATATATTTCCGGAATGTGCATCATAGCTAATTACTCCATGAGCATCAAACGAGTCTGCTTCCCACTGCCATACAACCATCGTTTCATCATTATTATATCTGACGGGGTGATTTATTTCCCATTTTTGAGCGGAGATTCCATAGGTTTCAGATTCTCTTATATCAACTGAACCTTTCCATAGCCCAATATAGGGTTTTAGGATCGAAAGTTTGCGTCTAGCCAAATCTTGATAAGTATGACTTTCGTCACCAGTTATCACTCTGCTAAATCTTCGCTTAGTGCTATTCTCTAAGTCGTTAAAGACTTCATTCCAAAAAAACTCATCAACTTGAAATAAATACGAAATGTTATTCTTATTCCATTCATTCCATTTTTTAGTTTCTTCATTTTTTGTCCGGCCCTCTAGTCCTTGGAATTTCAGCATGTTTCCCACTACTGACTCGACTTTGAATTTTAGCTCCCGACTATTGTTGATCGTTTCTACAAAGTGATTGGTGGCATCACTTGCCTTGATCACTTTTGTCATAGACGCAGGCTCTCCTTCGGGAGTAATCCAAGTTCGTTTCCATGTTCCTGGGATGTGCTTTGCCTGTGGTAGTTCAACTTCTTTGTGGTGGTCTGCTTTAGTTGAGATTACGCTCGAAGCAACAAAGAAGGCTAACAGTGGGGTAATTATTCTTTTCATATCTAGTTAATCAAACGCAAAAATATCACCCAACCAAGGTATGACAAGTGTAAATTGAATACGCACATATATTATCCAATGTAATTTTTTCTTAATCACGGCAGTAGCACAACTGGTGCCCTTGTGGTTAGGAGGTTTGTAGCTTCCTCGAACTTCATTGCGATCTGCAGCGCGTCTCGCTTTTTGGTTGTGCCTGTGCTACGAGTGGTCTTGCGACCATCGGGCAAATTAATGATCGCCTGCCAATAGGGAGAATGGGGGTGTCTACGTAACCAAGCCATTACGAGTTACACCTATAGTAACACCATTCAATGAAGTCAATGGTGTTTTTTAGTAGACCTTTATGACTTATTTTATTAAGAATTTAAACCATAGCGCATGGGGGACTGGAGTTGCGGGTTCGAGTCCCGTCGGTCACCCCATTTCTACCTGTTCGGTTGACTTAACCGGTTCCCCCAGTCTCTAGTCATGCCTGCCCCTTTTCCGATAGCCTCCCTGAATGGTCAGTTGCTTCGCTTAGATGAAGTACGAATTTCATGGAATGATCGGGGATTCCTCTATGGCGACGGGCTGTTTGAGACGATTCGGGTGCATTCAGGGCGGCCGTTTCTCTGGGAGTGGCACGTGACACGTTTGATGGACAGCGCGGCGGCGCTGGGCATCCCCCTGCGACAAACTCCAGACTCGCTACCGGGCATTACTCACGAGTTAATCAAGCGGAATGATGGGCCGGAAAGCATTCTACGGATCACCCTAACGCGCGGCGTTGGCGAGCGCGGCTATGGCATCTCCGGTGCGGAGGAACCAACGCTGCTTATCACACAGCATCCTCTACCAACCGCGCCAACTAAGCCGTTGTCGCTGGTGACCACAGCGGCGCGGATTGCTGTTGACGATCCCCTGGCCAGGGTGAAGTCAGCAAACAAGCTTGGCTCTGTCCTGGCAAAGGGCGAAGCCACCGCCCACGGCGCAGACGACGGATTGATCCTCAACTCCGACGGGAACATCACCGAGACTTCCTCAGCGAATATTTTTTGGGTGGAAGACGGTGCGCTTCGCACGCCGCCGGTTTCGGACGGAGTCCTGCCCGGCATTACCCGGCGCCTGGTGATCGGCCTGGCCCCTGCTCTTGGCCAAACGGTGCGCGAAGAGTCGGTTGCTCCCGGCCGCCTGCAACAAGCCAAAGCCGTGTTCGTCACCTCGGCGGCGACTGGAGTTGTCGCGGTTGGTCAAGTGGATGGCACAGCGCTTGGCACACATCCTCTCGTTGGCCAACTGCTGGATGCCCACAAGGCGGAGTTGGGGAGGCACACCGCTAATGGCGACTGAGCGACTGCTCAGGAGGTTTTTTTACGCGGGGCGCGCTTGGCCTTGGGCTTGCTCCCAGTGAGATAGTCGAGATAGCCGATCAGCGACTCCCGCATTAGGTTGCGCGTCACGATGGCGTCAATCATCCCGCGATCGAGCAGGAACTCTGTGGTCTGGAAGCCGGGCGGCAACTCGGCCTGCGTGGTGTCCTTGATCACGCGCGGCCCGGCGAAACCAATCATCGCACCCGGCTCGGCGATAACCAGGTCCCCGACACTGGCGTAACTCGCCATCACACCGGCGGTAGTCGGGTGCGTCAGTACACTGATGTACGGCAGGCTCGCCTCGGAATGGTACGCCAGCGCGCCGCAGGTCTTGGCCATTTGCATGAGACTGAACATCCCCTCGTACATGCGGGCGCCGCCGCTGGTGGAAACAATGATCACCGGCAGTTTTTTCCTCGTGCCGGTCTCGATCAGGCGTGTGAGTTTCTCGCCAACAACCGATCCCATCGACCCGCCGAGAAATGAAAAGTCCATGATGCCCAGCGCGAGCCTGTGCGGCCCCATCCGGCACAGGCCGGTGATGACGGCGTCATTTTCACCGGTGACACCCTTGTAACGCTCGAGTTTGGACGGGTACGACGCCACGCCGGTGAACTTTAGAATGTCCACGCTGCTCATCCCCGCATCCATTTCCCTGAATGACCCTTTGTCTACGAGCGATGCCAGCCGCGTCCGCGCCGCGATCGGGAAATGATAACCGCATGACGGACAGGTCTTGAGGTTCTCCTCGAGATCCTTGTCATAAATCAACTCCGCACATTTGCCGCACTTGGTCCACAATCCCTTGGGGATGTTTTTTTTGCGGGGCACAGATTCGCCGACCTTCATCCTGGCGGAACCGCTTCCCGGTTCGATGCCAGTTTGAATAGAATCGACATCCACCGTCTCAAGTTGCGGGGTTGTCTTGGAAAAATCAGACAAATCAGACATGTCAGGTCAGGTGCCGGGCGAAATTAGGCCGCGGGCAAGCGTCCACACACCAACCTCCGCTGCGCCGGCTTTTTTGCAGGCACGCGAGCAGTCGCTGGTGGTGGCTCCGGTCGTCAAAACATCATCGACAAGCACAACCCGCCTACCGTTCAAATTTTGTCTATACGGTGCGAACGCCCCGCGCATGTTCGCCATGCGCTCGCTGCGTGCAAGCAGTGTTTGGGTCCGGGTCACTCGGGTTCGTTTCACCGCGCGGGTTTCGACCTTCAATCCGGTCGCCCGGCCGAGGTTGCGGCACAATTGCTCGGCTTGGTTGAATCCGCGCTCGCGGAAACGTACCGGATGAAGCGGTACCGGCACAAGGCAATCACCGCGCCAAGCGCGGATTTGTTCCACCACCACCTCTCCCAGCAACCGATCAAACAATGGCTCCAGCCAAAGCGCCTGCTGGTATTTGAAACGGTGAATGGCCTCGAGCATCTCCGTATTGCCCTGCATCACCGCCCGGGCAAATTCAAAGTGCAACCCCATCTCGATGCAGTTCGTGCACTCAAACTTACCATTGAACTCCCCCGCGAACGGCAGGCCGCACCGCTGGCAGTACGGCGACTCGATCGGTTTCAGCCTGGCAAGGCAACGGGCCCCGATATAACCGTCCTCTGGTTGGGCGGCTTCACCGTGACACAACTGGCACACGTCGGGATAAATCAGACGCAAGCCGCCCCTGGCCAAGCCGGCCAGCGCTGCCTTCCATCGGGTCACGGCCCAAAGCGTGTTGCAACAATCCCGTCACTGCAACGTCAAATTGGCCGGGCGGAAAATAACCAGGGCCAGTGGCGGCAACTCGATGAGCAACGATTGGTCAAAGTCATCCGCAGACTGTCTCTCCGTTTCGTAGCCGCCGTCGTTGCCAAGGCTGCCCCCGCCGTACGCTGCAGCGTCGCTATTGAGCAGTTCCTCCCACCGACCCGGCGCCGGCACACCGACCCGATAGCCGCTTCGCGGAACCGCCGCGAAGTTGATGACAACCAACAGCGTCCTCGCTGCGGTCTTGTCGCGGCGTATAAACGACAGCACGGAGGCGTCCCGGTCGTTGCAGTTCACCCACTGGAAACCGGTCTTCTTGAAGTCGGCCTCCCACAACGCCGGCTCGGCGCAGTACAACCGATTTAGGTTACGCACCCACGACTGGATGCCGCGATTCGGCGAGTCGCCCCCGACCGACGACCAGTCGAGCTGACGGTCTTCACTCCACTCGTCTGCCTGACCAAGCTCCCCACCCATGAAGAGCAACTGCTTGCCGGGAAACGTCCACTGGTAGCCAAATAACAGCCGGAGATTGGCCAGGCGCTGCTGATCGTCGCCGGGCATTTTACCAAGCAACGAGCTTTTCAAGTGTACCACCTCGTCGTGAGAGAGCGGCAGGACAAAATTCTCGTTGTAATGGTACATCATCGCGAAGACGGCCTTGTCGAAATGCCGCTTTCGGTGCACCGGCTCCTCCCGTAGGAAGTCGAGGTTATCGTGCATCCAGCCCATGTTCCACTTCAACGAAAACCCCAGCCCGCCATCGCCCTGGGGCCGGGAGACCTTGGGCCAATCGGTCGATTCCTCGGCGATGGTCACCACGCCGGGATGCCGGGCCAGAACATGGTGATTTAAGTGTTGCAGGAAGGCAATCGCCTCAAGATTTTCCCGGCCGCCATGCACGTTGGGCAGCCATTCGCCCTCCTTCCGCGAGTAATCGAGGTAGAGCATCGACGCCACGGCATCGACCCGCAGGCCGTCGACATGAAAACGATCGCACCAGTACAATGCGTTGGCGGTCAGGAAATTACAAACCTCCTCCCGGCCAAAGTCAAAAATATACGTACCCCAGTCGGGATGCTCGCCACGCCGTGGATCGGCGTGCTCGTACAGTGCCGTGCCGTCGAATCTGGCTAGCGCAAAGTCGTCCCTCGGGAAATGCGCTGGCACCCAGTCAAGTATGACACCAATACCGGCTTCATGCAGCGCATTGATCAGGGCCGCAAAGTCATCCGGCGTCCCGTACCGACTCGTCGGCGCGTAAAACCCGGTGACCTGATAGCCCCACGACGGATAGTAGGCGTGCTCGGCCACCGGCAAAAACTCGACATGCGTGAAGCCAATGTCCTGCACATAGTCGACCAGTTCGTCGGCGAGTTCGCGGTACGAGTACGACTCGGCGTCGTTGTGTTTGCGCCATGAGCCAAGATGCACCTCGTAAATACTCATCGGCGACTCAAGCGCATTTTGTCCCTTGCGCTGCTCGAGCCAAGCCTGATCGCTCCACGCAAAGCCGCTCGTGTCCCAGACGATGGCTGCATTCTTCGGTGCCTTCTCAAAGAATCGCCCCATCGGGTCGGTCTTGAGCAGCAGTCGATCCTGCGCGTTAATCAACTCGAACTTATAGTGCGCCCCCTGCCCTACCTGCGGCACAAACCGTTCCCACACACCGGAATCGCCCAAGCGCCGCATCACGTGCCGGCTACCATCCCAGTCGTTAAAGTCGCCAACCACGCTCACACGCCTGGCGTTCGGCGCCCAGACGGCAAACGCCGTGCCTTGAACGCCGTCGATCTCGCGAAGCTGCGCACCCAACTTGTCGTAAAGCCGCAACTCATTCCCCTCGCCGATCAGGTGCAGTTCGGTACCGGAAAGTGTCGGGGCAGGCTGTTCGTCACTGGTGCGCACGGCGGCCATGCTGTTAAAATCGCCCCACCTGTGGCAAGGACAGAAATGAACTTTCGCATTTACCCCGCTTGACCAAACGGCAAGACTCCCTTGGCCAAGCGATGAGCATCACGACCAAAACCGGCGACGACGGCGAAACCAGCCTGCTGTTTTCACGGCGAACCGACAAGGACAGCCTCCGGATCGCCTCCTGCGGTGATGTCGATGAACTCAGTGCCGCGATCGGCTTGGCCAAAGCGCACCTTCAAAAAACCGACTTCACGAAAAAACTGACCACGATCCAACAAACGCTGATCGCCCTGATGGGTGAATTGGCCACCTTGCCGGAGGACGCCAGCCAATATACCAAGGGGCAATTCGACAAACTGACCGACGCCGACACGGCCAAGCTGGACGAGTGGATTGGCGAACTGGAGGGTGCCGGCCTGGGCTTCAAGGGCTGGGCGTTACCTGGCGGGTCAGTGCCGTCGGCGTATTTGGATTTCGCCCGGACGGTCTGCCGCCGCGCCGAGCGAAGCGTGGTAACGGTGACGAAAACCGAACCGACGCCCGACTCTCAGTCAGTCGTGTACCTCAACCGCCTGTCCGACCTACTCTGGCTGATAGCCCGGGCGGTTGACGAACCGCCCGGTGAACAACTGGCCTAGTCGGATTTTTTCTTCTCAGCGAGGGACGGAAATGCCTTCTGCAAACCGGACAATGCTGCCGCGATGTCGTCCGGCAACGGCTTGATGCGGACGTTCCTGAAATTCACCTGGCTGGCTTGATCGCTTTGCTGAAACGCAATGTGCCCTTCGGTGTAGGTGCTTTCCTTGTCGGGATAATCGACGAGCAACTTGCCGTTCACTTGGATCATAATCCGGTTGCCGATGATGGCGACGGTTTGCCGTGACCATTCCCCGTCCGCAACCGTTGTCACCGCGACTTTTTCAAAATTGTACAGGCTGCCGGTTTTTTGTACGTCGTCGCCGGTGTTGCACAACTGCACTTCGTACCCTTTCGGCGCACCGGTCTCGAGTGCTGCACGCAGGATGATGCCACTATCGCCCTTGTTATTAAGCTTGGCATCGGCCTGTAGGATGAAATTACGATAGGTGCCCGGGCTGAACAGGTAACTGCGCGGGCCGCGGCCGCTCAACTCCCCGCTGCCACCCACGCTCCACACGCCGGGATCGAAGGTCATCCAGCCGCTCAAGTCCCTGCCGTTGAACAAGCCAAACCAGCCATCGGCGTCCGGTACCCGCGGCACCGGCTTGCCGGAAACCGTCTGCGCACGCCCCGGACCGACGGCAGTTGCCAGCAGGAGAACCAGAACCAAACTGAGTCGTAAGGACGCCATTTCGTTGCACCGCTCGGCCAGTGACTATAAAAGGAACGGCCTTTGCATGACAACTGTCATCGTGCCATTTGCTATTTTTGATTGAACGGAACTTGAAAATCATCCGAACAACCCGCGCCATCTGGCGCGAAGCCTCGGCCGCGCGCGCCTCGGACCGCATGATCGTGCTGGTGCCAACGATGGGCTGCCTGCACGAGGGGCACCTGAGCCTGATTCGGCGCGCCCGCAAGCTCGCCGGGGCCCGGGGCAAGGTGATCGTCACTGTTTTCGTCAACAAAACCCAGTTCGGGCCTGGTGAAGATTTCAGGAATTACCCCCGCACCTTCAAGCGGGATATGGCGCTTTGCCTCGAACTCGGCGCGGACATCGTGTTCGCGCCTAGCGACGAGGCAATCTACACCGCCGATCACAGCACGTTCGTCGTCGAGTCGCGCCTAGCCAAACGGATGGAGGGCACGTCACGGCTCACACACTTCCGCGGCGTGACCACGGTCACGGCCAAGCTGTTCAACCTCGTGCAGCCGGACGCCGCCGTGTTCGGCGCAAAAGACTGGCAACAAGCCGCCGTCATCCGGCAAATGACCGGTGACTTGAACTTCCCGGTTCGCATCGTGCTCGCGCCGACCGTCCGTGAGTCGGATGGCCTGGCGATGAGTTCACGAAACAACTATCTCTGCGCCGCCGAGCGCGAACAGGCGACAGTGCTTCACGCGGCTATTCGCGCTGCACGGGCCGCCGTGAAAAACGCCCCCGCCCCCCTGCCCGCTGGCATGCTTCGCCGCAAACTGGCCCGGCTCGTCGACAAGCACCGCTTGGCCAAGCTGGACTACATCGAGTTTTTCGATCCCACGACCCTTGAACCGGTCAAGCGCGTTAGCCGAGGAACGCACATGGCACTAGCGGTGTTCCTCGGCAAGACACGGCTCATTGACAATGGCCGTCTTTGACCGAACACTTTCCCGCAGTGGATGGCAGATTCCCCGAGGCAGTTTGATTTTTTAGTGCTGGGCAGCGGCATCGCCGGACTGACGTTTGCGCTCAAGGTCGCCCACGCCGGAACTGTTGCGATCATCACGAAGAAAAGTCGGGCCGAGTCTAACACGAACTACGCACAGGGCGGCATCGCCGCTGTCACAAGCGAGGAAGACTCGTTCGAGAGCCACGTGCGCGACACGCTCACTGCCGGAGGCGGGCTGTGCGATGAGGAGGTCGTGCGCGGCATTGTCGAGGAAGGCCCGGCCCGCATCGAGGAACTGATCCAGCTCGGCATGAAGTTCTCCGAACGCGAGAATCACGGTCACCGCGAGCTCGATCTTGGCCAGGAGGGCGGCCACTCGAAACGCCGCATCCTGCACGCCAAGGACGTCACCGGCCGCGAGATTGAGCGGGCACTGCTGGTCGCCATCGGCGCGCACAAAAACATCACCGTGCTGGAGAACCACCTCGCAATCGACCTCATCACCTCGGCCAAGCTTGGCCAGGCACAGCCCAACCGCTGCGCCGGGGTTTATGTGCTGAACAACCAAACGGGCCTAGTCGAAACGTTCTCTGCGCCGAGGATCACGCTGGCCACCGGCGGTTGCGGCAAGGTTTATCTCTACACCTCGAACCCTGACATCGCCACCGGCGACGGTGTCGCGATGGCGTTCCGCGCCGGGGCAACCATCGCCAACATGGAGTTCATCCAGTTTCACCCGACCTGCCTCTATCACCCTGATGCCAAGTCGTTCCTCATCAGCGAGGCAGTACGGGGCGAGGGTGGCGAGTTGACGAACCTGCGCGGACAACGGTTCATGGAGGGCGTCCACCCGCTCAAGTCACTCGCCCCGCGCGATGTCGTGGCCAGGGCGATCGACCGCGAAATGAAACGCAGCGGCGATGATCACACGCTGCTCGACATCACTCACAAGCCGGCGAGGTTCCTGATGGATCGTTTCCCGAACATTTACCAGACCTGCCTCCGCTACGGCGTCGATATCGCCAAGGATCCTATCCCGGTCGTGCCAGCGGCGCATTACCAGTGCGGCGGCGTGCGGGTCGCTCGTTACGGCGAAACGAATCTCGCCGGCCTGTACGCCATCGGCGAGGTCGCCTGTACCGGCCTACACGGCGCAAACCGGCTCGCCAGTAACTCGCTGCTCGAGGCACTCGTTTACGCACACCGCGCCGCCAAGCACGTGCTCGCCCACCCTCTGGAGCCGGCCACATCCGGATTGCCCAAGTGGCAGGCCGGCAGCGCTACCGATCCGGACGAGATGGTCGTCGTCTCGCACAACTGGGAGGAGCTTCGACGGCTGATGTGGGACTACGTCGGCGTTGTCCGCACCGAGAAGCGCCTGAAACGCGCGCTGACCCGTGTCCGAAATTTGCAGGAGGAAATCCAGGCATACTACTGGGACTTCACCGTGACGAGCGACTTGCTCGAGTTGCGAAACCTCGCCACGGTGGCCGAGCTAATAGTGCGCTCGGCGCTCGATCGCCGCGAAAGCCGGGGCCTGCATTACACGCTCGACCACCCCAAACCGGTGGATGCCCTCGCCCGGCGGGACACCCTCATGCGCTGTGAATAGCGCCTGGCAGACGCTTGGCCGAGCAGCAAAAAAAAGACCGGGATCAGCACCCGGCCTTTTTACCTGCAAAGGTAACATTAATCAGAAGCTGGCACGCAGTCCGGCACCGAATGTCCGCGGCCAACCGGGGATGTGTAGGATCATGCCAGCCGGACGCGGGGCGGCCGGGTTTGAGAAATCGGTGTAACGCAGGTCGAGCGCGTTGTTGGAGTAGCCTTCGTCGGCCAGGTTTCGGGCATAGACGAAGAGTTCCCAGTTGTCACGCTTGTAACTGATGCGGCCGTTGACGAGTGCATAGGCGTCCTGCTCGGCGGTATTGGCCTCGTCAAGCCAGTAGTCGCCGATGCCCTGCACCTCCCAAAGCATGGAGAGATTCCACGGCAGGCTGATGTGTGCCGCGAGGTTGGCGGTGTACTCCGGCACGAAGTTGATATCATTGCCGCCGAACTCGTAACCGGCCGCCATCGGGCCAAGCACGCCGCGCAGAACGTTGTCGGTGTAGCTGTCGAACTCGGCGTTAACCAGGCCAACCGCTGCACTGAGCGTGAGGATCTCACTGACCTGCGCCTCGGCTTCGATCTCGAGGCCGTAGCTGGTGGCTTCCTCGGCGTTGACCATGTAGGCCTCCGTCGGGTTGACCGGGTTCAGGCGATAAACCTGGTACTCCTCGAAGTCGCTGTAAAACGCGGCAACACGAGTGTGCACACGGCCATCGTTCGACGAGGAGGACCAGCCGAGTTCATAATTCCACGACTCGGCGGAGTCGTACTGCGCACTCTCCGGTGTGCCACCGTAAAAGTTGAAGCCGCCGGACTGGAAACCCTTGGCAATACTGACATACAGGGTATCCTTGTCGCTCAGGCTGTACGACGCACCGAGTTTCGGCAATACATCATCCCAATCGTTGCTGCGGTTGACCGTGGAGGAGCTATTGCTGCGGTTGATGGAACGGTCGCTGTTTTGGTAGCGCAACCCACCGGTCAACGTCAGACCACTCCCGAGCGAGTAACTGCTTTGCCAATACAAGGCGGTGTCCTCGTCGGACAACGTTGATGTGGTGTAGTCCGGAACCGGCCCGGGAAGGAAGCCGTACTGAGGGTGAAACAGGCCGGCCGGATAGAGTGAACCGGAAACATTGTCCATCTCGCGGTCAGCATAATAGGCGCCCAGCGTCCATTGGTACGATTCATTGGCGTCGCCGGAACCAAGCCGAATTTCCTGGGATACCTGCTCCACATCCGGCTGACTGACCCCGATGACCGGGATGAAACCAATCTCGGCAATTGGCTGTGGGATGGCGGTGAAATCAAAGTCCTGCTGCAAATCCTGCTCCCAGTTACGGAATGCCGTCACTGAACTAAAACTCAAATTTTCCCCGCTGAAATCGGCGCTCAACGCGTACGTGTTCACTTCGGTGTCGACATAGCCCGGCACATCCCGGTTTACCTTATGCGGGCCGGCATCAGTGAGCGGGCTGTAAGTCGGCGTGAAACCGTCGTCGTGGCTTTCGCTCGATACGGTCAAACGAATCGTCCACGGCTCGCTCGGCGTAAGGACGAGTTGCAACCGGCCTGCGAAAGTTTTGCGACCATCGATCTCCTGGCCCGTGGGCAGGTTCGTCACAAATCCGTCCCGGTCGTTGTAGAGACCGCTGAGGCTCAAGCCGATCTGGTCGTTGAGCG
>Ga0209753_1000945_pt1 | contig 12359 bp, 13 predicted proteins | sample METZYME_3_550m_FD_187550 | JGI IMG/M metagenome (GOLD analysis project Ga0209753, IMG submission 187550) | Marine microbial communities from oxygen minimum zone in mesopelagic equatorial Pacific - METZYME_3_550m (SPAdes) (version 2) | ecosystem: Environmental > Aquatic > Marine > Oceanic... | reverse complement strand
GGCAGATTCCAAGTTTATGAGATCCTTGGACGTAGCCCATTGCACCTCCGCCTAGTTTACAACCATCAAAAGGGATCCATGCGGAGACCAGTCTTGGTTCATCTACTGGCCAAAAAGGATAGTCCAAGTGAGCGTCAGTTTTGCGACCTCCTGCCTCCTTGTATAGGGCTTGATCCTGCCAAAGCCTAACACAATCAGTTTCAAGTAAGTCAGCTGCTGTAGCACATAATTTTTGATGAAACGTGAGCGGCCTTAACGGGACATTATCTTCCCAAAGTCCCATACATTGTACAAATGTCTGCTCATATAGGTTCTTCTCTTCATGGTTTCTATTATCATCTAAAGTTCGGTAATGAACAGCCTTGTCAACTTCTGAACCGAATCGATCAAGCTCTTCATGGGAGAAAAAATCTTCCACTAATAAAAACCCGTCGATCTTAAAGCTATCCACCATATCCTGCGATAACTTACCAGTTGAAATTTTCGTTTTTTTAGTTTGCATAATTAATTTTAACTTTTGGCTATGCGCTCTCAAAAAAGGAAGACTTTTTTGAAAAAAATCAACATTTAACCAAACTATCCCATATCCTGCATCCACAAACAACCAAATTATTGTACAACAAACCGATTGATGTCTATTCCTAAGGAATAATCCGTCGTTGAATTTTCTCCCGAAGTAATTGTGATCGCTTTAGGACAGGATCCTTATGAAGATGACCCCTATGAAGGATTGGTGATTACTACAACAGGTTTAGCAATTATAGCCGCAGAGATTGCCAGATTAAAAATACCAACTTTACTGGTGTATGAGGGGGGTTATCTTTCATCTCCGCTTGGAGATAACTTAAATAGTTTCTTCGACGGTTTTGAAAATAACTAAAATTATGATTCTTTGAAATTGATAACCGTGTTTACACGTATTTCAAGTTAAAAATTTTGAAAAATTTGCCAGATTCATTTTAGCTTTTCCAAAAATAAAACCTTTTAAAGTTTTACATTCTTATTTTTTTGGATAACAAGTTCCATAAACATGATTTGCAAGTTGTCTACAAGTTCTCTTGAATGGCTTCATTGACTATTCTTTCAGCTTCCACTATTAGATAGTCTGCTCGTTCTTGAGTCATTGCATCAGAATATACCCTGAACAGTGGTTCTGTTCCAGACGGCCTCAAGAGCAACCAAGAATTATCATTATATATTCTCTTCAAACCATCAATTGTAATATCCATTGCTTTATCTTGTTGGAGTTTCTTATCACAGTTAAACTTTTTTGTTAAAGTCTTAAATACATTCTCCTTTGAATCATCTATACACTCAAACTGGCTTTTTGTCTGATAAAATTTTGGGAACTCATCCGTAAGCTCAGCTAAAGTTTTTTTTCTCATAGCCATTATTTGAAGTAAAACTAGTGTTGCCAGATTGCCGTCACACCAATGAACATCCTTTGCAAAATAGTACTTTCCACTCTCTTCGTAAGCAAATACTGCTTTCTCTCCTGCCTCAATCAGGGCCCTTTCAGTATCAGGTTGTCCTATTTTACAGTATTTCATCTTTACATTATAATTTTTTGCCAAATAATCAATTAGCCCAGAGGAGTTCACAGGAGTAACACAAATCATCCCGTGTTTATCTTGTTTAGCATAAATTTCAAACACATTTTTTGCGAAAATAGCACCTATTAAATCTTCAGAAACTACTTCACAATTCTCATTAATGAAAACCACTCGGTCTGCATCAACATCAGTTGCAGTACCTAATTGAGCCTTATTACTTTTGACGCAGTCTCTTGTACCATCCAATGTTGATGCTCTTGGTTCTGCAGGCCTGTCCGGATTTCCCTTTTTAACATTGTTAATTGCAATAACTTTTAATCCACATTTCTCCACCAGATCTGGTAAAATGTCAACAGCAGTGCCGTTTCCAGGATCAACTACAACCTTAAATTTTCGATTTATAGATAATTCTGAAATCTTTTTTTTGTCAATTAAAGATAAAACAAATTCTACATATCTTTCAGAACTGTCAAAAATTTTGTTGAAAGTCCCTATCTTGTTCATTGTGGGAATCTTGTTTTTAATTTCTTTTGTTGATGTTTGAAAGTAAAGATTCTCTACCTCCAAGGCTTTATTATCACTTAAATAGCACGCATCAGAATCTAAAAATATAAGCCCAATTCTATTGGGAGGCATGTGAGAACCTGTAACCATTACCCCTCCAACAGACTTCAATCCCTGAAGTTTTAAACTGAGTGCCGGCGTTGGTAATATTCCGCAATCCAAAACATCTAAGCCAACTGACTGCAAACCTGAGGAAATTGCATGAATGAGCATTTCTGCACCAAATCTTGTGTCTCTCCCCAATACTACTGTTCCTTTGACATCTAACCATTCTCCAAAAGCTATGGAAAGTTCTAAAGCCAGATTGGGCGAAATTTCCTTATTGGTTTCACCCCTAACACCGGAAGTTCCGAATAATTTGGTTTTTAAAGAATTCATCTCTTTTAAAGCAGGTTTAAAAAATATACTATTGGGATAATATGTTTTTTGAAATTGTGTTTAACTATTCTATTATTCAACCGCTTATTTTAAGAGTTCGGGGAACCCGCTATTACACCAGTCTCTTCACCCTCACCTGGCCAGGGATCAGATAAGTTCCAAGCCGCATCGAAAGTGCCGATTTGATACTGAGTTCCCCGCAGAAAGAGCCAGCGCATTTTATCTCGCTCATAGTCAGTAGTCTGTTCTCCGTATTCGTTGATGGCTTCCTCAGTAACGGCCCTGATTTTCTCATGAAACGGATCAATCCATTGTTCAATCCATTCAACTTGTAACTCAGAAAGACCAGTTGGCTTTTCAAGCATGTAACGTTCACCGAAAGTATGAGAGAAGGCATCACAAACGTACGTGGCACAACAAATATCTCCAAAAGTACCTTCGTAGGCAGTCCTTATCCAGAAATTGATTATTCCATCCCGCCAAGGTCTGGCTGCCCAGCGGGTTTTAGCAAAATCACCGACGCGCTCAAGTGTTCGCAACTCGACCCTGGTCTCTCCGGACCGTATCTTGTATTCCCGCTGTAATTCCTCCCATTTATTATGTGGAGGCACCTTCGGGAAAGCTATCTCTGCAATATTAGTACTGAGGTATGGCAGGTCCTGGATGAGCCAGTATTCGAACCGCTCATCTGAGAGATCCCCAGCAAACATAGCTTCAATCCATGGATGGTGTAAATAGCTCTCCCATACCGGGCCGGCAAATGATTTACATTCTTCAATAAATTTCATGGTTGTTTCTCCTTTTAGGTTGGAATAATGTCAATGAGTTTTCCTGCGGCATCAATCATTTCAATCTGGTGGGGCAACAACTTATATCCTCCATTACCAGATAATGAAGGCTGGAAAGGGTCTTCAACTCCTGTGTTTATTCCAGACAACTCCTCAATTACATCCAATCCAAAGAATGGCACATGAGCAGGAGAATACCCACCCTCATGTGTCTTTGCGACTTTTCCTTCACATAATTCGCCAGCAGTTGATTTCACCACTTTTGAAATAAATTAGCGACCACTTTATCAAATATTTCGGAGAACACAAACAATTAATTCTAAAGCAATAAAGACGTTAGTAACTTGTTGATCTGATTGTCTCTATTAATAAAAACACTTAAAACAGGCAAGTGATCTAAAGAAAAATTTAGGATTCCTAAGTTATGCTATATTTAAATTTAATTATATTATTTCAATCATTTAACAAAGTAATAAAAATCTAATTGAAGCCTTTCCAATCCTGACCGTAACACATGTGTAAAAAAAGTTCTTTTTTTACGAAAAAACCTTGACACAGTCTAAATCAACTGATAGGCTTCAATTAATTCATCAAAACAACCATAAAGCTTAGTTTGTGGAAAGGAGGTGTGGCATGTGAAACCACATTCAGTTATCTACAAAAGGAAATATTTTTCTTGAGTTGAAAACAGAAAACTTCAAGAAAAGATGATTTGAATTTGAAACTTAGAGACATGGAGTGATGTTATGGCAGCCATTTCGTTTAAAACTTACAATGTTCCAACCACCTTTGTTTATGCTCTAATTCCAGCAGCGGTTGCTCTCAATGTGGTCGGTTCTTTTATTAATCACACTTTAAAGCTTCCAATGTTCCTCGATATGATTGGAACTGCCGTTGTGGCCATCACAATCGGCCCTTGGTGGGGAGTTCTTGCTGGTATAATGACGAACACAACCCTGGGGTTCCTGACTGGACCCATCAGCTTGCCATTTGCTGCCTGTAATGCAATCGGCGCATTAGTTTGGGGCTATGGAGTTCGCTGGGGTTTTGGAAAAACATTCCCAAGATTTTTTTTACTTTCCCTTCTTGTTGCACTATTCGTAACTCTCATGGCTGTACCAATTTACGTTTTTGTTTTTGGTGGAGCTACAGGACATTTTTCTGACGTGATGACGGCATCATTAGTAGGCATGGGTCAAAGACTTGGTGTTGCAGTGTTCTCAAGTAATATAATTGTTTCATTAGCAGACAAGATTATATCTTCGTTTATAGCTTTGGCTGTAATCGAAGCTTTACCTCCTGCATTAACGGCACATCTGGACATTGTCAAAGCACCAAAACTGCATCTGGTTTTATGGATTGCCTTAGCCACTGTGCTATCTGTGGCAATTGCCGTATTTGTTACGAGTGCAGGTTAACAACATACTTTCATTTAATTTTTTTAGCTAAATAATTGGAGTTAGATTATGCAAATCGTTTTAACAATTATCTCAGTGATCGTTATAATAATTGCTTTTCTTTACATGCGAAAAGCGGCGGCTTCTGGTGCAGTCGAAAACTCAAAAACGGTGGGATTTGTGGACGCTGCCGGTTGGGGTATAATGTCTCTGGGAGTCATTATGCTCTTCATGCCATGGGCTGCGGGTGCACTTGAAAAGATGACGTGGGTGAAAGGTGATCAATTTGGAATTTTGATGAGTGGCAGCTATGTAATTGGAGTCCTCGTTTTTATTTCCGGATTGGCTCTTGCCCGAACGTCAGGACAAGAAGATAGAGACTAATTGAGATCCGCTGATTCAAGTAAGAATCTCATTAAACCAGTTAGCTGCCATTAAAAGCTGCTTCTGGTCACGATCAAACAGGAATGAACGGGTTTAGGTTGTTTCGACCAAGACTCGTTCTTTCTTTTTTATGGTCTTTCTTCTACTTCTTCTACAAAAGTTTGAGTTGTTTTTTCTCACAATGAAAACCATTGTTGCCCCGTTTACCATCAAGAAAGTAATTCCTCCCAATGACTAAAGAAATAATTCAAATAGAAAATCTAACATATCAGTATGCCCATACTGATAAACCAGCATTGGTTGATATTAATCTCAGCATTAATAAAGGTGAATACCTCGCAATAATTGGTCCTTGTGGTGCAGGTAAAACTTCTCTCGCTCTCTCATTGAATGGGATTGTTCCCCACATGACTGTTGGTGAGATGAGAGGTAAGGTTTTGGTGGATGGTATTGATACAACCCAGACCCAAGTCAGGGATTTGGCTCACATTGTTGGAATGGTATTTGACAATCCAGAATATCAACTCTCACAATCTACTGTACTGTCTGAAATGGCAATTGGTCTTGAAAATATAGGTATTCCTCGAGACGAAATGCTAAAACGGATTGTGGTAGCATTGGAGATTGTAGGTTTAAGTGGACTAGAAGAAAGATCCCCTTTGGCGTTGTCCGGTGGTCAGCAACAACGATTGGCTATTGCCGCTGCTTTGTCAATGTACCCAAAAGTTCTGGTATTAGACGAGCCCACATCCAATCTTGATCCAATGGGCAAAGAAGAAGTATTTGCTGTAACTGCACGATTGAATCAAGAAAAACAGATGACTGTAGTTATCGTTGAACATGAAGTTGAGGTTATAGCCAGCTATGCAGATAGAGTGATAGTTCTTGATAAAGGACAAATAGTGAACTCAGGAAATGTCAATGATATATTTTCAGATATTGACTCTTTAGATGGTATTGGCGTTAGATCCCCTCAAGTTACTGCTATTGCGTCTGGGCTTGAAAAAAAAGGCTATCATTTCGAAAATCTTCCAGTAACACTCGATGGAGCTGATGCCACTTTTTCAGACTGGTTGAAGCAGGGCAAGGCCTTAGCATGAGTAATATCATTGAATGTATTAATTTATCACATGTATATCCTGAAGGTTTTACTGCAATAAAAGGAATAAACCTTAAAGTCAAAGAGGGAGAAGTTGTAGCAATTTTAGGCCAAAACGGCTCAGGCAAAACTACCCTTGTCAAACATTTCAATGGCCTGCTTAAGCCAACAAATGGAACTGTTTCAATTAATGGAATCGACACTGCTAAACAAACTGTTTTTAACTTATCCAGATACGCAGGCTATGTTTTCCAGAATCCAAACCATCAGCTTTTTGCAACCTCAGTTTTGGCTGAATTGGAGTTTGGCCCAAAAAACCAGGGTTTAGCAAATGATGAAATAGAAGCAAGAGTAAAAGAGACTGCCGATTTCTTTCAGCTACATTCAATCATTAATGAACATCCACTTCGTCTAAGCTTTCCCTTAAGAAAAATCGTGGCAATGGCATCGATCTTTGCCATGCAACCTTCAATTTTTATTCTTGATGAACCTACTACAGGACAAGATCATGGTGGAGCAGAGAAAATACGAAAGTTTTTACGAAAACTTCAAGATGATGAAAAAACTGTCATTCTTGTTACTCACGATATGCCATTAGTAGCCGAAATTGCTGACAGAGTGATAGCGATGTGGTCTTCTGAAATAATCAGTACAGCAAATCCAAGAGAATTTTTCTTTGATTTAAAAACGATGGAAAAAACAAAACTTCAGCAACCGCAGGCAACAGCTTTGTCCCATCGCTTACAAAAACGAGTGTTGAATGAAGGGATAACTCTGACTGTCCAAGAAACTATCAAAGCTCTTGAAAAGGTTGTAAACCCATAGATAAATTAAAAATGGCTGGCGAAGTAACAATACCTGTAGCATACGTAAGAGGTACATCCTGGTTTCATAAACTACACCCGATTCCTAAACTGATCTGGGCAATTGGTGCCCTTGTTTTGGCTTTTTCAACTAGGAATCCTTTATTCCTGTCTTGTTTTTTTCTCTTTGGGTTCCTTTTAATCATTCTTGCTGGCATTCTCAATAACTATCTCAAAGTACTATTAATCCTGCTTCCGATTTCATTGTCTTTTATAGTATTGCAGTCACTTGCTCCTGCCTTCCCCAGGCCATGGATATCAATTGCAGAGCTAGGCCCATTCACTATTTATCAGGAAGGTATTTACAGCGGAATTTCGCTTTTCCTGAGATGTTTGGCCGCAGTTAATTTTGCGTCACTAATGATACTCACTACTCACCCCAGTGACCTTTTTACTGCACTGAATAGAATAGGGATGCCGCACCATGCTAATTTCATGGTTTCAACAAGTTTACAATTGATACCTATAGTACAAAGAGAGTTCATCATCATTATGAGTGCTCAACGTTCCCGAGGTATGAAAGCTACTGGTTTTAGTGCAGCAATCCCATGTATTGTCCCCGTTTTTGCAGGAACGATAGAACGCATCCAACAATTATCTTTGAGTCTTGCTTCGCGGGCCTTCGGATCCAAGGGTTTAAAAACCAATATTCGTGAAATTGAAGCTTCTTTAAAAGATTATGTTGCAGGAATAATAGGATTGGGTTTCACAATAGCAGGGACATGGTACCTAATATATTATCGTGTCCAATTAGATTGGAGTGAGGACGCCTTATTACCTATTTGGCTTTCCAAAGCACTCGTTGTGGGATCTGCACTAATTTTCATAGGTACTATATTACATTTCTGGCGGAAGGCAAAAGGATGAGCATTGGAACAGAACAGAATGAGTCTGCACTTTATCACATTGGTTGCCGTCCCGGTGAGGTTGGTCGTTACGTACTGTTACCTGGTGATCCAGGTCGTGTTTCAATGATAGCCGAACTCTTAGATGAACCAAAAAAGATTGCACATAATCGAGAATACCTGACTTATACTGGAAAAATTTTTGGTGAAAAAGTATCTGTCACTTCAACAGGAATGGGATGCCCTTCAACCGCAATTGCGATAGAAGAATTAAAAATGGCTGGAGCTGACACTTTTATCCGTGTTGGCACATCTGGAACAATGCAGAAATTTATTGAGCCTGGTGATTTAATAATTGCCTGGGGTGCTATCCGTGACGAATATACCTCTCAACAATATATACCTCTAGAATTTCCTGCGGTTGCAGACCTTGATGTAACACTTGCTTTAAGGCAGGCTGCAAGGAATATTAAGGTGCGTCATCACATTGGTATGACACAGTCCAAAGACTCTTTTTATGGTCAACACGAACCTGAACGTATGCCAGTTTCAGGCAAGCTACAAGATAGGTGGAAAGCATGGATCAAGGGAGGTGCCTTGTGTTCGGAAATGGAAGCATCCACTATTTTTGTCGTCTCGAGTTTTTTGAAATGCAGAGCAGGAGGCATAATGTTTGCCGGAGGAACTGGCGAAGATCTCAACATTTTGCTTAAAACAACTGTTTCTGGCCTGAAGATTTTGATAGAACAGGATCAGAAGAAACTGGGATAATAATTATTTCTGCATTTGTTTATCTTGTTAATGAACTTATCATATTAGATGGGGTTGATGTTGAGGATCCTTATGTCAGAATAGTTTGGACTTCAAACAGGAAAGAAATAATAACAATAGTTTAGACCAGAATATCCATGTCTATCACTGAATTACAATACCACATTAAATTGCGAAAAGGTGATGTTGGAAGATACGTACTTCTACCTGGTGACCCTGGTAGAGTACCACTGATTGCATCCTATTTAACTGATGCACGCAAAATAGCAGAAAACAGAGAGCATCAAACTTTTACTGGTACACTGGACGGTGTTCCGGTTTCAGTTACTTCAACAGGAATCGGAGGTCCATCAACTGCCATCGCAGTGGAAGAGCTTAATAAAATAGGTGCAGACACACTTATACGAGTAGGCACATCAGGTAAAATGCAGGATTATATGTCCTCAGGAGATTTAATTGTAGTATCTGCAGCTGTTCGTGATGAGGGAACAGCTCTTCATTATATGCCAAAGGCTTTTTCTGCAGTTGCCGACTTAGACGTTGTTGAATGCCTCAGAAATGCTTGTGAAGTGTTATCTGCTCCGTATCATGTAGGCATATCACACTCAAAAGACTCGTTTTATGGAGAAATTGAACCTGAAAGAATGCCAATGGCAAACTTTCTTAAAGAACGTTGGCAAGCTTGGGTGAAATGTGGGGTCCTATGCTCAGAGATGGAAGCTGCGGCATTGTATGTAATCGCACGGACACTTGGAATACGTGCTGGAGGACTTATGGTTGCTCACGGAGTTGATGATAGTCTTGAAATTCTATGCAAAACTGCTGTTGAAGGTGTTCGACAATTGATCCGCCTAGATCAAAGCTAAAAACAGTTTTACATGGAAACACGCAATTTATTAAAATATGAAAACATTTAGCGAAAAATTAATAGCAGATGCAAACAAATACCTGCAAATTCAATTAAAATCGAATTTTCTGGTTGGCATCGCAGAGGGGACTCTTGAAGAAAAAAGATTTAATTATTGGCTGAAGGTAGATTATCCATATTTGATAAATTTTTTAAGGGTAATTTCCATTGGTAAAGCAAAAGCTGAAGATGAAGACGACTATAGCGCAATGATGCATCATGCTCAGGGTGTAGAAGATGAAATGTTAGATCACCAAAAACACGCTAATAACAACGACCTGTCATTAAAAGACATTAGTAATCCAAATGCAATGGGACCTTTAAAATATTCATATACCAGGCATCAGTTGAGTACAGCTTATTCTGGAGATATTGGAGACCTGCAAGCGAGTATGTTATGCTGTATGTGGAGTTATCAGCATCTAGCAAGAGAAATCAAAAATAAATACAACAAACAAAATAACCCATACACAAAATGGATTGCATATCATTCAGATGAAAAACATTTAGAGGGCTTTGAGTTAGCCTGTAATTTAATTGATAGAAAAGCAGAAAAGTATGGAATTTTTGCGCAAGAAAGAATGAAAAATATTTTTTTTATTAGTGTTTACCACGAAACAGCTTTATGGGAAGAATATTATAATATGACAACATGGGATGATTTATATTGAAGGTAAGTTATTATTTCAAAAACGACTTTATAAACTCTTTGTGAAAAAACTTACATTTAAATCGAAATGTCTTCGTACCAAAGTTCCTCATTATTTTGAATAAAATGTTTCATCATTAACTTGCATTGATCTAAATTCATATTTATTAATTCGATATTATTATCCACTAAAAAGTCTTCACAAAATGTTGTTGCCTCTGTGGTTTCATTTTCCCCTATGATTACCAGGGGTATTTTGTAGTGTACTATTGTCCCACTGCACATAATGCATGGTGAAAGAGTTGTGTATATTATACACTCTCTATAAAACCTCGCGTCCTGCCTGCCTAAGTTTTGCAACGCATCCATCTCACCATGCAATAAAGGATTCCCTTTTTGCACACGTTGATTGTGACCACGTCCAACTATTTGATTGTTATGGACTAGAATAGAACCTATAGGAATTCCACCTTCTTCTAATCCAATTTCAGCCTCATTAATAGCTTCTTTCATAAATTTAATATGATCCTTATTTGTGATATTGGTTTTTTTCATTATTGGTCCATAATTTTTCCTTAATCCAAAAAGTCCTCTGAATTACAGGAATCGCCACGATTAAAGCATTGCATTATATTTTTTACATTTTCATTACTCATTTTATCAATTATTCATTTTTTCTCAATCTTTTCTCTTACCAAACTTCAGTATGTAAAGAAAATAACAAATAGAATGTTTATAGATATTTTCCATTATATTGCCAATTAACATACATAATCCTTTATCAGAAAGGAGTAATATCCCTTGCAATTGCTACCTTTTCACCTTCCCATCTGTCAATAATAGCAGATAGTTACTCTGGTGTAATTTTAGCCAGGTTCTGCTCATAGTTTCGTTGGGACTGTGAATGCTTTTACTGTGACATAAAAATCATTTGTGACTCTTCAATTGGTCTGATATTTATATAAATAACATAAACTAATACCATCAAGTCTCACAGCTTCAAACTGCATTAAAAACTTTAGTTACTACGACCACTGCTGAAACTTGGGTAGAAAGCTTGTGGGTAGATATTTTTGACCTAATTGTAGGGACCGAGTATTCACATTCTAATACTTTACAATATTATGGTTTGTGGAATCTATCCGGTACAACTTTCAAAAAGGCAGTAAATCTACTTCCTCTTACCATTCTTCTGTATCAGATATCGCTTATACTGAGCAGTGATTTATTTTAAGGTTTGATATTTGGCGAAACCTAGGTATTCATTCTGAACAAAGCGATAATAGTTTTCTCTCGATTCTGACATCGTCACAGGTATATCGATCCCTGGTTTCACTTTCAATGAACAACTAACAACTACATTACTAATTGTTTAAAGAAATGCCCCTTTAAATACTAATACTCACCACAAGTTCTTTCAAATCATCCCCTGTAAGCAACCTCTCCCACCAATTCTTCACAGTTATACACCATCCAAGTAAAATCCCAAATTCTTGTAAAACATTGTTGCATGGATATTTTTTATGGGGATTGTCTCTGTCTCTGAAAAACAATGAAGGGTGTTACCCCGTAGGGGTTGGGATGATATATATAGTTCTTGATGCCCGTTCTGTGACCCCACACCCATCACTAAGATTTTTTAAAACTGTTCTTCATCCATATAATATAAGATATTACATCGATACGATATTTAGGTTCCCCCTGAGGAGATCGTATCTGTTTCATGGGGCAATTGATGATTATACAGCTGAAGAGATTTTCATGCGCCACGTCATCCACAAAGGTATGAACATTGACTATGTTGCATATAAATGTAAAATATAATGAGTCTATAAAAAGGATATTGACAGATAGAAATATTTGGATAAATGTTCAAACTTTGATGGATTGATTTTAAGGTATGGTTCAAGAAAGTAAAATAACAAATACTTGTTCCAATCTCGTTCCACTGAGAGGGAAAAAACTAGGAAAAGCTAGGGAATGACAGGAAGAAATAAAGGCTATATTATGCTGATATTATTATCCTTGTTTATCTTTACTATTCCAACCTTTGAGGCTTGATATCCGTTAAGGCTGCAAGGTCTTCGGGGGTTCGAATCCCTCTCCCTCCGCCAGTTATTTTAATCAAATGCCTTTCGAAATTATCCACTAATAATCTGCA
>Ga0209753_1000938_pt1 | contig 12410 bp, 7 predicted proteins | sample METZYME_3_550m_FD_187550 | JGI IMG/M metagenome (GOLD analysis project Ga0209753, IMG submission 187550) | Marine microbial communities from oxygen minimum zone in mesopelagic equatorial Pacific - METZYME_3_550m (SPAdes) (version 2) | ecosystem: Environmental > Aquatic > Marine > Oceanic | place... | reverse complement strand
CAGCATTCGGGGTCAGGAAATCATACGTTTTGAGTTTGAAGCTGCGGTAAAAAAGAAAACTGTTGGGCGATATTCCTAAATAATATCATGGCGGAAAAAAGAAATATAATCTTATTTGGTACAATGATCATTTTATCCGTTTGTTACTGGAGTAGTGCAGCAGTGCTCATTGGGGATAAACCATTGCAGATATCTGTGCTTGAGGATGAACAAGGGGAGCTGAATGAGAACCTGATCAGTGCCCAGATACTGGCGAGTCAGCTGGACCGTGTATTCACCTTATTCCAGGAAAACCTGGCTCTTTCACAAACGGATTCGCTGGCAGAAGATGCCAGCCTTCCTTTCCTGAAAAACCTGACCGATATGATGGACGAACTCGATATTAAACTGCTGAATATCAAACCAAAGGAACGGATCCGCGTTGGAGAATATTTTAAGTCACCCTATAATCTGACTCTCAAATGCACTTATGAAGAATTTGGCAAATTCTTATCAGAAATTGAAAGGTCGCCAAGGCTGATCTCCGTCGATGAATACGAAGTAAAAAATGGGATTGAGCGTATCAGATCTAATGCCAGTGAGAATGACCTTATGTACCAGGAATTCGTGATCAACCTTGCCACGATCACTCTGGTTAAATCGAAGTCGAAGGTGGCCGCATGAGTGATCGTACAAAAACAATCTGGAATCTCATTGTTGGTTTTTTCGTGGTCTCTATTATTGCTGCCGGGTTCAAACTTTTCCCCATGAATAAAAAATATGATAGAATAAAGGATCGTTCCAGGAATTTGCAGTTTGGTACAGATGAGGAACTAAAAAATGTAATTGCTTTCCTGGAGAAACGACTTGAAGAGCGAAACAATTACCAGTTCATGATCCAGAAGGAGCCCATGATACTCACCAATGTACTGTCTCTGGATGGCAGTGGCCGCAGGTCCCGCAGGAATAAAAGTGCGCTCCGTGTTGCCCTCATTTACCAACGGGAAAACAATTTCCAGGCACAGATCGATTACCGAGGAAAAATATTTGGAATCACAACGGGTGAATCCTTTGAAAATATCGGTGAAATAGTGTTAATTGACCAAAGCCAAGTCATTATCAAAAATGAAAACAGGCTCATGTCCTATCCCGCCCCTGGGAAGGAAAATGGTTTGCCGAAGGAGTTAACTGATTTTTCCTTTAAGGAAAACCACAATGTGGCTAACCAGCGTTCTGAAAAACAACCTGAATCAATCTCAATACAGAAAAAGGATGTTGCGGCATCGGAACGTAAACCCGGTATATCCAAAAAGACCAGAATGACACAAAAACCTGTAAAAATTAACCTGCAAAACCAAGCACAAGATAGTCAACGTCCCGCTCTGGATTTGAAGGATGACAATAGTACCGGAAAAACTCATCAAACCAGCACTATTGTACCGCCAAAATCCCTGGTAGAAGATATGTTCAATGTAGCCATTGCCAGAAAGAATCATCAATCTCGTAATAAAAATAAGTCTTTATTCAAAAGTGTAAATAACAGTGTTGCCACTACTACAATGAAAACAGTTAAAAAGCCGGCAGTTAAATATGGTATTTCTTCATTGCCTACAACGGTATCGTCAATAGAGAAACCCACAGCCGAATCTAAGAAGATCACAAAACGTGCTAATCAAAAACACGAAATAACACCAAATAACAATATCCTTACCGCGGCAACTATTACATCTAGCACTGATAAAAAAGCGCTCCGAACCAAAGAAGTAATTTTGCCTATCAAGACAAAGGCTACTGATTATCCTACATGGAAACACGAGCTGCAAGCACTGCTGGGGCTGCCAAAACCTGTAGTTAACGGCAATCCTGGTTTGATGAGTTTCAATGAACTGAAAGTACTCATGCAGTCTGGAAAAAATATTGATAACAGTATTTTTCAACAAACCTACAAGGATGTGGGTTATGATAATTTTCAAAAATACCTTGATAAGAACAGCACAAATATTATTAGCATGCTCCGAAACAGAAAAAATTCATCTCTCTAATTAAAGTATGGGAAATAAAATATGATCCTGAAATGTAAATCAGTAATTCTCTCCGTGTTGTTTATGACAGCACAGATGCCGGTGTCTGCACAACCCAGTTCAGACACAGCTGCTTCTGATGAAGTGTTAATCACACTTCATGCAGAAGACGCGTTCCTGCCGGGAATTCTGTCCATTCTGGCCAAAGAGAGCGGCTACAATATTGTCACTGACCCCAATGTTAATCAGCAGGATAAGATTTCCATTCACCTGGATAATGTGCCTATTGAACAGGCGATCAATCTGGTGGTCCGGGCGGTTGGCTTAAGTTATGAGATCGTAGGAAATTCTTTCCTGATCGCGGATCCCAGAAAACTGAAAGAGGAGGTTGGAGTTACATCCTATGTGATCACGCTGAAATACGCTTCTGCAGAAGATGTAAAAACGATCCTGCAGGATATTTCAGACCAGATTCAGGTTGATATATCCGGGAACAGGCTGCTGGTCAATGCTTCACCGAAAAAGATCGCCGAAATCATCAAAGTGATAAAAGAGATCGACGTCCCGGCTATTCAGATCATGCTGGAGACAAGGCTTATCGAAGTTGCGGTAGATGCTGAGCAGCAGTTGGGTATTGACTGGTCCCGGTTATCTAAATACAGCACAATCCTGGCTGAGACTGGGGAAGAGGTCACTGCCGGGGGCGGATCGGTGCTGCCTGAAGATCAAACATTTTCTGATCTGCCCGCCACCATGGGATATAACAGGCTTAGTAATAAAAAAGATAAAACAAGACTATATCCGCGCTTTTTCAGCAGGCAATTAACTGCATTCGATCTCACATTGGACCTGCTGTTAAAAGATAATAAAGCAGAAGTGTTGGCCAACTCGCGTTTGACTACAATTAACGGCAGAGAAGCCAGTATCAAGCTGGTGGATATCGTCCCTTATATCCTCAGTTCCGGCGGGGTTGGCGGTCAGGTACAGGTGCAGAGAGAAGAAGTGGGAATAAAATTAAAAATACTTCCCACCGTTAATACAGATGGGTTTATTACAGTAAAAGTTGAACCGGAAGTATCAACAATTTTTGAATTTATCGGCCCGGACAACAATATACCAAGAGTGAAAAGCCGAACATCATCCACCACAATCCGGGTAAAAGATGGGGAATCCATCATTATTGGCGGCCTTTTGAGTAATGACAAAAAAAGAACCGTTTACAAGTTTCCACTTTTGCATAAGATCCCCTACGTGGGAGAAAAAATATTTACAAGCAACAATGTTGTTGAGCGGAAAACCGATCTTATAGTTCAGATCACCCCAAAAATTGTGGTGGATGCCTACACCGGTATTACCAAAACAAACGATATGATTAATTATGAAAAGAATGTGATGAATCCCAAACCATCATTCCAACGAGGAGAATAATCATGAAAAGGATTATAACTCAATTTTTATTTCATATTCTGGGAATCTCATTGATAGTCCATTTTTCATGCGATGACCGAATTCCCGATGATAGCGCAACCAGTGAAAGTGGTTCTTTGTCTCTGGTCACCCGTTTTATTGTGGGCTCCACTTCGAATCCAGTCATTGTAGGGGAGGTTTTATCCAACCCCCAAACCAGTGCAGTTGTTATTGCCCGGCTCGTAGATGGGGATGGAGAAGGAGTGAATGGAATATCATTAAAATTTTCCATTTCCGGGGTTTCCGGCAGTTTTGACACTAATGATCCTACCACTAAGTATGTACCGAATTTTAAGGAATATGGTTTCCCTGACCTGGGTGGCAATGGCTATGCCCTGGCCCGGTTTACGCCTGACTTGAATGAGAAAAAAATTGAAACCACCAGTTCGTCCGGGGCCATCATAACAGTGAAATATACCAATGATATTATCGATAATGTGGAATTCTCCATATATAATGATTCGGATCAGGTCTGGCCATATACTATCAATATATCGGCAGATGATCAGGTAGCATTAGGCGGTTCTACTGATTTTGTGGTTTTATTGGAAAACGCCTATGGCGATGAACTTTCTGGTGTGAATCTGGTTCTGGATTCTGATGAAGGGAGTCTGCTATGCGCGGATACCTGCTTCACAGATGATGCCGGCAAGATCAACACGGTATTCGAAGCTTACAGTTTCGACGGAAATGTGGGGCCGGGAACAGTGAATGTAAAATTTTACCATCCGGAAATACAGGATAGTGTTACTGTAACGCAACAGATCATCATCGGTTCGGAAAGCGCTGTGGGATATTGCGCCTATATTGAAATACCGGCGTCAAATCCGAGCAGAATTGTTGTAAGGGATGGGGGCGGTATTGAATCCACGGATATCAGAGCAAAAGTATATGACGATAATGGGAATCTCATTACCACTCCGACCACAGTGAATTTTATGCTTGAACCAGTATTGAATGAATCTTATCTAAACTCACCAGGCCAGAAAAGCGTGTACGTACAGACAGTTAACGGTATAGCAACAGTCTCTATTAATAGCGGTACTGAACCTGGACCGGTCAGGGTAATTGCGACCACGAATACAAATGAAACTACTGTATGTGACAGCAGCAATGATGCCCTGGAAAGTGTCGCTGTTCCTGTAATTATTGCTTCGGGTGCGCCCTACCATATCGAAGCTGAATATGACCCGCAGGCAACCGAAGCGATTGGCGGCGGGTTTTACCGTACGGAATGCGCAGCAATTGTTTCCGATATCTGGTACAATCCAGTGGAGGATTCCACCTATATTTACTGGGGGATAATCCCCATACCTCCCGACACGGTGATTGATGCGTTTGTGGAGGGTGTCAGTTTCAGCAATAATGAAAATTTGAATGGGGAAAGTTTTTCTGGAGTGGCATTTTCCCAGATTACTTATTCAACGGATGCCATTGGCGATATTGGACGGGTCAGGGCCTTAACCTTTGGGGCTAATGGGGATACAGTCTCAGCGCTTATTAATGAAGATGAAGGCGATGCGACTTTGTTTTTCATGCCTGGTCAGGTCACTTTGATGTCCAGTTTTCAGTACTGGGATTTTACACTGCCAATGGCCACAACGGAAGCGGTTGTGGAGATTACAGCAATTGTAATTGATTTTTACGGTAATCCTGTTGCAAATGCCCCGATTGCTTTTGGCGGTACAGGTGTTTCAGTATGGGGTGAAGTTGGTTATGAAGCTTACCAGGATGAAGGCGTTAATGGTCTTGGTGCTGGCGACGAATGTTTTACCTGGAGAGACTATGGAACGGATGATAATCCAGAAACCATGGATTGGGGTACATGGAACGACGACCATGATGCCATTGATACTACAGGTGACGGTAATTGGAATGTACGCGAAGTATCAGAACCTTTCGATGATTTTGGTATGGACGGCATTGACAACACCTTTGACGTAGGCGAAGGTGACGGTGAATGGAATGGGTATCATATGATTGGTTGTGAAGCGGTCGTAAAGACAGATGAAGATGGCCAAGCGAGGATTCTGGCGACCTTCCCTAGGGAATTATGCATCTGGCAGAGTACGGATGATGAGAACGGCATATGTACTTTTGAAGATTTTACAGCCACCATCAGCGCCACCCTGCTGATTCCGCAGATCACTGCCAGTGATCCATTGGATATTCAACTGGTACGTTCACCCACGAATGTAGGTTGCCCTTAAAGTTATACTTTAATAATATTGAATATATCTTATGAGTGCAGAATTTAACCCACAGTTTTCCAGGATTGGAGAAATCCTGGTTCACCAGCAGAAGATCTCAGAAAGTCAGTTGAACGAGGCCCTGGTACAGCAAAAGAATACCCATGAAAAACTGGGTCAAACACTAATGGATATGAATTTTATCGATGAAGATGACTTGATGACTGTTTATTCCATGCAGCTGGGATATAAAAAAGCGGATAATTTTATTCTGCTGGATGCAGATTCCACTGTTGCAGCCATGATCCCGGAGGATTTTGCCAGGACCAATCGTGTTCTGGCAGTAAGTAAAAATGAAACAACACTGATTGTGGCCATGGAAGATCCGGAAGACCTGGTGGCTATTGATTCCATCAAGAGACTGACAAAACTGAATCCGGAAATCCTTGTGACCGGGCCGACACTACTGGAAAAGGCACTGGAAAAAGTATACGGTGAAATCCAAAAATCAGCGGAAGTGGATGAAGCCATCTCTGGAATCACAGTTATATCCGGTCAGGAAGGATCCGAAGAATTAGTTGATCTTTCCCCGGATAAAGCTTCAGCAGAGGATGCGCCTATTGTAAAACTGGTGAACCTGATCCTTCAGGAAGCGATCAAGGAACGGGCCACAGATATTCATCTTGAACCCCAGGAAGGGCAGGTTACAGTGCGGATTCGTATCGATGGTGTACTGCAAATCATCATGACCCCGCCAATTTCATCATTAAGCGGTTTGTCCACGCGAATTAAAATTTTATCCAAATTGAATATTGCGGAAAAGCGTCTGCCCCAGGATGGACGTTTTTCCATCAGGGCTCCCGGGAAAGATATTGATGTACGCGTTTCCATTTTGCCAACTGTTTACGGGGAGAAGGTTGTCATGCGCTTGCTGGATAAAACCGGTTTTGACTTTAACCTAACGTCCCTGGGTTTTCCCCAAGAGAATCTTGGTATATTTAAAAAAGTGATCAATCAGCCCTATGGACTAGTGGTTGTCTCTGGTCCGACGGGGTCGGGCAAGTCTACATCCCTATACGCATCCCTGAAGGAAATCAAAAGTGAACGCACCAATATTACCACGGTGGAAGATCCGGTTGAGTATCAGCTGGACGGTATCAACCAGGTCCAGGTTTTTGAGGACATCGGTTTGACATTTGCAGGTTCCCTGCGTTCCATACTACGTCAGGATCCTGATATATTATTGATCGGGGAAATTCGAGATGGCGAAACGGCAGATATCGCAGTAAAATTTGCACTCACTGGCCACTTGGTATTTTCCACTGTCCATGCAAATGATGCTCCTGGCACCATCACTCGGTTACTGGATATCGGCATTGCTCCATTCCTGGTTGGCTCCTGCTTAAACCTGGTCATGGCCCAGAGATTGGTGCGGCGTCTTTGTGCCAAATGCAAGGAGGAGTATACACCTACGAAAGAGGAATTGGCTTTTATTGGCCTGGATTCTGGTCGTGTTAAGGAAGACCTGTGGCGGGCAAAAGGATGTGCAGAATGCCGAAATACTGGATATCGCGGCCGTACTGCCATTTTTGAAATGATCCCAATGTCACGCAACTTACGCAGCCTTGTATATGATAATGCCAATGAAGATGAAATTCGAGAAGCAGCTCTGAAAAATGGGATGACAGCACTTCGGGAAGCAGGAATAAAAAGAGTCCTGGATGGAACAACAACCATAGAGGAAATCTTAAGGTCAACAGTAGAAGAATTGTAATGTCAGTATTTCAGTATTTAATAAAAGACCTGGAAGGGAAACGGAAAGAAGGCGAAATCCGTGCAGAATCACTGGATCTGGCTGTGCAGAAACTTACTACCGGCGGTCAAATGGTTATTTCTCTTAAGGAAGCGGATGACACATTGGATTTTCTGGGGCCTTTTTTAGATGAAATCCAGCTCTCTATTGAAAAAATTAAAAACCGAATTCCATTATCCAATATTGTATTCTTTACGCGCCAGCTAGCGACTATGTTCTCCGCCGGCTTAACCCTGGAGCGTGCGATTCAAAGTTTGTCTGTGGAAGAAAAACATAAGAAGTTTAAAAAAACACTTATCACTGTTGGTGATAATATCAGAAAAGGTATGAATCTTTCTGAATCATTAACCCGGCATCCCGGCGTATTTAACAATTTATTTGTGGCCATGACCAAAGCCGGTGAAGTGAGTGGAAACCTGAACGAAATACTTGATCAGTTGGCATCCTACCTGGAAAACCTGGATGATACGCGAAGAAAAGTAAAATCGGCCATGAATTATCCTGTCTTCATGGTTATTTTTCTTGGTGTGATGCTTTCAGCCATGTTTCTCTGGATCATCCCAAAGTTCTCGGATGTCTATGCGCAACTGGGCGCAAACCTGCCGTTGGCCACAAGAAAGTTAATGGAGTTCAGTGCCTGGTTCAGCCAGAATGCGGGAATCATGATCTTTGTTTTCCTGGTTTTCATGTTTGTATTGTGGCTGATCTCAAAGACGCAGCGAGGCGGGTTTGTTCTGGATGTCATAAAACTGAAGTTGCCCGTATTTGGTGCTCTCATCAATCAATCGATCCTGAATAAATTTTGTAAAACATTTGGTATTCTTTTGGCCGCCGGTGTTCCCGTATTGGAATCAACTGCCCTTTTAAAAAAGGTGGTAGAAAACAAGGTATATGAAAAAGCAATTGCAGACGCTTCAGATTATATTCGGGATGGGTATAATATATCCACAGCCTTGAGGCGCACAGAAGTTTTTCCTTCTATTCTGCTGCAATTGGCGTCTACCGGAGAAGATACAGGTGAATTGGATGATCTCCTGGACCGGGCTGCAGATTATTACCAGAAACAGGTCAATGCACTCGTGGATCGAATGACCACATTGATTGAGCCATTGCTGATCTTGGTGGTAGGGGCAGTTATTGCTCTAATGGTTGTTCTTACCTATCTGCCTGTATTTCACCTGGGCTCAGCGCTGCAGTCGGGTTTATAATGACTGCTGTGTATTTACTATTGGCAGGGGTTGCGGGAGTGTTGGGCGGTTCTTCCTTGAAACTGGCAATTAACTGGCTGGAAATTGATAACTACCATATCCGTGGAAATAATTATATTCTAGAAATAATGTGCGGGATACTGTTCCTGTGGGCATTCTCAAAGCTGCCAATCACGGAGGCGATACTTTTTTCATCTGTGGCCGCCATGTTGATTGCAATTGGACTGGTAGACCTTCATACCATGCAAATCCCACTTCTTTTTATCTTGGGCGGGATCTTATTGGTTCTGGCTGGATTTTTTCTTGGCCTGATAACATGGACTGCCGTAATCTGGGGAATAGTCATTGGTGCTGTTATTCCCGGTATGATTATGGGCATAACCTGGCTCATTACGAAACGACAGGGAATGGGGTATGGTGATATCCAATTGGGGATTGTGCTGGGTGCCTGGCTGGGGCCAATGCGAATGGCCCTGACGCTTTTTGGGGCAGCTGTACTCAGTTTATTCATCTGGATATTTGTTTCTATCCACAAAGGCTTTGATCGGGACAGAGCATTGCCTTTTGCACCTTTTCTTGCTGCAGCCGGAATCGGGATATATATAGGCAGTGTATATTATCCATCATTTTTTCACTTATTTATTACTCAATAAAGGAAACTATGGAGCACAGAAGACTACTTTTCATCAATTTAATAATATGCACACTTATTTTTGCCGCTGAGTCCTCGGGAAGGCGATCATATAATGGTTTTTCTTCCATGGAGTCTGTTCAAGGGAAAATGATCCGCTACCAGACCCCGGAATTTGAATTACAGCAGGTTGGCTCAGCAGGACAGACCTTTGTGAGACCTGTAATGAAAAATTCAGGCACTGTCGTTACATCTGGTCAACCTTGCTTGCCCTCAACCAGTACCTATTATGCGGTTGAACCGGGTACATTGTTCGATGTAAATGTTACCGTAATCTCATCGGAAACAATACAAAATGTAGACATCGTCCCCCTGGATGGATGGGATTCAGGGGGATCCAGTGATCATATTGCTGCGGATGATCCATATGGGATCAATGAATTGTTCCCTGCAGAAATTGTATCTGTTTCAAACTCGATTGTTTTCAGGGAATTAGCTCTGCTGCAGGTGACCATGACACCGTTCCAGTACAATCCGGTTACCAAGGAACTTGTCATCATTCACCAGGCGGATATAGAACTGGTGGAAAATGGCAGTTGTGAGCCACCATTCATTCCTGGGCGTCGCTCCAGGGTATTTGAATCGCTCTATCAATCCATGGTTGTGAACTACGGGTCACTGGACAGGACTTTAACAGAATACCAACGGCCATCGATCCTGTATGTCCTGCCCAGTAATATTGGCAATCTATTAAACACGGTTCAAACCCTCATGGATTGGAAATACCGGGTTGGCTATGAAGTGAATTATGTATCCTCATCTAATGTGGTTAATAACAAGAATAATTTGAAGGATTATATTGAAAATGCATATGAAACCTGGGAACACCCGCCTGAATATGTGACCATAGTCGGCGACGCAGAAGGCAGCTATGATATTCCAACATGGAACGAAAGTTGGAGCGGGTACAATGGTGAAGGAGACCATCCTTATGCTCTGCTGGAAGGGGGTGACCAATATCCCGAAGTGTTTCTGGGCCGCATATCCTTTGATACCCAATCAGACCTGCAAACTCAGATCGGTAAACTGCTGCATTATGAATCTACACCATACATGGGAGAGAACTGGTTTCAAAGAGCGTGTTTAGTGGGTGACCCATCTTCCTCAGGAATTTCATGTATCATTACGAATGAACATATCCATGAGATCATGGATATGGTCGGGTTTGAAGAGATCAATACAATCTATAACGGTTCTTTCGCCAATCAGATGACTGCGGGTATCTCCGCAGGCGTATCATTTTTTAATTATCGGGGCTATTGGGGTGTCAGCGGCTTCAATTCCAATAATGTTAACCAGACAATAAATGGATATATGCTTCCAGTGGCGACTGTCATTACCTGCGGAACTGGTTCCTTTGCCAGTGGGGAATCATTATCAGAAGCATTTACACGTGCGGGCACTGTTTCCAACCCTAAGGGAGCTGTTGTCTGTATAGGGACGGCTACATTGGGGACACACACCATGTTTAACAACATGGTGGATATGGGTTTCTATTATGGTGCAATGATCGAGGAAATTGAATCTGTCGGCGGCGCGCTGATGTATGGGAAAATGATGCTGCATAGGAATTATCCTTCAAATCCAAATAATTATCCAAATATTTTCACGCATTGGAATACCTTGATTGGGGATGCCTCATTACAAATGTGGACAGCCTATCCGCAGCCGCTTAATGGCGATCATACATACGCAGTCACCAAAGGAACCAATTATATAGATATTATCATAAACGGAGAAAATGGAGGTGTGGAAAATGTCTGGGTTACCATTTTAATGGATGATGAAATATTTGAGTCGGGATACACCAACGATGAGGGTGAGGTGCGCCTCCCGATCACATCTGCAGAGGAAGGTGAAGTATTGCTCACGGCTACAAAACGAAATCATTATCCCTACCAAAGCTCATTCCAGATCTATGACCCCGGAGTTTCAGTGCATATCAACCCAGAACTGATTATCATTGATGATGATAATGATGGTGCTTCCCAGGGAAATAATGATGGCGAGGCCAATAGCGGGGAAATCATTGAATTATTTGCCGGCATCACCAACTACGGCAGCCAGAATGCTGCAAATATCAGTGGAACTCTGGTCTCTGAAAACTCCAGCGTAACCATTCTAACTGCCCAGGCTGCGTATGGTAGTTTGCTTGCCGGAGAATCTGCGATGGCGGACGAACCTTATATTCTTTCATTGAACAATGGTCTCGCGGAAGGTGCGGACCTGCAGCTTTCCCTTAATCTGGAGGATAGTACCGGTAATTCCAGCAATGGCGTCGTTTCGGTAGATGTTGCCGGGAATATGATCGTTGCTGCGGAAATAGATGTAATTGGCGAGCCGGAAGATGTATTGACGCCCGGGGAAATATCCACTGTAAAAATACAGTTGATGAATATGGGCACCACAGCTGCGGAAAATATTGTAGGTACGATTACCAGCCCATCGCCATTCATTGAAATCCTGGATGGCACCGGTGCCTGGACGGCGATCCCTGCCAGCGGCACCATGGATAATAATGATAATGCTTTTGTGATCAGTGCCCTGGAAGAAACAATTCCAGGAGCCACGGCTTATTTAATGGTCAATATTGAAACAGGGAGTGGATATACATCTAATTCTGTCCTGGAAATCCAGATCGGAACTCCTACGGTGTATGATCCTGTGGGCCCTGATGCCCATGGATATTACATCTACGACAGCGGCGATATTAACTATGTATTATCGCCCAGCTATAATTGGGTAGAGGTGGACAGCCGTTACGGCGGGGAGGGTACCTACCTTAGTTCCCTTTCCGATAACGGCAACAACAGCGACGATGTGGAAACAATTAATCTTCCATTCATGTTTACAATGTATGGACTAGAGTATAATCAAGTCAGCATTTGTTCCAATGGCTGGATATCCATGGGTGATACAGACATGGAATCCTTTCGCAATTACCAGGTCCCAGGCGTAGGCGGCCCCAGCCCTATGATCGCTGTTTTCTGGGATGATTTGAAGCTTACCAATGGCGGCCGGGTATATACATGGTATGATAAT
>Ga0209753_1000931_pt1 | contig 12471 bp, 10 predicted proteins | sample METZYME_3_550m_FD_187550 | JGI IMG/M metagenome (GOLD analysis project Ga0209753, IMG submission 187550) | Marine microbial communities from oxygen minimum zone in mesopelagic equatorial Pacific - METZYME_3_550m (SPAdes) (version 2) | ecosystem: Environmental > Aquatic > Marine > Oceanic... | reverse complement strand
GTTAATGTATCAATTAACGATTAGCATAGGAACTTTTTGAAGGAAGGTACTAAGAGAACTTACTTACTATGAATAGTGAACAGAAACTAAAGCTGGACCTTCTCCAACGAGTCGATGCTAAACACCATCTGCATCCTTTTACAGACACGAAGGAGATAAATGACCAAGGCACAAGAGTCATTGTCAAAGCTGATGGTGTTTATATCTGGGATGCTGAAGGCAATAAGCTTTTGGATGGTATGGCAGGGCTCTGGTGTGTCAATGTAGGTTATGGGAGAAAAGAGCTAGCTGAAGCTGCCTACCGGCAGATGCTGGAATTGCCTTATTACAACAGTTTCTTCCAATGCACTACGCCCTCTGCGATTGAATTGGCGGAAGTGCTTGCGAATTTAGCGCCGAGTCATATTAATCGGGTTTTCTTTACCAGTTCTGGTTCTGAAAGTAATGACACAGTAGTCCGAATGGTTCGCCGCTATTGGGATTTGCTAGGGGAGCCACAAAAAACTGTCATTATCAGTCGGAAGAATGCCTACCATGGCTCAACGGTTGCCGCTGCTAGTTTAGGGGGGATGAAATTTATGCATGACCAGGGAGGGTTGCTATTACCGGGAATCGAGCATATAGATCAACCCTATTGGTATGCTGAAGGTGGAGATAGCGATCCGGATGATTTCGGGTTAAAGGTCGCACAGCAGCTGGAACAAAAAATAATCGAACTAGGGCATGACCGAGTGGCGGCATTTATTGGCGAACCGATACAGGGTGCCGGCGGAGTTATCATTCCTCCCCAAACATATTGGCCAGAGATTCAACGCATATGTGACAAGTATGGAATTTTGTTGGTGGCGGATGAGGTAATTTGTGGCTTTGGGCGCACGGGTAAGTGGTTTGGCTCAGATTATTTTGGTATCCATCCCGATTTTATGTCAATTGCTAAAGGGCTTTCTTCAGGCTACTTGCCAATAGGAGGAGTTATGGTTAGCGACAGAGTTTCACAAGTGTTAATTGATAAATGTGGAGAGTTTGCTCATGGTTACACTTATTCGGGACATCCAGTTGCGGCTTCAGTTGCTTTAGCCAATTTGAGGATTCTTCGTGAAGAGAATATTGTTGAGACAGTTGATAATGAAACAGGACCTTATCTGCAAAACTGCTGGGCAGAATTGGCTGAGCACCCTTTGGTTGGGGAAGCGAGAGGGGTTGGTTTCCTTGGGGCTCTCGAGTTGGTAAAAGATAAGACTAAAAGAGAGTTCTATCCCAAAATCGGTAAAGTGGGTAGTCTTTGCCGCAACATCTGTATTGAAAATGGTCTTGTCATGCGAGCAGTGGGAGATACTATGATAATTTCTCCCCCACTCATAGCCAGTAAAGCGAATATTGATGAGTTGATACTGAAAGCTAAACAGAGTCTAGATATAACGCTCGAAAGGATTTCGACGTTAAATTTTGACGACTGACTATTGAGTAGAATAGGCTGCTTTTAGTGACTATAACTATCGTTTCAATGTTAAATTATTGGTATGTTATTAGTAGTTTGTCAGTAAGGTTTCATTCGAGGATTTAAGCATGGACATCGGTGTTCCATTAAGAGAGCTTGGGGGAATTGATAGTTTAGCACTCAGGGAGGTAATTCTAGGTATTGATGATGGAGTCTGGTTAGAAAATAGCTATCGGCAAAATGCCTACGACGTCCATACTCAAACACATTCATTGGTGATGTTGTTCACTGATGGGCAAGGTTGGCCAGATATTGAGATAAGCAAAGAATCAGCCTGGGATTTACTGCAGAGTCAGGCCATGCCTCTAATGAATTCCATTTTGAAGGAGTTCTATCCTCCTGGTGGAACCATCGTAAGAGCTATGGCTGCAAAATTACTCGCTGGGGGCATTATAAAGCCACATACGGATACGCACCCGTCTTTTCATGCTGGGCACAGAATTCATATACCTATTACAACAAATTCGCGAGTCAGGTTTATGATTGATGGCCGGCCTTATCACTTTGAAGTCGGTAAGGCCTATGAAATCAATAATCAGAAAACCCACAGTGTAATGAATAAAGGCAAGGAAGATAGAATTACCTTTATTTTCGACTATATCCCACGTGATAAATTCCCATCCAGACAATAATAGTTGGTTGCTTAAATGTAATTTAGATGGGCCGGCAGAGACTAACAGACCTAAGTATTTTGTTGTGACAGAGATTTATTCTGTTTAAACATTATCCAACCTGCTATGGCGATACCTATTGATACAACCAATATAATAAGCGTTGCTAGAGCATTAATATCAGGAGTGACCCCTAGTTTCACTTTCGAAAAAATAACCATCGGCAAAGTATTTGATCCAGCCCCTGACGCAAAACTGGCGATTACCAAATCGTCCAGTGACAGAGTGAAGGCGAGCAACCATCCAGAAAGCATCGCCGGTGAAATAATGGGAAGGGTAATATCCACAAACACTCTGAAAGGGCGGCCCCCAAGGTCCATGGCGGCCTCTTCAAGCGAACGATTCATGGTCAGCATACGAGACTGAACAATAACGGCTACATAAGCCATTGAAAAAGTGATATGGGCGATAATAATGGTCATGGCGCCGCGGCTGCCTGGCCAGCCTATTAACTCTTGTAAGCTAACAAACAATAACAATAAGGATAAACCGGTGATGACTTCTGGCATGACTAAAGGGGCGGCGAGTATACCGGTGAAGAACAGCCTGCCTCTGAAATTTGCCATTCGGGTTAGTGCTAGCCCTGCAAGTGTGCCAAAGATTGTAGCGAAGGTGGCGCTAGTGGCAGCAACTTGTAAGCTCAATAAAGCGGCATCAATAATTTGCTCGTCTTCAAATAGGGCAGTGTACCAGCGAGTAGAAAAACCGCCCCATACGGATATCAGCCTTGAATCATTGAACGAATAAACGACCAGCAAAAAAATCGGGACGTATAAAAACGCAAAGCCGAAAGAAAAAATAGTCAGCATTGCAGTAGATCTTTTTTTCACGCGGGGTCACCTGTTAAGTGGAATCCTCTTATCATGAGTTTTCCTCTACTGATTTTGCTTGGGTCCGCTGGAAGAACACCATAGGTAGCACCAAAATCAACAGCAAGATAGTGGCGACAGCAGATGCTAGAGGCCAGTCCCGATTGACGAAGAATTCATCATACAGTGTGCGTCCTATCATCAGTGAATCTAGACCTCCCAATAACGCTGGAATAACAAATTCGCCCATTGCCGGGATAAATACTAGCAGTGAGCCGGCTATGATCCCGGGTAAGGAAACCGGCAGGGTGATATCCCGAAATACTTGCAGTGGTTTGCCACCAAGGTCTGCGGCAGCATCATGAAGATTTAAATCGAGTCTTTCCAGGTTGGCATAAAGGGGTAAGATCATGAAGGGCAAATAGGTATAAACGATCCCTAGGTAAACCGCAAAATTGGTATATAGCATTTGGATAGGTTCATCAATTATCCCGGTCCAAAGAAACATGCTGTTGATAATCCCATTGGTGCTAAGTATCCCCATCCACGCATAAACTCGTAATAAAAACGAGGTCCAAAATGGCAGGATAATTAACATTAGCAATACATTACGCTTGGTTGGTGGGGACTGAGCGATGTAATAAGCCATGGGATAACCCAGTAGCAAACAAAATATCGTAGAGATAAAAGCGACTTTGATTGATCTTAAATAACTAACCCAATAAAGATTGTCTTCGAGTAGGAATAAGTAATTATTGAGGCTTCCTTGGAACCAATTTAAGAAATTCTGAGACTGATCAAAAAGAGGCGTGAAAGGGGGTTGTGCCACGATGGGATCGGAAAAACTAATTTTAAATACGATGGCAAACGGAACTAGAAAAAATAGCACCAACCACAGATAGGGAAGAACTATTACTATCCGCCGCCACAGGAGATCACCCAATGCTTGTCGAGGATTTGCCATCTATTAAACCATTAGTCAAGCAACACAATGCTGCTATTTTGTTCCCAGGACAGATACACTTCATCATTCCACTCTACTAAATGTTCGGAAGAACGTTTGTGGTTTTGGGTGCTCACCTGAACCATTCGGCCAGATTCAGTTTTTACTCGATAGATTGAATGATTTCCATAATAGGCTAAATCCCAAACAATTCCTTTTGAGACAGTTATATTTGCGTCCACTGGTAAATCCTTGCTAATCGATATCTTTTCCGGGCGTATCGCGATGCCCACTTTGTCACCGATATTAGTAGTGTTATGCGTATAGGCCTTCAAGATAAGCTCTGTTTGATCGAAGGTTGCTGTGATTTGTGCATCATCTTGATCGATAACAATAGCATCAAAGATATTTATCGTACCGAAAAAGTCAGCGACGAAACGATTTTTCGGATATTCATAAATCTCTGTAGGTGAGCCTATCTGAACAAACTTACCGGCTTTCATAACAGCGATCCTGCTCGCCAGTGTCATGGCTTCTTCCTGATCATGTGTCACGACAATGAATGTTACTCCTAACTCTTCTTGCAAATTTATCAACTCGAATTGGGTTTGTTCTCTGAGTTTTTTATCTAGCGCCGCAAGAGGTTCATCCAGTAACAATAGTTTTGGATTTTTTATCAGCGCTCTGGCAAGCGCTACCCTCTGCTTTTCTCCACCAGACAAACGATCAGGTTTACGTTTACCAAAGTCACCTAACTGAACTAGGTCTAACATTTTTTTAACGCGTTGGTCGATTTCTGATTGAGGAATTTTTTCTTTCTGAAGGCCATAAGCAACATTCTTTTCAACCGTCATGTGTGGAAATAGTGCATATGATTGAAACATCATATTGATTGGGCGTTCATAGGCAGGCCAATCTGTAATATCTTCGCCGTCCAGTATTATTTTTCCCGAAGATGGCGTTTCTAGACCGGCCAACATGCGCAGTAGCGTCGACTTCCCACAGCCAGACCCTCCTAGAATCGCAAAAAGTTCGCCCTTGTGAATGTTAAGGTTGACCTGGTCGATGGCCTTAAAGCCATTAAATTCCTTTGAAAGAGCTTGAATTTGAATGAAAGATTGAATGTTGGGACTGCCGTCAGGAACTTGAGGTTCGTGAGGCTTATTCATTTTATTATTTGCATCCATTATGACTTGATCATAACCCCGACTTTATGCGGGTCCAAGTTCTTGACCGTCTTCTTTCCAAGGTAGGCTCTAGAATGTGGGTTATTTCCAGGCTCTGAAAAGTTTCATCATCCGGGTAGATAGCAACATCCGAATAATACTCGGGAATGATTAACGGATTGGCTGCCTGATTGGCATTTGCATAGCCGATATAGTTCGTTACAGTAGCGATTACATTGGGTCTGAGTAAATAATTCAGGAAAAGATGTGCGTTATCTGAATGGGAAGCGTCAGCAGGAATAAAGACCATGTCATACCAACCAATACCTCCTTCCGCAGGTATGGCATATTTAAGATTGAGGTCGATGCCTACTTCGCGAGCGCGTGTTATCGCAACCGCATAATCCCCTGACCAGCTCATAGCGATACAAACTTCGCGACTGGGTAGATCTATAGTTAGCTTTGAAGAACTAAAATATTTTATATATGGTCTGACCGCAGTGAACAGTTCTTCTACCGCTTCCAGATGCTCAGGTTCTACAGAGTTAAAAGGGTGGCCGAGGTAAATCATTCCCATTGGGACGACGGAGGTAGGATCGTCTAGAAAAGAAACTCCGCAGTCACTGAACTTGGATATTACGGCTGGATCGAATATGAGGTCGTAACTGTCCACGGGGGCATTGGGCAAACGAGCTTCAATCATGTCGGCATTGTACGTGACCCCAGTTGTTCCCCACATGTAGGGCATGCCAAACCGATTACCCGGATCAAACTCTTCTATGGCTTCTAGTTTAATTGGGTCCAGGTTTCCCCAATTACTCAGTTTTGATTTATCAAGGGGCTGAAAGACGCCGATGGCCAGCAATCGTGACGCAAATGATGCGCCATGGAAAACCACGTCATAACCACTTCTTCCAGCCAGAAGCTTCGTATCGACAATCTCACTTGTGTCGTAGATATCGTAATTAACTTTGATTCCGTATTCTTTTTCGAAAGCGTCGACAACACTAGGGTTAATATAATCAGACCAATTGTAAATATTGAGCAGCTTGGTATCTTGTGAGAAAGCAACTGATGAAGACAATAATAATTGCGGTATTAGATATAATGCAAAATTGTAGAGTTTACGCATGTTGGGGCCTTCATTTCTTCTGAGCATGATTTCAACCGGCAGGCTGTAAATAATTTACATTTTAATTTGGAGCGCCTTCCTAGAATTCTACACTTTCTCAATTCTAGGCATACATCCTTACGATATTGATTTGTCTTTTTAAATTCCCATTTTAAAGTTTTACCACGGAACAATATCAATGTAATGGTTTAATTTCTTTATGTGAGAAGCCCGGTCTTTAGTTAGGCTGAAATCCTATCGTTTATTTATGAACCACTGCCGTTTAATTCGTGACAGGGAGGTGGTTTGAAAATAGTGTCGAAATATAGCTTAAAGCAATATGTTGGGCTACAGTAGCCGCAGGTTTTAGCGCGCTTCGACTTTTGGCTTTGTTGGAACCAACTTGGTGAGAATGAATCTGGAGTAACACAGAGTGACAGTGAAGTACGATGCAATAGTTATCGGGGCAGGGCACAACGGCTTAACCAATGCCGCTTATTTGGGAAAGTCAGGATTGAATGTGCTAGTACTTGAAAAAAATTCCTATATTGGTGGAGCGACGGTAAGTCGTGAATTACATAAGGACTGGATATATTCCAATTGTTCTTATGTTTGCAGTCTCCTGCGCCCTGAAATTACCCGTGACCTTGAGCTTCCGCGCCATGGATTGCAGGTAGTGCCCTACGGTGGGAGTGTTACTTTTTGTGAAAACGGTGACTATTTCGGTGATTATCCAGATCATGAGCGGCACTATCGGGAAATCGCAAGGCACTCGGTACGCGACGCTAATGCCTACGAGCGCTATGAAGCTGATGTTATGAAACAAACCCGTTTGATCCGCCCTTTCCTTATGCGGACGCCGGCGGATCCAACCTCGCTAAAGCCTAGAGATTTGAAAGAAATGGTGGTGTTGGCAAAAGCTTTTGGACAGATGGGCGAAGAAGGATTGGCCGATACACTGCGATTTTGGACCATGAGCATTGGAGACTATTTGGATGAATACTTCGATACCGATGTCCTAAAGGCTCATCTTGCTGGTAGTGGGATTATTGGAACAGCTCTTGGTGTTTATTCTCCGGGCACAGCTTATGTATTGCTACATCACTATATGGGCGACGTGGATGGCACCGTGGGTGCATGGGGCTTTGCCCGTGGAGGAATGGGAGCTGTTTCCGAAGCTTTGGCTTCATCCTTTAAATCTTTTGGGGGCAAGATTCAATGTGATGCCGAAGTAGGACAAATAATAGTCGAAAGTGGCAGAACAAAAGGAGTTGCGCTTACCAATGGCGACGAGTACTACGCAGACGTTGTAGTTTCCAATTTGGACCCGAAGCGGACTTTACTCAATATTATGAGCGAAAATGATCTGCCTAAAGACATTGTACAGAAGGCGAAGAATTTCAAGATTCGTGGTTCATCCGGGAAATTAAACATAGCACTTGACGGTTTGCCGACCTTTAATGGTCTTCCAAAAAACAGTCCCTTGATGCAAACCGATATGCACATGATTGATTCATTAGAAAGAATGGAGCGAGCCTACGACGACTGGAAAAACGAAACGTGGTCAAAAGATCCTTACATAGATATGCTAATTCCGTCTCAGATTGATCCGACTATGGCTCCACCCGGCAAGCACATGATGACGGTTTTTGTTCAGTATGCTCCTCCGAAAATTAATGGTCGCGAATGGACAGATCAAGATCGAGATGCTTTCGGCGAAACGGTAATTAATCAAATTGCCAATTACAGCCCTGATTTCAAGGATTTAATTTTACACTGTGAAGTAAGGACTCCTCGTGAAATTGAGAATGAAGTTGGTCTTACAGAAGGGAACATTTTTATGGGAGAGCTCACCTTCGATCAACTACTATTTAATCGTCCTTTTCCTGGCTATGCCCAATATCGTGGCCCAGTAAAAGGGATGTATATGTGCAGCTCGGGTACCCATCCAGGGGGAGGTGTAATGGCAGCCCCAGGTGCGAATGCAGCGCGAGAGATACTCATGGACCTAAAGCGAACGAATACGGTACCAGAGGGCTACGACGATGACTAATGTTCCTTCACAATACGATGTCGTCGTTGTAGGAGGTGGTCATAACGGTCTTATCTGTGCAAATTACCTCGCAAAATCTGGACGCAAAGTGCTGGTACTAGAGGCGAATGAATCTCTGGGTGGGGCAGCAACAACGAGGAAATTTGCCGATAATTATGCAGTTTCTGGTTGCGCCCATTGGCTCTTCCAGCTTAATCCGAGAGTGGCTTCGGATTTAGGATTGGCAAAACATGGTTTGAAGTTGGCAGCGCGAAATTTAAATACAATCGCACTTGCTGAAAACGGTAACCATCTCACCATAAAAGGTGACGGTGTCGAGGGGGGAGAATTATCAGGAAAAGACCAGCGTGCTTATCAATCATTCAATCGCCAGATGCTTAAATTCTCGAAGTTACTAGCTAATGCTTTTGAGAGGCGCGCTCCTAAATTGCTGGATAGCAATTGGACCGATCGTATGACGTTGGCAAAGTTGGGGCTAGGTATGAAAATGCTTGGCAAAGAAGACATGCGGGATTTGCTTCGATTGGCGCTTATAAATATCTACGACGTCATGGAAGAAAATTTCGATAATGAGTTATTGAAAGCAGCTATAAGTGTCGATGGGGTGTTGGGTTCACACATGGGCCCCCGATCGCCCAATACAGTCTTTGGATATCTTTACCGGCGGCTAGGTGACATTTATGGATTCAAGGGCCCAGCCGTAGTTGAGGGAGGAATGGGAGCCCTTGGCACCGCATTGGCGACTTCAGCCATGGCTAGAGGAGTTGACATACAGACCAAATCGAGAGTTGGAAAGATAAATCTGGTACTAGATAAAGTGACTGGTGTAACTCTAACTAGTGGGGAAGATTTTCACGCAAAAATTGTCGTTTCGAATGCAGATCCAAAAAGCACGCTAGAGAAATTGGTAGGATTTAAGAACCTCGAGACCGGTATTGTTAGACGAGTGAGCAATATTCGTATGAGAGGTAGTGCAGCGAAATTACATCTGGCTCTTAATGGAATGCCGAATTTTGGTGGCTTGACCGATAGTCAAATAGGGCAACGGCTTCTTATCGCGCCAAGCATGAATTACATAGAGCAAGCATTTAATTCGGCAAAGTATGGTGAGTATTCGACCAAACCAGTCCTGGATATAAGTATCCCTAGTGTGCACGACAAAAGTTTGGCTCCAGAAGGTGCTCATGTTCTTTCGGCTATCATACAATTCGCTCCTCATGGTTTAAGAAGCGGTTGGGAAAAGGCTCGCGAGCCATTTAAAAATCTTGTGATTGATAACATCAACAAATATGCGCCAGGCATTAAAGAGCAAATTATTAAGAGTGAACTGCTTACACCTGAAGATTTAGAAGGCGAATTTAATATGAGCGGAGGACATTGGCATCATGGAGAGATCAGTCTTGATCAGATAATGATGATGCGCCCATTTCCGGGAGCAACTCAGTATGCCACTTCTGTCAACGGATTATTTCTTTGTGGCGCGGGCGCTCATCCAGGAGGCGGGGTCATGGGGCTAGCAGGTAAAAACGCTGCAAAAGAAATTATAAAGCGGGGAAAAGCGGCGTGAAACAGCATGACGAAACAATGATGCTAGCAACTCCGTTTCATTCACGGATAGTTAAAGCTTGTGAAATTAATCAATGGGACGAATGGAAGGGCTACACTACACCGAATGCCTACACGGAGGTTGAGCAAGAATATTTTGCTATAAGAAACAGTACTGGTGTTTTCGATCTAACACCGATGATTAAATATCGAATAGAGGGCCCGGATGCAGAAGATTTTCTTAATCGGCTGGTGACCAGAGATATCAGGAAAATAAAACAAGGTCGAGTGGGTTATGCTATTTGGTGTGATGATGCGGGCCAGGTAATGGACGATGGTACAATTTTTCATCTTGGGGAAAATGATTATCGGCTTTGTGCTTACACCCGGGTTATGGATTGGCTTATGTGGTCGTCGATGGGATTCGATGTATCTATTGTCGATGAAACTGCCGAGGTCGCTGCGCTTGCCGTTCAGGGTCCGACTTCTTGTTCAGTTTTACGATCTATGGGTCTGGAGAGTATTCATAATCTAAAACCTTTTGGTCTGACCCTTTATCCATTCGGCAACGGACAGCTGATGGTCAGTCGCACCGGCTTTACTGGTGACCTTGGATATGAGCTTTGGGTGGAACCGGAGGATGCCGAGGCTTTGTGGGATAAGCTTTTTAGTGCCGGGGAGAATTTTGGCATAAGACCAATCGGTGGAGCTGCGCTTGAGATGGCAAGAATCGAAGCTGGCTTTTTACAAGCCGGGATAGATTTTGTTCCTTCAGAAGAGGCAGTTCGTGCGGGTCGGTCGCGATCACCTTTTGAACTGGGTCTCGATTGGTTGGTAAGTTTTGATAAACCTATTTTTAATGGGCGCAAGGCGCTCCTTGAAGAGAAAGAATTAGGTTCCCGTTATCGGTTCGTATATTTAGATGTGGAGGGCAATAAGCCAGCTGAACATTCATTTATCTTAAAAGATGGCAAAGAAATTGGAACAGTTACCTCCGCAGCTTGGTGTCCAACGGCCAAATCCAATATCGCATTTGCGCAAGTTGAATCCAAATATGGAAAGCTTGGTGAGCATCTTATTGCTGAAATTTATTATCAACGAGAGCTTCAATGGACCAGAGTTTTAGCAAATTGTAAGGTAATCGAGAGAGCAATCTTTAATCCACCTCGCCGTCGGCAAACACCGGCACCTATTTTCTAATCCTAATTTTTGGTTGGAATACTGTATTTAAGTGAGAATGGGCCGAAGAAGGCTAAACAAGTAAAGTAAGGCTGTAACAATGAATATTGCAGATCTAAATGAGTTGAAATTGTTTTTGTCAGAGTATCCAGACACAACTATGTTAGAGGTGTTGTCACCAGACATAAATGGCATTCTTCGTGGAAAACGAATTCCGACTAGCGAATTTGAGAGTTTCTTTAACGAAGGAGTTAAAAGCCCTGGATCAGTTAGTTTATGTAATAGCCTTGGTGAATTTTCCGATGATGTTGATATGGGCGGTTTTGAAGGTGATCCAGATAATTTAATGCAACCTCTGGCTAACACAATCGCTCCGATTAGCTGGTTGAAATCCGATACTGCGCAGATACTATCTTCGTTTGCTAACCTTGATGGTTCTCCCGCTATGTTCGATCCTCGTAACGTCCTAATTAAAGCTCTATCACCACTATATAAATTGGGTTTGAAGGCAATTGTTGCTACTGAACTTGAATTTTATTTAATAGAAGATAGTGATCAAGAAGTGCCAAAGCGGAAGTTGGCAAATATTCCGGGCACCAGTCTTTCACAAACTGGTATCCAGTACGCGATGCCAGAAAACCTATGGGATCATGATGATTTTTTAGAAGATGTGCGAAAAACATGTATTGAACAAAATGTGCCAATGACGACTGTAGTCTCCGAATTTTCTCAGGGGCAGTATGAAATAAATCTTCATCATGTCGATGATCCAGTTGTTGCTTGTGATCATGCAGTTTTATTGAAGCGAATTGTTAAGGGTGTAGCACGGCAACACGATATGTCGGCTTGTTTCATGGCAAAGCCGTTCACAGGTATTCCCGGATGTGGCCTGCACATTCATTTCAGCGCCTATGATCGAGACGACGTAAATATATTTGCCGATTCCGGTTTTTTGAAAAAAACACCAGCAATCTCAACCGCCCTGCGTCATGCTGTTGGTGGTTTGGCTGTTACGATGGAAGAGGCCATGCCTATATTTGCTCCCAATGCTAATTCCTATCGCAGACTGATACCAGGTAACTATGCGCCTCTAACCCCAAATTGGGGCTATAACCACCGGGATGTGTCTCTAAGAATTCCCGTTTCTGATCTAAATAATTACCGTGTAGAACATAGAGTAGCCGGAGCGGATGCTAATCCTTATTTAGTTATGGCTGCGATAGCAGCAGGCATTCATCATGGTATGACGCAAAAAATTGATCCAGGAAAGATGATTCCCGAAGGGTATGAAATTGAAGATGAAGTAATTACCCTGCCAAGGTTATGGTCTATCGCTCTAGATAAATTTGACGCAGGCTCAGTTCTTCCAAAATACCTAGGTGAAGACTATTGCAAGTTATTCAGCAGGATGCGTCGAAGCGAATGTGATGACTTTTTAGAACAAGTATCAAATGTTGATTATGAGTGGTATCTACGTTCTGTTTAAGTATATAAAA
>Ga0209753_1000924_pt1 | contig 12503 bp, 10 predicted proteins | sample METZYME_3_550m_FD_187550 | JGI IMG/M metagenome (GOLD analysis project Ga0209753, IMG submission 187550) | Marine microbial communities from oxygen minimum zone in mesopelagic equatorial Pacific - METZYME_3_550m (SPAdes) (version 2) | ecosystem: Environmental > Aquatic > Marine > Oceanic... | reverse complement strand
CCCAAACCCTTTTTGACCAACAGTGTCCGGACAGGATTGGCGGACGCTAAGCTTGAAAGTTTTTGCTTCCGGATCATGTGTTCCGCTGATGTGCAATTCGGGTGTTCCGGATTGGCTGTACCAGCGTTTAAACTGCTTCAAATCAACCCCATTTGCGTCTTCCATTGCTTCAACGAAATTGTCACAGGTCACGGCCTGGCCGTCATGTCTATCAAAATAAAGATCGGTGCCTTTGCGGAAACCGTCCCGACCAAGCAAATTATAGATCATCCGCACAACTTCAGCTCCCTTTTCGTAAACGGTCCTGGTGTAAAAGTTGTTGATTTCCATGTATGAATCTGGACGGATCGGATGACTCATTGGTCCGTCATCTTCCGGGAACTGATGTGTACGCAAGCGGTCCACATCAGCGATCCGCTGTACTGCTCTGGAGTTCAGGTCTGAAGAAAATTCCTGATCCCGGAAAACAGTAAAACCTTCCTTGAGGCTCAGCTGAAACCAGTCGCGGCAAGTCACACGATTGCCTGACCAGTTGTGAAAATATTCGTGACCTACCACTCCCTGTATATTGCAAAAATCTGTGTCGGTAGCCGTGTCCTGAGAAGCAAGTATTAGCTTGGAATTGAAAATATTGAGCCCTTTGTTTTCCATGGCTCCCATGTTGAAATCATTGACCGCAACAATCATGAACAAATCAAGGTCATATTCCCTACCGAAACGTTCTTCATCCCAAAGCATTGATTCTTTTAGTGAGCGCATGGCATGCCCGCAGTATTCAATATTTTCCGCCTCCACGTATATCCTCAGTGTAACCTCTCGTCCGGAAGCAGTGGTGAACGAATCCTCAATGTGTAATAAATTTCCAGCAACCAGTGCAAAAAGGTAGGCAGGCTTTGGAAAAGGGTCTTCCCATTTTACCCAGTGGCGTCCGTCAGTTAATTTTCCGGAATCTGTCGGATTACCATTTGAGAGCATAATGGGGTAGAGTTCAGCATCGGCAGAAATAGTGGTGCTGTAAATTGACATTACATCCGGGCGGTCTAAAAAATAGGTGATTTTCCGGAAACCTTCCGATTCACATTGAGTGCAAAACATTTTGCTGGACTTGTAAAGACCTTCTAGTGCCGTATTATTTTGCGGCTGAATTCTGACTTCAGTTTCCAGAACAAATGATTCCGGAACATCAGGGATTGTCAAGTGTGAATCATCGACCTGATACTCCTCCTGAGTTAGTTTCAACTGATCCAGGTGTATAGAAATCAACTCCATATTCTGTCCGTCCAGCATCAGAGTTTTGCTGTTATCCGCCGATTCCGGGTTGCACCTGAAGCTTAATAGCGTTTTAACAGTACTCCATTCATCACCCAAATCTATCTTTAAATCCACCTTATCAATTAAAAAAGATGGAGGTCTATAATCTTTGAGATAAACGGTTTGAGGGGTTTGGATAATCATGCTACGCTTTGACTAATCAGTGTTGATTATTTCTTGTCATAATTGAGTGAGATAAGCTTAATTAATGGAATTTTCAATGGAAAATACTTTTCAGCTACGAACAGTTTTTTCTTAGCTTCATTACCCATTTTGTTATTGGAAAGAGTTCAAGGATAAAAAATTGACAGAAAAATGGAAAGCGGAAACCACGGACAACATCACGAACATCACCATCATGATTTCTCAGAAACGGAAACATTGGGTGGTGCATTTTTCCTCAATTTAACTTTTACGCTGATTGAAATTGCAGGAGGATTGTGGACCAACAGCGTAGCGATTATAGCGGATGCGCTGCACGATGCTGGTGATTCGTTGGCATTGGGATTAGCATGGTATTTACAGAAAGCATCTGGAAAAGAGCGGGATCAGCAGTTTTCTTACGGCTATGGACGTTTGTCTCTTTTGGCAGCACTGATAAACGGAATGGTACTGCTGGTAGGTTCGTTTGTGATTATTATGCATGTCATTCCAAGATTTTTTACCTCACAAGCTGTTGATGCAACCGGTATGGTGGGGTTTTCATTACTAGGAATTGCATTTAATGGATTAGCTTTCTGGCGCAATCGCGGTAGTCAGTCCCTGAATGCAAAAATGGTGAACTGGCATTTGCTGGAAGATGTTCTGGGTTGGACGATTGTGCTAATAGGCAGTATTATCATGCATTTTGGAGATTATTCATGGCTTGATCCATTGATGGCACTAGGAGTAACCCTCTTTATTTTATGGAATGTCTCTAAAAGCCTGGGGCGTGTTATAAAAATTTTTTTGCAATCCAATCCGGAAGATGTGGACCTGTTGGCAATTGAAGAAGAACTGCGTTTATTGAAAAATGTAGAAGATATTCACGACGTACATGCTTGGTCGCTGGACGGGAAATACCACGTGCTCAGTCTGCACGTGGTGATCAACCATATAATTGATTCTGAGACATTGGCCCTCCTCAAAAATCAAATTCGTGAGCATACACGCAAAATGGGAATTGATCATGCCACCATTGAAGTCGAACTTTCCTCTGAAGCCTGTCTCCTGGAAAATTGTTGAAGTGTATTTTCTGTTGTTTGTTGATTACTACCTGTTCTTTCAAAAATATGTTGAGATTTCATCCAGAGTTTTTCTCCCGATATCCGGAACTTTGGCGTTATCTGCAGGATATCCGACGACCAGTAACAAAAAAGGGCGTTCCTGCTCAGGACGCCACAGAATTTTATTCAGAAAACCCATTGGACTAGGAGTATGAGCCAATGAAGCCAGCCCGGAGTTGTGAATGGCGCTGATCAATAATCCTGTGGCAATCCCCACAGATTCATTGACATAATAGTGTTTGAACCGCTTTCCCTGTTCATTAATTCCATAAACCTTGGCGAAAATTGCTATCAAATAGGGGGCAGTTTCTAAAAAAGGTTTGTTTTCATCAGTTCCCAGTGGGGCCAGGGCTTCAAGCCATTCGCTACTTGCACGGCTGGTGTAAAACTCGTGCTCCTCTTTTTCTGCCGCTACCCTGATTTGACGTTTCTTTTCCGGATCGGAGATCACAACAAAATGCCATGGATGTTGATTTGCACCATTTGGTGCAGTGTCTGCAGTGCGTAAACAATTTTCAATTATATCAACAGGCACATTGCGAACAGAAAAATCACGAACCGTTCGGCGCTGTTTTATCTTTTCATAGTATTCCAAAGCACGACGCTGCATTTCTTTTACAGGATATTCTTGAAAATCCAAAGGGATTGTCGGAATCTGAGCGGGAGAGATTGAAATTTTTCTGTCTTTCATGGAGTAATATATTACAACTGAAAATGATTGATTATTTCAATATTTAAGGAATCAGAATGAGGTCAGTATATCTGGATTATCCTAGAGCTTCAATATTTTTTGTAATCTCTATTTGTTAAATATTTGAATTTGTATTCAAATTTATTTGACATAAACCAAATACCCCTATAAGGTATAATTAAGGTTAAAATAAAAATAATATTAGTGACAGACTTGCAGAGAAAAAAATGGGACAAACCATAGAAATTATCAATTTGGATATTCGGGGCATGACTTGCGCCGGCTGCGTGAATTCTGTGGAAAAGGCATTGGGTGGAGTCAGAGGTGTGGATTTGGCGGAAGTTAATTTTGCCATGAACCGGGCTTCTGTACACTATGATTCTGAAATCACAAATCCATCCTCTTTGGAATCTGCTGTGGAAGCTGCCGGATTTGAGGCGCAGCGCTTGAGAGATACCGATGATGCTCCTGAGCCATCCGAGCAGTCAGAACAGGAATATTTGAAATTATGCAGTAAATTGTGGTTGGCGCTTGGATTTTCTATTCCACTGGTTTTGCTGGCAATGGGGCCGATGCTGGGAATTCACCTTCCATTTTGGATTTCATCGGAAGTGCAGCCATTGCGCTATGGCTTGATCCAGTTGGTGCTGACTTTGCCGGTACTTTGGGCTGGCAGGGATTTTTACAGCAAAGGCTTCTCCACTTTTTTGCATCGCAATCCCAACATGGATACCCTAGTTGCCATAGGGACAGCAGCGGCAGTGGGGTTCAGTTTGTGGAATATGTTTGGCGAAAAACTGGATGCGGGAGGTTTTTATTTTGAAACCGCTGCTGTAATAATTGCGCTCATTTTGCTGGGTAAATCTTTGGAAGCTAAGAGCCGGAGTCGTGCTTCTGAATCCATCAGTTCGTTGCTGAAACTGCGACCCAAAGAAGCAATCCTCGTAAATGAGGACAAGGAATCTAGCATTACGATTGATTTGGTGCATCCCGGAGATGTCTTACGGATACGTCCAGGCAGTATCGTACCGGCAGATGGAATTGTTGCGGAGGGCTCCAGTTTTGTTGATGAATCGATGCTGACAGGCGAACCGGTACCTGTTGAAAAAACGGCCGGAAAGTCTGGTGCCTGTGGAGCTAAAGTTACCGGAGGAACGCTTAATACGAGTGGTGTGCTCACGATACGGGTACGGCGAGTGGGTGGAGAAAGCACTTTGGCCCGCATCATCCGGCTCGTAGAAAATACGCAACTTACCAAAACGCCATTAGCACGAATGGCCGATCAAGTGGCAGGCGTTTTTGTTCCGGTTGTTTTGGTGATTGCAGCTTTGACCGGAGTTTGGTGGTGGTTTTCTGGAGCACCCGCCAATGAGATTTTGAGCTACACGGTCGCGGTTTTAGTTATTGCCTGTCCGTGTGCCTTAGGGCTAGCTACACCGATTGCGATTATGGTTGGAACAGGGATAGGCGCGCAACATGGAATTTTGTTCCAGAATGCCCAGGCACTTGAAGCTGCACATCGACTCGATACCCTCATTCTGGACAAAACCGGAACGCTCACCGAAGGCCATCCGCAGGTCACACAAATTCTGGTTGTTGAAGGACAAAAGAGCGCTGAGGTTTTGCAATTTGCAGCAGCGGTCGAGCAAGGTTCGGAACATCCCTTGGGACGAGCCGTAGTTGCTGAGGCAAAAAAACAGAAGCTGGAGTTCCCGGAAATTTTGGAATTTGAAGCACAAACCGGATATGGCGTGAAGGCCGTTTGTACTGGGCATATGGCGTCTGAACATTCGACTGTATTTGTTGGAAACCCGGCTTTAATGCGAGCGGAAAATATTTTCATAGAAGTTCCGGAAACCTTGGAAACGCAAATTCCGCCTGGAATCACTCCAATTTTTGTGGCTATCGATGGAAAATTAGCTGGCGCGATTTGTTTGGCCGACGAGGCTCGTCAGGAAAGTTCCGAAGCAGTCCGCAAGTTTCTAGATTTGGGTTTGGAAGTCGTGATGTTGACCGGAGATCGGCAAAGTTCAGCGCAGGCCGTGGCCGCAAAAACTGGAATTTCCAAAATACACGCCGGTGTTCTGCCAGAGGATAAATCCAAAATAGTAATGAAATATCAGTCTAAAGGATTTCGTGTGGGGATGATCGGTGACGGGGTCAACGATGCTCCGGCGCTGGCGCAGGCAGATGTCGGGATCGCGATGGGTTCCGGAACAGATGTGGCGATGGAAACGGCAGACATGGTGCTGATGAAAAATGATTTGCGGCACGTTGCTGATGCATTGCGACTCAGCAGGGCAACGCTGCAGAACATTCGTCAAAACCTGTTTTGGGCATTTGGATATAACGTGGTTGGAATTCCAATTGCGGCAGGATTGCTAGTGCCTTTCGGAGGGCCAGCATTGCATCCGATGATTGCTGCAGGTGCAATGGCGCTTAGTTCTGTTTCTGTTGTCTCAAATGCTTTACGTTTGCGTGGCTTTTCTTTTTTCAGGGCGTGATGAAATCGTAAAAAACCCCATCAAAAAAGAATGCTGAGAAAAAAGCAGGAACAATTATATGATGCATACTGAAAAAATCAGAAGGGCTTAATTTTGCTTGATATCACCGAAGCAGTAATTCTTTCTCCACTGAAAATATTAAATTCTATTTACCTCAAATCATTATATTATCTTTTCAAGTCTTTGCTCTCCGCATCAGGCATTAAATTCTCAAAAACACTCGCAGAATTTTGCCTTATATGTATTTTGGCGATCAATCCATATTTTTTCTGCAATTTCACTTCATCTTTCAGGTTCTTCCGGAACAAAATAATTTCAACCGACACGGATACAGTTTTTTCTGTGATAGTGATTAATCTATTTCCATTCCGCCCTCTGTTTGCTGTACAATGGACTGTCATCCTTTAACATTTTATTAATGTTTATTAATTGTTGCACTTTGAAAAACTTGTTTCATGAGCACTCTTTCCTATTTAAATTATGCTGATATTGGTGCTTTTGAAGGACTTTATCAGAAATATCAGCAAGCCCCAGATTCTGTGGACCAGGGGTGGCGCAATTTTATTGAAGGGTTTGAATTTTCAAAGGCTGATTTTTCTCAAGGGAACAAAAAAAGCCGGATGCCCCAGGCTCACCCGACTTTTGCTGAAGCCATCAAGGTATCTATGTTGGATGCAACCGGGAAATGCTTTTTTCACATGTAGCTGATAAAACGATTGATGCCAGCAAGTGACCAGCACCGGACAACCAGACGTATTTTAGTTGTTGACGATATAGAGGACAACTGTTTGGTGATTGAAGATCATCTTCGGCGTCAGCTGAAATGTGAATTTCGTGAAGCTTCGTCGGGAAATGAAGCCCTGAAGATTTTGGAAAACTGGCGGCCAGACTGTATTTTGATGGACATTATGATGCCCGAGATGGACGGGATTGAAACGACGAAACACATTAAATCCATCCCTGACTGCCACGATATTCCTGTGCTGATAGTTACAGCCAAGCAGGAGATGGATTCCTTCGAGGACGCCTTTGATGCAGGAGCCGTGGATTATATTTACAAACCCCTTGACCGCACCACTTTAGTATCTCGCGTAAAATCAGCACTGCGCAGTAAAGAAGATCTTGATAGAATAAAAGAGCTGAACAAAGAGCTGCAGCAGAAAAAACAGGAACTGAGCAGCTTTTCACACACAGTCAGCCATGATCTCAAATCTCCTATCGTCGGGGCGGCCAGCCTCTATGATTTGTTTATGTATCGGATCAAAAATGAGTATCCACAAATAATTGAAGATGAAGGCTTAAAAGAATTAACTGAACGTATACCACAGACTTTCCATAAAATGCTGGATTTTATTAATACCCAACTAGATTATGCGGAAGCCGGGCAAGTTGTCGGTGAATTGGAATCTGTTTCAATGGGTCGAATTATCAGTTCTGTGATTGAGAATTTTGAGTATGCAGAGCGGGAAGGAATAGCTTGCTTCAGCAAGCTGCCAGAAATGCCGGAAGCGCGGTGTGATCCAATACGGATGCTAAAAGTGTGGCAAAACCTGATTGCCAATTCTATCAAATACCGGGGCTCCAAAAATCCGGTAAAGATAGAATTCGGAGGTGATGAAAATACGGGGATCGTTAAATTTTGGATACGAGATGATGGACCGGGAATAAATAAGAAGCATCAAGACAAAGTGTTTGAAACAAATGCCCGGTTGAATTACGATGTCGAGGGATATGGTTTTGGGCTGGCTACGGTGGAAAAAATTATCGTAGCACATGGCGGGAAAATTTGGATTGATTCTGAGGTCACAGATGGAGCATGTTTTGTTTTTGAGCTTCCTCAAGAATCAGGAATAAATAGAGTTTGAAATGGAAAAAAAGGACAACAAAACTATAGTGAAACCTAAACTAGCAAAAAAGCATTTGCTTCGTTTGTGGCCGTTTGCAAAAAAAGAAAAACCTGTTTATAACCTTAAGAAAATGCGCATTCCAAGGACATCCGGGCGTGCCTTGAAAATATTGTTTATCCTGCTGCGTACACCCGGAATTCGAGTGTTGTTGCTCCCGCTTCTTCTTCGCCAAGCTGGACTTCCCAGCTTGCGAAAATGCCAAGTTAATGATGAACCTCTGATGCATCCGGTACATCCTGTAGAAAGTCAAATTACTTTAGTAGAGGCAAAAAAATCCATCAAACAGTTTATTGATTCTGCAGACAAAAAAAGGGAATCTGTTCCTGCAGACAAAAAAACTAACTCTGAAAAGCAAAGTCTTTTTCAACCGGAAACGACCTCTGATTTCCATCGGGCCTATCTTGAAGGAAAAACTACTCCGGTAGATGTTGCTATGCGCCTGCTGGATATAATTCGCAGTATTGAAGAAAGTGCAGTACCACTTCGTCCGTTTGTGGCCTGGGAAGAACAGGAAATGATGCAGCAGGCAAAAGCTGCAGCTGAGCGGTATGAACGTGGAGAACCACTGGGAATTCTGGATGGTGTTCCTGTATCAGTAAAGGATGAGCTGGATATGCTTCCCTTTCCAACGATGGTTGGTACTAAGTTTTACAATACTCAACCACCTGCGCAGGATGCAACTACAGTTGAACGATTGCGATCTGTAGGTGCACTGATGGTTGGCAAAACCAATATGCATGAAATTGGTTTGGGTGTTACAGGTCTCAATACAAACTATGGTACAACACGAAATCCTCACCATCTTGATCACTATCCCGGCGGATCTTCAAGCGGTTCTGCTGCTGCAGTTGCGGCAGGATTGTCTCCGATTGCACTTGGAGTTGACGGTGGCGGTTCTATCCGGATTCCTGCCAGTTTGTGCGGTGTTGTAGGTTTAAAAACAACATGGGGTCGAATCAGTACCTCAGGCTGTCCACCACTTTCCTGGAGTCTTGGTACAGTTGGTCCAATCACATCAACAGCTCGTGATGCAGCTTTAGTCTATTCGATTCTTGCAGGACCGGATCCCAGACAAAGCTGGACAAAAGGTCAACCTCCAGTGGATTTGCAGGATTTTGATGATTCAAATTTAACAGGAGTAACATTAGGTGTTTTCCCACCATGGTTCAATCACGCAACTGCTGATATTGTTCGAAGTTGCAATCAGATGCTGGATGCATTTAAATCTCAGGGAGTCAGCATAAAGGAAATCGAAATTCCATATCTGGATGAAACACGTATGGCGCATGCTGTAACATTTGTTACCGAATTGCTGTCTTCTCTGCAGACTAATTTCAAACCACTTCGTCAACCTTTGGGATTGGATTCTTTGATAAATTTAACTTTGGCACAGCAGTTTACAGGTTGTGATTACGTAAAAGCCCAGCGTGTTCGCTCCCAACTGATCAGAAATATAAAACAAATTTTTCAGAACGTTGACGCGATTGTTACACCGTCTACATCCTGCACGGCGCCTCCGATTCCTCCGGATGCTTTGACGAAAGGAGAATCTGACCTCAGCACATTGACGGAATTAATGCGCTTTATACCTGCAGCGAATCTTGGTGGTTTTCCTGCAATTTCATTTCCAGTAGGTTATGATGCACAGGGTTTGCCGGTTGGGATGCAGTTGATGGGACGTCCGTGGGAAGAATCTTTTTTGCTGCAGCTGGCCAACATTTCAGAACGATTTTTTGTACGCCACTCCCCGATGATGCGTTTCTCTCTATTACCAAATTAAAGCTGGAATGTCTGCCGACGCAGAAAGTTCCGCAGTCTGCAAATACGGAAAAGTCTTGTTATAACCATAGATTGATGGCTATTATAGTGCGGTTGGTTTGGGCTAGTAGCTCAGTTGGTTAGAGCAGGCGACTCATAATCGCCCGGTCCGGGGTTCAAGTCCCTGCTAGCCCACCAATAAAATCAATAATTTACGGGAATTGAACTTTTTTTATTTTTTCTTTGGTGTCCATATAGGTGTCCATTTTTCCGGATTTTTTCTTCTGATCCAGTCATTTCATAACCCCATTTCATTTTCTGTTTCAAGGATGTAACGTTGTAAAGCACTGTCTGTTTTGTGACCCGATATGAGTTACTGGTAATCATCTGAATTTGATATATTCTTAGTTATTAGTTCAGAATTTTTTGTAATCTTTATTTCAATATATTACTAATGGCCATTGAATTCCTAAAAAAGGCTAATAAAAATCCGAAAACTGGTGAGGAGAACGTTTCTCGTATTGTCACTGAAATGCTGAGCGCAATCGAAAGCGGAGGTGAGGATAAGGTTCGAGAGTATGCTAAAAATCTTGACAACTACACAGGCAATATTGTTGTCACCTCGGAAGAAATATCAGCAGCAGCGACAAAGGTCCCCAAACAACTGAAAGACGACATTCGCTTTGCCTACGACAGGGTACTAACTTTTGCAGAAAAGCAGCTTGAAAGCATGACTGAATTCGAATATGAAATTGCTCCGGAGCTCTTCTGTGGACAGCGATTGATCCCTATGGAAACGACAGGATGTTATGTACCTGGAGGACGCTACGCGCACGTAGCCTCTGTGATCATGAGCGTCACCACTGCGAGGGTAGCGGGAGTAAAGAACATTGTTGCCTGCTCACCACCCAAACCCGGAGTTGGTGTGAATCCTGCGATTCTCTACACAATGGATTTGTGCGGCGCAGATGCGATTCTTGCGGCTGGAGGAGTTCAGGGTATCGCCGCGATGGCTTTCGGTTTGTTTACGGGAAGCCCGGCGGACATCCTAGTTGGACCAGGAAATCGTTTTGTCACAGAAGCAAAACGTATTCTCTATGGAAGGGTTGGTATTGATCTCTTCGCCGGACCAACCGAAATTGCAATTATTGCTGATGAAACAGCCGATCCGAGAATCGTGTCCATAGACCTTGTAGGGCAAGCTGAGCACGGTCCAGATTCACCCGCATGGTTTATCACCACAAGCCGTGAACTAGCAGAACAGGTGGCCTCTCGGATGCCTGGACTGATTGCAGATCTTCCGAAAGTTCAGTCTCAGGCAGCCGAAGCAGCATGGCGCGATTATGGTGAAATCGTGCTCTGCGGGAATCGAGAAGAAGCAGCTCAGCAGAGTGACATCTACGCTGCTGAACATTTGGAAGTTCAGGCAGATGATCTCGATTGGTGGCTTGAGCGTCTCCGAAATTACGGATCACTTTTCCTTGGTGAAGAAACGACTGTGGCTTTCGGTGACAAGTGTTCCGGAACCAACCACATCCTCCCCACCAAGGGAGCATCAAGATATACTGGTGGGCTTTCGGTTGGTAAATTTATCAAGACCGTCACATATCAGCGCATGAGCCGTAAGGCTAACCGAAAGGTTGCTGCTGTCACCGCTCGAATTTCACGCTTAGAAGGCATGGAGGCTCATGCACGTACTGGTGACGAACGTTTGCGAAAATACTTTCCTTCCGAAACTTTTCAAACTAAGCTCTGAAATGGCTGAGGGCATTTTTATTGAAGGCTTGTACAGCTTATCCGGTAAGGTTGCTCTCGTCACAGGCGGTGGAACTGGGATCGGACGTGCAATGGCCGAAGCAATAGCAAAAGCTGGAGCGTCTGTGGTGGTCTCAGCACGTCGTAAAGAGTTGCTTGTTCAAACTGTTGAGCAGATTACGGAACTGGGTGGTAAATGCAACTTTGTGTCCGCCGACCTGAGCTATGCCAAGCACATTCCTGAATTGGTTGAACAGGTATCAACATCATTTGGACCTCCGGACATTCTGGTCAATGCTGCAGGTGTAAATTTCCGGGAGTCCGCGGAAAATATTACACTTGAAAGTTGGGATAAAACACTGGCGATCAATCTGCGTACTCCTTTTTTTCTAGCACAGTCGTTGTTTCCTGAAATGCGCCGCAAAGGATGGGGAAGGATCATAAACCTCGCTTCCCTTCAGTCCCGGCGAGCTTTCTCAAATGGTCTTGCCTATGGGGCTTCAAAGGGTGGTGTTGATCAATTAACTCGGGCAATGGCCGAGGCTTGGTCGAAGCACGGGATTGGCTGCAACGCTATTGCCCCAGGATTTTTCCCGACCGAACTGACCTCTTCTATTTTTAACGATTCGGAAAGAGCATCCGGAAACGCTGCTCAAACTGCTATTGGCCGTAATGGTGAACTTAGCGACCTAGAAGGCATAACGGTTTTTCTCGCGTCTTCAGCTTCTGATTATATGACAGGTCAGACCATCTATGTTGATGGTGGTTTTACAGCAAAATGAAAGAAAATGCATGAAAGCACTTGTATACACTGAACTAATGAGGTGAAGTACGGGTTGATCCTCTGTTGGAGCCAGTCCAATTACCGGAATAATTTTTACTGGGATTTTTTGTCTTTTTCCGAAGTGATAGGACAGCACATTTAAAAACTTGACAAGGTGAGAAAACCGGTTGACTATGATAAGCCACTGATAGATATAGTGTATATATCAGTTGGTCCATTGCTGGTGGAGGCATCCCAGTGATCAGCAGCGAATTATAGAAAGAGGAGGTGTTTAAAAATATGATATTTTATTTTTCAAAATGAATTAAATTTAAGGAGCAGAAAGTCAATTTTGATTTCCTTCTCTCTTAAATTGAGTTTTAATGTCGATAAATTAATGAAAAAGAGGAAAAAAATGAAAAAAATAATTAATTTAATTCTTGGAGTTGTCGTTGCTCTTAACTTATCTGTATCAGTTGCAAATGCGGCTGCTAACGAAGTTAGAATTGCATTCTTCTTAGAATGGGCAACTCCAAACCAAGAAGATAA
>Ga0209753_1000922_pt1 | contig 12510 bp, 10 predicted proteins | sample METZYME_3_550m_FD_187550 | JGI IMG/M metagenome (GOLD analysis project Ga0209753, IMG submission 187550) | Marine microbial communities from oxygen minimum zone in mesopelagic equatorial Pacific - METZYME_3_550m (SPAdes) (version 2) | ecosystem: Environmental > Aquatic > Marine > Oceanic... | reverse complement strand
TGCGTCGGCACAGAACTTAACCCAGTGCAGGAAACCCATTCCCTGAGGATCCGACATCATGCCCAATGCCATGGCTTGGGGTTCTTCGTAGACGGGTAACGAGTTGTAATGCGCGCGCATGCGTTCGCTGACTGAGTTGATGTCACCATCGTCGACGCCGTTCGCATCAGGAAGACCGGTATTCGCAGCGACAATGCGGGCAAAACGATCGGGATCTTGGGTGGCGTAACGCAACCCGATCAAGCCACCCCAGTCCTGGCACACCAAGGTGACATCTCGAAGTTCCGCTTGCTCGACGAGGGATGCTAGCCAACTCACGTGGTTAGCGTAGGTGTAGTCATTCCTCTCGAGCGGTTTATCGGAGCGGCCAAAACCGACGAAATCTGGCGCGATCACTCGATAACCGGCGGCAACGAAAATGGGCACCATGCGTCGATACAGAAAAGACCAGGTCGGCTGACCGTGCAGACACAGGATGACTTCGCCATCGGGGGGACCTTCGTCTAGATAGTGCATCCGTAATTTGCCGCCTTCGTGGTCCGGTACGGAGACGTAATTGGGTTCAAACGCGTAGTCTTGGAGGTCCTCGAAGCGAGAGTCTGGCGTGCGTACGTATTTCACGGACTGTCTCTACCCAGTAGCAAATTGTCACCAGTATAACGGGCGCATAAACCCGCCACACATTGACATCGATTGGAGCAAGACCGAGATTGAGAGCCATGACCGATCTCCTTCCAATCCCGACGAGCGTTGAACCCAGTACCGGCTGCTTACATCGTTCGAACGAAGATGACTCTATTCAGGTGACGGCACCCGCGCGCGTTCTTCGGGCACTCGCACGATTGCCACTCGCAGGGTTTCCCATCGCGGTCGCAATTGCCGAAACAACAGCTGAACGGCCTCGTCTAGACGATTCGTACGCGTACCGGTTGGTCATCAACGAGACCGGCGTCCGGATCGAAGCCGATACACAGTGGGGGGCGCTCTCGGCCCTCATCACGCTGGTGCAATTAACGAACGACGAGTCAGTCCCTTGTTGTACAGTCATTGACGCGCCGCGGTTTCAATGGCGCGGTCTCATGGTGGACGTGGCTCGGCATTTCATCAGCTTGGAGACACTGAGACGAACCCTGGATGCAATGGGCTACTTTAAGCTGAACGTCCTGCATATCCACCTGTCCGACGACCAGGCATTTCGTTTTCTAGGGACCGCGTTTCCCGAACTCGCAAGCCCAGAGCACTATACGGCTCTTGAACTCACGGCACTTGTTGCGTACGCAGCGGACCGGGGCGTCCGCGTGGTGCCAGAATTGGACGTGCCGGGTCACACCACCAGCTGGCTTCTTGCGCATCCCGAATGGGGCTCTGGAAGTGAGGTTTCGGCGTCTTTGTCCTTCGGTCCTCACGAAACTGTTTTGGATCCGACCAGTTCGGAGGTCATGGACGTGTTGGAACAGATTTTTGGCGAAATCGCCGAAATTTTTCCGGATGAATACGTTCATTTCGGGGGCGACGAGGTGCGCTCGAGCGAATGGCGAAGTTCAGCGTCTATTCAAAATTACATGCGGGCACAGAAAATTGACGACACCGACGGTCTACAAGCGGCCTTCAATCGACAGTTGATCTGCACGTTGGAGGGCCTTGGGAAATACCCGGTCGGTTGGGATGAAGTACTGCATCCTAACCTCCCAGACAACGTCGTGATTCAATGCTGGCGAGGCATGCATGGGCGTGACGAAGCTCTGCAGGCCGGCTACGACTGCGTGGTTTCAGCGCCTTATTACCTCGATCTATTTATGCCGGCGGGCGTGCATTACCAGTACGACCCTGAAGCCGGGAAAGCTGATCTTGCGCGGTTAGACGGCCGCTTGCGGAGCGATCCGCGCTTCGCCCACGTCGTTGGGGATATCGGGTGGGGAAAGGGTTTCACCGATTATCCCGAGCTTGCAACCCCCGAGGCGGGTCGGTTGCTGGGTGGAGAAGCCTGCATCTGGTCAGAGCTGGTGACTGATGAGTTACTCGATCGGCGCGTGTGGAGCCGCATGCCGGCGATAGCAGAACGTTTCTGGAGTGATCGTGACATCCGCGATGAAGTGGACATGTACCGTAGGCTCGAGAACCAACTAGTACGGCTCGAACAACTCTATGGCATTAACGCGATGAGCGATCGGGATATGTTAAATGCGCCGGGGCTCACGCCATTGATCGATATGCTCGAGCCGGTCAAAGGATACACGCGGATACTCGGGAAGGAATTGTCAGTGGCGAGACGAGAAGGACACGACGTCACCCAGATCAAACGACCCTACGGTACGGACACCTCGCTCGACCGAGTTGTCGATCTGATAGCGCCTGAAAGTGCAGCGACTCGCCATTTTGGTGAGGCGTTAAAGGCGGATGAGGACACGTCAGGATGGACGGAGGGTTGGCGGAATCAGCACCGAACATTGGTTGGACTTTTGCCCAAACGACCCGAACTTGGTGAGCTCGAAGAAGCTTCGAGGGCGTTGGCCGAGCTCGCGGATGTCGTCGATGTTGGCGGAGAGGTCAATCCCGCTTGGGCCGGTCCTTTTGGCGAGTACATGTTGCCGGTTGTCTATACGATGTTGGCGCATGAATCCTGAAGTCGCGGCGAGACAGTGGAATCTAGGCGGAGAGATAGAACGTATCACCGGGGGCCGTATTAATGCGACCTTTCTGGTTGGAGGTACGCATCTTCTTCAACGTATTAACGGGGATATTTTCCCCGATCCGCGAGCATTGCTGCGAAATGCAGAAAAGATCGCTGCCGTTGCAGGCGAATTGATAGTTCAACATCTCCCATCGAAACACGGCGAGCCATGTTGGTCCGATCAAGACGGCGAGGTTTGGCGCGTCTACCCGCACGTGCGCAGTCGAAATTTCGATGCGTTGCCGGATTCCCTCTTGAATCCCCTAGGCACAATCTTTGGCGATTTGTTGAGTCGCTTGAGGTCGCTTGATGGCGAGCTAGAGACTTCGATTCCCGGATTTCACGACATCCAAACCTATCTAAACTATCTCGACGCCGCACCTAGCAGTGGAGATGCAGACGCAGAACTCGAATACGTGGATTTGCGGCGCCAACGACTCGTGGCGTCGGAAGAAAAGTCACAAATCATCCACGGGGATTGCAAGGTCAACAACGTATTGTTTGATCCAACGAGCGATAAGGCCATCAAGGTAGTGGATTTGGATACTCTTATGCGTGGGTCCGCGTCGTGGGATTTCGGTGATTTAATCCGTTCGGTATCCGCAGGGAACGAAGAGTCGACCCCAGAAGCGCATGTTTCTGATGCCCGGGTTGGAGAGGTAGTTCGGGGCTTTTTATCTACATTTGGTTCGATAACAGAGGTCGAGGAATATGCCGCAGCGCCCGCCCACATGAGTTTTATGTTGGGCACGCGATTCTTGACCGATCATTTCGATGGTGATCGTTACTTTGGTGTGACTCGTCGAGGCGAGAATCTCGAGCGTGCCCGAGCTCAATTTGAGTTAACCAGGCAGTTTGATAGATCGATCGAGCGACTTTGCGAGATCCTCGCCCACGCCATGCGCTAGCGTCTCGATGGTGCAGTTAAACCGTTACGGATGGTTCGTTTTCGATTCTGGTGACCCAATAGTCGGCATCGAAATTCTCGTCGCCAAGAAGATAACGCCAAAAACGTATGCGATTGATGTATTCGAGGCGGCCAGTGTCGCCCTCGAACCAGGGTTGTGGACGGGTTAGAAGAGAAGCAATGTCGTTGGGGTTCATCGCTTCTTTGCGAAAGAAGATTGGTCGTTGTTCAAAGTCGCGGGGAGATAGATCGGACGTGTCCCAGAGTCGTACTTGAGGAATGCTCGGGTTTAACCGGATTTTAAACATGTAACGAGCCTCGCCGGTGCGATTGATGCCGCCGCCGTGCCAGACGCCGTGATGCATCAAGATGAGCGTTCCCGCAGGACAGACAACGTGCTGTTGTCCCCGAATGTTCTGATAACGTGCGATGGCAGATTCGCTCACGATACGTAAATGCGTACCCGGCACGTACCGAGTACCACCCATGTCGGGTCCAACTTCGTGCGGGAAATAGAACAGCTGAATATCGAAGGCGCGACGTGGGTCGATGGTTGAATCTTGATGCGTATGCTGCGTTCGCTGCGGGATACCGGCTGCTTTGTAGTATGAACTTGGTAACGCCAAGTGCAGAAAATGGTGATCCACCATTGATTCTGGACCAACTAAACTCTCTATAGCCCCCCGAACGACTGGCAAGCGGACTAGCTCTCCGAGTGCCGTTGTCTCCTTGTACGCGGTATTTAATACGGTTCCAGGGGTAACCTCGGGCAAGCTCGAATGGGCCATTAGGTTACCCAGACTCTTTATGGTCCGATTCGACCCTTTCTCTCCACTGGGTGTATCGACGGAGCCCGCTTCCGCAAGAAATTGTTGGTTGATCACGTCGGGGACGATGCCGTCGAAGCGCAGCAGGCCTTCAGCAGCAAACTCGGCCATTTCACGGGAATTTAACTTCACGCAGTCACTCATCGTTGATCAGTTTTTCGAAGAAAAACTCGTACTTTAGATATCCGGTGCGAAATTCGTCACCTGGTGCATGGGCGGCGAGTGGCGACGCTTGGATGAGCCGCCACCCGTCGGCCAGAGCTTCCATCCCCGAGCGATACAATGGCTCGTCAGAATCTCCAGACATGTGGTCATCCTTACCGGTGCCGTCGTAGTGTGCCCAGGCGATGACGTTAGCGTCGAGAGCCGAGCTTGAAAGGTACAGCACCAGCACCTGTTGTTTTGTCGCCATCGCGTGAGGATAACAGGCGTGCGGCGCGAGTCGATGACCCGCCGTGAGCGTGAGATTACGTGCAAGCCGGGGGTAGAACGCGCGCGTGGCCGGTTGCGGCCTCGATTGCGTGGGCTGCTGCTAAAAGAAACGCATCTTCGCGCATCGGAGCGATGAGTTGCGCGCCCACGGGAAGACCCTCAGCAAAACCGGCCGGCAGCGAAAGGGCTGGACAACACGAGACCGTGATCCAACTGCATGCTTCCATCCACTCGATATAGTTTGACATCGGGACGCCGTCGACGACTTGGACCCACTCGATATTTGCGTCGAACGGTAGTACTTGAGTTGTCGGTCCAATCAGGAGGTCGAATTGTTCAAAAAATTCATTCATTCGTTCAATCAGCGATGCTCGCGCCGGCCCGACCCAGTCCAGGTCTTCTTGAGTTAATGCTTCGCCAGCTTCTACGTTCCAGCGTATCGTGTCCTTCAATTGGTCGAATTGATTCCTTGGGAGATTTCGAAATCGCCGGAAATTATTCGCCCGCAGAATATGAAAAATACGGCTGGCGTCACGGAAGTTGGGAGTGGCCTCGTCTACGACCACGCCCGCGGTTTCGAGGTCTCGCACGAATCGACGGAGCGTTTCTCGAATGGGCTTTTCAACGGGCAAACCGCCAAAGTCTTCGGTAAAACCGATTTTCAGGTTTTCAAGAGGAACGGGATTAATTTGGCGGAATTCACGCCCGTCGGTTTCAAGCAACCCGGGCAGCCGAGGATCAGGACCGGCAAGAACAGAGAAGAGCAATGCGACGTCTGCGCAGGTGCGCGCCATCGGGCCCTCAGTACTCAAATCGCTCCATGGGTTACGTGAAGGATAAAACGGTACGCGCCCGGGCGAGGGTCGAAAGCCGACTACGTTGCAGAACGCGGCAGGGTTACGTAACGAGCCACCGGTATCGCTTCCGTCGGCGAGTGGGATCATACGGGACGCCAACGCAGCGGCGGCGCCACCACTGCTTCCGCCGCAGGTTACAGATGGATCGTATGGGTTGCGGGTGAGACCAAAAACTCGGTTAAACGTGTGCGACCCGGCGCCAAACTCGGGGGTGTTGGTTTTACCCAGCGTGATGGCGCCGGCGTTACGCATCCGTTCGACAATGAGCTGATCGAAGTCAGGGATGTAGTCGGCGTGTAGCGGTGAACCGAACGTGGTGCGTATGCCTCGGGTCGGTACTAGGTCCTTGTGCAGTACTGGCAAGCCGTGGAGTGGTCCGATGATTTTCCCGGCATTATCGAGTTCGCTCGCCTGACTAAGGGCTTGGTCGAAGACGGTGGTAACCACAGCATTTACGCGTGGATTGATCGACTCAATCTGTGCGATATGGGCCTCGATCACTTCGCGAACGCTGATCAGCTTCGTGGCGATCCGTCGGGCGAGTTCGGTCGCCGTCAATAGACAGAGCTCCTGGCTCGTGTCAGTTTTCGGCGTACTCATTAGCTGGAGTAATGGCTTTGATTAGTGTGTCGATGGTCGATGCCAATACGTATCAAGTGGTCGTCGAAGGGGCCGACGAGACGGAGTATCGAGTGGTCATGGATCCCGATTACTACAAACGTCTGTCGAGGGGCGAATTTACCCATGAATGGGTGCTTGTCCAGGCGTTTCGGGTGTTACTTGAACGGGATGCGAACGTATCGATCCCCGCCGAATTTGATCTTAAGGAATTCATCGCGGGTGACATCGAAATTGAGAGCAAAATTGCTTCCCGCCTAGCCCCATGAGTTCCAGTGCGTGATTTCCGAGACAGGCGACCGATTTGCTAGTTTAAAGTCCGTGCCGACGGTGTAAGCAACGGGTAGGAGCGCTGTCTGCGTTATGCCGTCGGGAATTCCCAATAGTGCAGCTGCTTCGTCGGCGTGTGCCAGGTGCAGCGTTGTCAGACACGAGCCGAGCCCCCGGGCCCGAAGGGCCAATTGAAAACTCCACACCGCTGGATAGATCGATGCGTAAAAACCCGCTCCTGCCAATCCATTGGGTGGATTGCCTTGTATACACGGAATGAGATGTACCGGCACCTCCTGCAGGTGCTCCATTAGATACATGGCCGAGCTGAATACGCGTTGGGTTTGGGCGTCGGCGCCGGAGGACGCTTGTTCGCTTGCCGCCGAGAGGTAACCCTCGGCACTGCGTCGATAAAGTGCCGCCAGCGCCGCCCGCGTATCGGAATCGTCGATGACAATCCAGCGCCAACCCTGCACATTCGAACCCGTTGGTGCTTGAACAGCTAACTGCAGACATTCGTCGATGACCTCTCTGGGGACGGGTTTAGTCAAGTCCAAGCGCTTACGAACCGACCGCGTTGTATTCAATAACTCATCGCATACCTGCTGATCAAGTGCCATGGTTTTCCATTAGGTAGTTGTTACAGATTTGTATGCTAACCCTTCTCATGCCGTTGCGAAGACGTTCGCGTGTTTAACGGATCGTTACGATCCAAGAATGAGCGACTAAAGACCCCAACACTCCAGATCGTTGGCGAAGATAAGTGGGCCTTTGTAGGTTTTTTCAATAGCAGCTTTTGACGCCGATTCAATCCCAAAGGTTCGTTTTGCACGAGAGCTAAGAATCAAAAAACGCGCATTACTGGCCTCGGCAACCCGGCCAATTTGAGAGGGCGTGAGGTGCGTTTCGCGGTCAGCACCACGAGCGTGGTCGGGCAATACGTGGGAAATGACCAGTGCATCGGTGTTGGCAGCGAAAGCCGACAAGGTATCCTTTTGATTGTTGAGATCGCCGGCAAACACGACGCTCTGCTCGCCAATATCGACCCGCCAGGCAAGGCTAGGGGTACCGCCATGGTGGACAGGGACAGCCGAAAGTTTGAGATGTTCGCTGGAGAACTGCGACCAACGACGTCGACCGACTGCTGGCACGTCACGGACCGAGACTTTGTAACCGGTCGAACTCCTAAACTTGAGCAAGTCCGAAAGTTCGTTGAATGCTCCTTTCGAGCCAATCAATCGATTGATGTAGTCGCGTGTTGCCTTCTCACCGTTCTCGCCAGCGGGACCAAAAAGCGGGAATAACCCCGTCCGATCGGCGTCGCGTGATGCCGCGAGTAGGTTGGCTAAATCGCCCGTATGCTCGAGGTGCAGATGCGACAGCACAAGCGCGTCGAGGTCTGTAAACGCGGCACCGCTCTCGTCAAATCGTAGCGCTGCGCCGGCACCCGCGTCGATCATTAACCGGGCACGGTTGTCGATCCACACCAAGTAGCTGGGGGCAGCCCGTGGGTTACCGAATTCGAGGCTGCCTGACCCCAGAATCTGAATCCATACTCCCTCGTCGCCACAATAGGGCGGTTCGAGGGCTAAAGATTTTGGGGCCCCAAGCAACAAGAGGACAACGAGGAAATACCGCATTTGGAAAACTATAGCAGCTTGTCAATACTCCGTAGGATGGTGCCGACCTCGGCCTCGTCGGGCATACGCCAGTCGCCTCTTGGCGACAAACTGACGGTACCAACTTTAGGCCCCGGGGGCAGTGTTGTCCGTTTGAACTGCTGCTCGAAAAAGCGCTGAAAGAACACGCGCAACCACTTTTGGATCGTTCGACCATCGTACGCCCCCTCGTACGCCGAATTCGCGAGATAAAATATTTTCTCTGCATCGGCACCCGTCCGCAGGTAGTGGTAGAGGAAAAAGTCATGCAACTCATAGGGACCGACCAGGGCCTCGGTTTCTTGGACAATCCGACCTTCAACACTCGGCAACAATTCGGGCGTAATCGGCGTATCGATGACGCGCTGCAATACTTTTTTTAGCACATTGGGTGCTCGATGATGGGCGTACCAACGAACGAGATACGCAATCATCGTTTTGGGCACGCTCACGTTGACGTTGTAATTTGACATGTGGTCCGCGTTAAACGTACACCAGCCCAATGCGAGCTCTGATAGGTCGCCGGTGCCCACCACGATCGCTCCAATGTTGTTGGCCGTATCGAAGAGAATCTGGGTGCGCTCGCGGGCCTGACTATTCTCAAAGGTGATATCCGGGGTACCGTCGTGCCCAATGTCATCAAGGTGTTGCTTAACCGCGTCATCGATGGGGATCTCCGTTAGGTCAAAACCACTTGACTTGGCGAGGAGATGGGCGGATTTCTTGGTGTGGCTGGTGGTGCCCGGTCCGGGCATTGTCAGAGCGTTCAATGCCGATGCGGGTAACTCCAGCCGGTCCAGCGCATCGAGACAGACGAGACATGCGAGTGTTGAATCGAGACCACCGGAGAGCCCTAGCACCAGGCGTTGTACCTTGGCGGCACGCATGCGTCGCGCGAGCCCCGTCGACTGAATCGAAAGGATCTCTTGTGCACGGGCATCAAATTCGGTCTCGTCATCCGGCACAAACGGGTGTGCGACGTAGTGCCGATAGCTGTTGCCGAGTTCAACGCGCGTGTCGGTATCAACTATCGGGTAGGTGGTTGGTCGATGTGCTTGGGTAAACGTCGTATTGCGGCTTCGATCGTGCTCGAGTTTTTTCCAGTCGATGTCGAATACAAGCTCGGTCGTGTCGAGGTTGAAACGATCGGACTCGGCAACCATTACGCCATTTTCCGCTCCAAGTAGATGGCCCCCGTAGACGACGTCCTTGCTGGATTCGGTTGGTCCGGCTCCGGCATAAGCATACGCACAGATGCATCGCCCGCTTTGCATACGAACTAGATCACGTCGATAGTCGGCTTTGGCGACTAACTCGTTACTTGCCGAGGGATTAACAACCAGGGACGCGCCAGCCAAAGCATGCCTGGTACTTGGCGGTTCTGGCGCCCAGAGATCTTCGCAAATTTCAATGGCGAACTGAGTGTCGCCGACGGTGAACAACTGATCACTACGAATCTGAAAATGCCCCAACTCGCCGTTGATGGTTGCGACGAGGCTAGCCCCTGACGTGAACCAGCGTTGCTCGTAGAACTCGTCATAATTAGGGTGCGCGGATTTCGGAACGGCGCCCACGACACGCCCACTTGCGCACACAAAGGCGCAATTTAGGAGACGGCCATCGACTAATCGCCATGGAGCCCCGATCACTAAAACGGCACCGTCGGCGGCGGCTGCAACCCGAGTCAGCGCTTGGCGAGACCGCGCCAACAAATCGTCGCTATGGAAAAGATCTTCGCAGCTGTAACCGGTGAGTGAAAGTTCGGGCGTGACAACCACGGCCGCTTGGCTTTCGCAAAGGCGTTTGTAAGCTTCCAATATCGTCGACGCATTTGCCTCGGGATCGGCGATTTTTATCGCCGGGGCACAAACGCCAACGCGCAAGAAACCAAGTCGGGACAGGTCCATACCGATAGTCTACGGCACGCGCTACAATCGTTCATTCGTTCGCTTGCAATGGTGGAAGGCGTGAATTTTGAGTTTTCGGATGAGCAGAACTTGCTGCGGGATCAGGCCCGGGGTTTTTTGCAGGACGAATGCCCTACAACGCTGGTGCGCGGGATCTTAGATGGCGATGATTCGTACGCACGAGAGCTCTGGGAGAAAATTGGTCAAATGGGGTGGACCGCGACGGTCATTCCAGAATCGTACGGTGGCCTAGGTGCTTCCTACCTAGATCTATGCGTGATCGCAGAAGAACTTGGTCGCGCTGTCGCCCCGGTGCCTTTTTCGTCGTCGGTCTATTTAGCGACAGAAGCACTGCTGCTCGTTGGAACCGAAGCGCAGAAAGAAAAGTGGTTGCCTAAACTTGCGACCGGCGAGGTCGTTGGCACGTTTGCGATCAGCGAGGGCAGTGGGCGACCGTCGCCGGCTAACCTAAACACTACGGCGGTTGATGGCACGGTCTCTGGAACAAAAATTCCGGTGCCCGATGGCGATATTGCGGATTTCGCCGTTGTGGTTGCCGCCAGCCAAAGCGGCGATGGAGCGAGTTTATACGTGGTGGAATTGGAGGGGGTTGAACGCACGAGCGTCGCCACTCTCGATCCGACCCGGTCACACGCGAAGTTGACCTTCGACGGTGCTACAGCTTCGGTAATGGGTACTGAGGGGGAAGGTTGGGCTGCGGTGGAGAAACTATTCAACCGCGCGGCGGTGCTCTATGCGTGGGAGCAGATCGCTGGTTCCGAGGCGGCTCTCGAGCAGGCAAAGGAATACGCGATGGGGCGATACGCGTTCGGCAGACCCATTGCTGGTTTTCAAGCAATCAAGCACAAACTCGCTAACGTCTACGTCAAGAATACGCTTGCGCGGTCAAACGGATACTACGGAGCTTGGGCGCTCTCAACCGATGCGCCGGAGCTACCGATTGCTGCTGCAACCGCGCGTGTGAGCGGAACACAGGCGTACTATTTTGCGTCTAAAGAAAATATTCAAACGCACGGTGGCATGGGTTTCACGTGGGAATTTGATTGCCAGTTCTTTTATCGACGATCCAAGCTACTTTCCGTCGCCATCGGCAGCGAATCTTGGTGGCAAGACAGATTAATTACCGCGATCGAACGCGGCCAGGCGGCATAGGAGATATCCATGGACTTCAAAGACACACCTGAAGAAGCGGCCTTTCGCGACGAAGCACGACAATGGTTAGAAGCCAATGTGCCCGCGGATGACGCGTTAAAGGGACTCGATGAAATCGAACGGTCCAAACTCTGGCAGAAACGCAAGTACGACGCTGGGTGGGCCTGTATTCGCTGGCCGAAGGAATACGGTGGCCGCGACGCTTCAGCGATCGAACAAGTGATTTGGAACCAGGAAGAGTCTCGGTTCAACGCACCAAGCGGCGTTTTTGCGATTGGTCAAGGCATGGCGGCACCGACGATGATGGCGTGGGCATCTGAGGAAGATAAGGTCAAGCACCTTCCGCCGTTGGCGTCGGGCGAACACATCTGGTGTCAGCTTTTTAGTGAGCCAGCCGGTGGTTCCGATCTTGCCGCATTGCGCACTCAGGCCAAGAAAGACGGTGACGATTGGGTAATTAACGGCCAAAAAATTTGGACGTCAGGTGCACATTTCAGTGACTACGGCATCCTCGTTGTACGCACGGACCCCACCGTCGCCAAGCACAAGGGTCTAACCTATTTCTTTTTTGATATGAAGTCACCGGGAGTGGACGTTAAGCCGATCAAACAGATTTCAGGCGGAGCGAATTTTAACGAGGTCTATTTCACCGACGTGCGTATTCCGGATAGCCAACGACTTGGTGCTGTCGGACAGGGATGGCAAGTCGCGCTCACCACCCTCATGAACGAGCGTGCGGCGATTGGTGGTGGTGGCATGGGCGTCGGGTTCGACCGGATTTTTGAACTCGCCAAACGAGTTAATATTGACGACCGCCCAGCGATCGAGGACCGACAAGTCCGGGCTAAACTTGCAGACTGGTACTGCCAAGAATCAGGGCTTCGTTTTACTGGGTACCGATCGATGTCGGCGCTGTCGCGTGGGGATACCCCGGGCCCTGAAAATTCCATCGGCAAATACGTGGGAGCGTCGAAGACGCAAGACATGGCGTCCTTTGCGATGGACTTATTAGAACTTTCTGGCGCCGTATTGGATTCCGAGCACGGGGAAGAGTCGGGAATCTATGCGGCAACGTACATGGGTGCTCCGGGCGGAAGAATCGCAGGGGGGTCAGACGAAATTATGCTCAACATTCTTGCAGAGCGCGTACTGGGTATGCCTCAGGATGTACGTTTGGATAAAGGCATTCC
>Ga0209753_1000920_pt1 | contig 12532 bp, 11 predicted proteins | sample METZYME_3_550m_FD_187550 | JGI IMG/M metagenome (GOLD analysis project Ga0209753, IMG submission 187550) | Marine microbial communities from oxygen minimum zone in mesopelagic equatorial Pacific - METZYME_3_550m (SPAdes) (version 2) | ecosystem: Environmental > Aquatic > Marine > Oceanic... | reverse complement strand
TCGTTGATGCTGCGTACCAGGCCTTCGCCGAACAGATTGGCCCAAATTTGATTTACGATGACACGCGGCACAATCGGATTCTGGCCGTTCACCAGCCACCGGGCGAGATCGAGACGGTCTCCTTCGCCTCGGTTACTGATCTTCGGCAAGGTGGCAATGGTGTCTGCAAAGACCTTTTCACGGGGTTGTTTAAATTCACCGCGATGTAAAATATGGGTTGTCCTTGGGTTGTTTTTTCTTTGGGAAATCACCCGGACACTCATTACCGGTGGTTTTGGGGCGTTGCTGTTGAGCTTTTTAAAATTGGCCTGTAATCGGATGGCTTCCGGATCCCTCGTTTGGACGAAGGTGAGGAGGGACTCGGTTTCTTGTGGGGTGCGTTTGCCAGTATTATTTCCGAGCAGTTTCACAATGCTCTCTGGAATGCCGTCGGTGGGGTTTTGTCCCGTGCGGCCGGTAATGCGAAAGCGTCCGATGGTGTGTTGCGATCCGTATTCCTGATCGAGCACGATGTGCAGGTAAATACCATTCTCTATTTCCAACGGTTCGGCCAGGGTGATATCGAGGCTGTTCGGCTTTCCGTATTCGTTGGCTATGGCCCAGCCGGTGCCGTTCTTTCCAGTTCCGCCCTTGCCGTCGATGGCGTTTTCCGCGGGCCAGTCCTTCTGGGAATGTGTGGCCTTTGCATTACCGAGTTTTAACAGTTGGAGTGTCTTGCTGCTGAAGTCCGGATTGGCGTTGGCGTATATACGGACCTCATTAAGCACAAAGTTGCCATGAGGCGTGCGTCCGGGGCCATTTGCGGCAAGGGATTCATCAGGCAGGACTTCAATCCGGATGCCGGTGATTCGTTTCAGGCCGGTTTTGTAGTTCACCTCGTACTCTGCTATTGCAGGATTTTCGCCGCTGACGAGCAGGGAGCCGTCATCTTTTTCGGTGAACTTGACCTTGTCGCTAACGTCTGTGCGGGCCGACAAAAGTTCCAAGGAGTGAAACTTTACAGGTTCGATTTTTCGGTTGGCAATTTCATCGCGTAACGATTTCTCCAGCATCGGAAGCTGCTTCTTTAAGGTGGCATTTCTTTTTGTAATTTTGGTCGTTATGTCTTTCACCTTGGATTCATGCGACTTTTTGGCTTTCGCGAAGTCGGCGAGTGCCTGTTGGGATCGCGGAATGTTGGTACTGGATTCGTCGCCGTTGTTGAAGTAGGCGAACAGTTGATAATATTCCTTCTGTGTGAGCTGATCGTACTTGTGATTGTGGCAGCGCGCGCAGCCAACAGTGAGTCCTAGCCAGACCGAGCCCAAGGTCTCCTCTCGGTCCATCACCGCGGCGACGCGCCATTGCTCCTGGTCGGTACCGCCCTCGGTGTTGGTGAGGGTTTGGCGGTTGAATGCGGTGGCGAGCTTTTGCAGGTCAGTGGCATTTGGCAGGAGATCGCCGGCAAGTTGTTCAATGGTGAACTGGTCGAACGGTAGATCGGCGTTGATGGAGTTGATCACCCAATCGCGATAGCGCCAGGCGTTCATGCGGGGGTTATCCTTCTCATAGCCGTCGCTGTCTGCATAGCGTGCCTTGTCGAGCCAATGACGTCCCCAGCGTTCGCCAAAGTGCCGGGAGGCAAGCAGTCGACCTACGAGTTTGTTGTCGGCTTCGGACGATTTGTCGTTCACAAAAGCCTCCACTTCCCCGGGCGCGGGTGGCAGGCCGATGAGATCGTAGCTGAGCCGTTTGATGAGAGTGTTCCGGTCAGCGCGGGGTGATGGCTGCAGTTTGTCTGCTTCAAGCTTGGCGAGCACAAAGCGGTCAATTTCATTCCGGATCCAAGCACCAGCCTTCACCTCCGGCGGGGTGACTTGGTTCAAGGGCCGATAGGCCCAGTGCCGGCTCCAGGGTGCGCCCTCGGTGATCCATTGACGAATCAGCTCGATTTGATCCGGCTTCAACCGCTTGCCGTGGTCAGGCGGAGGCATGAGATCATCAGCATCATCCGTGGACAGACGGTAGACAATCTCGCTATCATCCGGATTGCCGGGGACTACCGCGCGTTTGCCGGATTTCAATTCAGCCCGGGCACTCTTTTCATCCGTCAAATTCAGCCCGGCCTTTTGCTTATCCGGCCCATGACAAGTGGTGCAATTCTCAGCTAAAATTGGCTGAATATCACGGGCAAAATCGATCTCTGCCGCACCAATTTGCAAGGTCAGCAAAATGCTGACGGATAAAATATGTTTCTTCGTAAAACAATGAACCATCGTAGAACCTGCTTTCCTGTGAAAATCATAGACTTTTCGGTCAGAGTAGGTCAAATTAAAGCTAAGTTGAGGGAGTAAAATCAGTCCGGTTTTTGTGTCTCACTTGGTACATAAAGTTAAGACTTAAGGTGGCCTCATGAATGAGGTAAATTATTGTGATTAGTAGGTGTTTTATTTGCCGGCAGCTTTCAGTTCTTCACCCGACTTGCCGCCGTGTTTGCGGAGGAAGTCGGTGATCTCTTTGTGTTTTCCTTCTTCGGCCCAATTAAGCGGAGTTTCGTCATTAACATCCTTCGCATTCACATCTGCACCTTTGGCAATTAGCAGTTCTACGATTTCCTTATGACCTTTCCAAGTGGCATTATGCAAAGGGGTCCCTCCGCTCTTGTTCTTCGTGTTTACACCTGCACCTTTAGCGATGAGCAGTTCGGTGATTTCCTTGTGATCCCGCCAAGCTGCCCAATGCAGCGGGGTAATTTGATCCCTTGCATTCTTGGCATTCAGATCTGCACCTTTGGCGATTAGTAGTTCTACGATTTCCTTGTCGTTACCACCCGTTGCGTAATGCAAAGGGGTCCATCCCCCCTCAGCTTTCGCATTCACATCTGCACCTTTTGTGATTAGCATTTCGACGACCCCCTTGTGGCCAAAGCCAGCAGCCCAAAGTAAAGGTGTGTCTCCATACAAATCATCCTTCGCATTCACATCTTTGCCTGCAGCCAAATGTTGTTCGATGGCTTTGGTGTCTCCTTCCCAAGCAGCTCTGTGAATTGAAATTTCGGACTCTTCAGTCTTGGTTTCTTGGATTTGTTGGGGTTTCTGTGCCAGGATCTGCGGCACTGGAGTTGCCTCGGATTCTTGTGCTGGCCTCCCATATCCCATCAGTGGCATGGTTGCGATAGTAGTGATAAGTAGAAGTTTCATAAGCCTGAAAGCAGACAAACGATAGCCAAACGCCGTAGCTCTCACAATGCCTTAACAACTGACAAGATCGTAGCGTTGTGGACACGGTTCACCGGTAATGTTGTTTGCAGGGGCTCACTGACAACCACGCTAAGCTATAAAAGAAATCTGAGTGTTATAGCCATAAAGGCGAAATGACTGCATTTTAAGGAAAAGTGTTCTTGATCCTGATGTTTTCTACACCAAACCGCGGCTTTTCGTATCCTTTGCTGTTCAAATTATTGCCATCTAACCAAAATTATATGTAACTAAAGTCCATTTTGATGTGTTTAATGGATAGTGAGGCTTATGAATACGATAATTAAATCATTGTCATTGTTGGTGGTAACTGCGGTTTTTGCCGGTGTTACCGTGGATATTTCAGCCCAGGAGCGTGATCGCAACCGTGATCGTGGGGAAAGAGGTGGTGATCGTGGGGGAAGAGGTGGTGATCGTGGGGGGTTTGATCGATCCCAAATCATGGAGCGTATCATGGATCGATACCGTGAAAACCTCGGTTTTTCCGTTGCTGAGTGGAAGGTGGTCCAACCCAAGGTTCAGGCTGTTATGGACAACCGCATCTCCGGCGCATCCGGGATGATGAGTATGTTTGGTGGCAGTCGCAGGGGCCGTGGCGGCAATTCCTCCACTGAAAAGACTCCGACCAGTGAACTTCGCGATCTTCTGGAAAAAGATGATGCATCCAAGGGGGACATCAAGGCAAAGCTCGCCGCCTACCGAGCGGATCGTAAGGCTCGCGAGGCGAAACTCAAGAAAGCCCAGGAAGACCTGCGACAGTTGTTGACGATAAAGCAGGAGGCCCAGGCGGTTTTGTCGGGACTTTTGAACTAAGTCATTCCCTGCTTTACAAAAAGGAGCACTGCTGTTGAGCCAGCTGTTACAACGGTTGGTTGATGGTCGCAGTCTCTCGGCACTAGATGCGGAGAGACTTGCTGCCTTACCCGCGTCGGAATCCCAGGCAAACCTGTCTTCGGAAGGGGCCGCTCTGCAGTGGCTGGCAAAGGAATACGGGCTTGGATTCACGTCCCTTGAGGCACTCGAGATTGAGCCGGACGCGATCTCCCTGTTTCCGGCGCGTATCCTGATCAGGGAGCAACTCCTGCCACTGCGGCAATCCGCCGAGGGAGTTGAGGTGGCCACCAGTCGCTTGTTCGACCCACAGGGATTGGAATCGCTGAAGGCGTTGAGCGGCCTGAATATAAAGCCGGTTCTTGCCACCTCGGAGTCAATTCAGCGGGAGATCAAAAGTCGCCTCGGGGTCGGGGCAGATACCATTGATACCCTGAAGGATGATGCAGCCTTTCAGGTTATTGATGAAGGCGACCTGGAAGAGACAGATCTCGACCAGGCTGCCGGGGATGCCTCGATCATCCGCTTTGTAAATCAGGTATTGAGTGATGCCATTGAAATGCGGGCGACGGACATTCACCTTGAACCTTTCGAGAACGAACTGCAGATTCGTTATCGTGTGGATGGCCTATTGCTTGACGTGCCAGTGCCGAACGAGATTAAGCGCTTCCAGCCGGCAATTGTTTCCCGCATCAAGATTTTGAGCCATCTGGACATCGCCGAGAAACGGTTGCCTCAGGATGGCCGCATCAAGCTAAGGGTCAAACGTACCGAGGTTGACGTTCGTGTCTCCATCATTCCCATGTTGCATGGCGAAGCGGTAGTGATGCGCTTGCTGACGCAAGACAACACCGTGCTCAGCTTGGACAATCTTGGCATGGCTGACAAAGAACGCAGTATTTTCCGCAAAATCCTCCGTATACCGCACGGCATTTTCCTGGTCACCGGCCCAACCGGTTCAGGCAAGACGACTACGCTTTACACCGCCCTTAGTGAGATCAACGACAAGATCCGCAAGATTGTGACAATTGAGGATCCCATTGAATACCAGGTCAGGGGCATCAACCAAATCCAGGTTTCAGAGAAAACCGGACTGACTTTCTCGGTGGGACTGCGTTCGATTCTGCGACACGATCCTGATGTGGTCCTGATTGGCGAAATTCGTGACCAGGAAACAGCGCGTATTGCCGTGCAGGCTTCGCTGACGGGCCATCTTGTTTTTTCGACACTGCACACAAACGATGCTCCTAGTGCTCTGACTCGTCTGGTGGACATGGGGGTTGAGCCGTATCTTGTTGCCTCATCGTTGGAGGGTGTCATGGCCCAGCGCTTGGTGCGTGTCCTTTGCCCCAATTGCAAGTCGGAGGACCACTCCGACAAAGCCGCGGCCTTGAAAGAGACATTCAACATTCCGGCTGGAGTGCCGATCTTTCAACCGGTGGGCTGTGCAGAATGCCGGAATACCGGTTTCCACGGCCGTCACGCTGTGTTTGAGATGATGTCTCTCAACCAGAAAGTACGGCAGCATATCCTTCAAAATTGTTCCAGTGGAGAGTTGAAGGAACTGGCCATCAAAGACGGAATGACAACACTCTCAGAGGATGGATGGCGTTTGGTGCGTGAAGGCATCACCACCCCGGACGAAGTGCTACGGGTGACCAAGAGTGAACACGTCAACCGCGATTAATTCCCATGCCTTATTTCCAGTACAAGGCGCTTAACAGCGGAGGGGTGCTTGACGCAGGCTCGATTCAAGCCAGCAGCCGGCCGGACGCCTTTGACAAGATCAAGCAACTCGGCCTGCAGTTGGTTCAGTTGGAGGAAACGGCAGAGGGAGGGGCGGACCTTGCGAAGTCGGACGGGATTTCCCTACCATGGAAACAAAGGAGGATTTCCTTCAAAATGCTGGGAACTTTCACCCGTCTATTGTCCAGCCTATTAGCCGCCGGCGTACCGCTCAGCAAGGCCCTGACCATTCTATACCGGGAAACCGCCGATCCCGCTGCCAGTAAAAAATGGCGAGAGGTGCATGATCTGGTTGTCGACGGGGTTTCCCTTTCGGATGCCATGTCACGTTCGCCGGAAACATTTCCGAGCGTTTACACCGCAATGGTGGAGGCCGGCGAAACGGGAGGATTTCTCGATCTGGTGTTGGCGCAGATTGCCGAATTCCAGGCACGGGATAAGGAACTTCGAGGCAAAGTGATATCCGCGATGATTTACCCGGCTGTGCTGATGTTTTTAGCGATAGCCGTGCTCATATTCCTCATGGTGTTTTTCATTCCAAGATTCAAGACCTTGTTCGAGGGCTTCGACGCGGCTCTGCCGATGCTCACCCAAGTCATCGTGGCGACCAGTGAGTTTTCCCAGCGTTATGGAATCTTCGTTATGATAGGCATGACGTTCCTGGTTTATTTGGCACGAACCTGGGTAACATCAGCGAAAGGCCGGCGTATCTATGAACGCTGGCTACTCACGGCTCCGGTGATTGGCCCCCTGTCTTCCCAATTTGCCATGGCCCGTTTTTCCAGGATGCTCGGTACGCTTATCCACGCGGGAGTTCCTTTGGTGAGCGGACTCAACGTGGCGCAGCGCTCGATCGGCAACCAAATTCTAACCGATGCCATTAAAGACTCCATTGAACGCGTAAAAAAAGGTGAACCACTGGCCCGCAGTCTGGGGGATTGCAGTCTTTTGTTTTCTGGCGCCACGGTGGAGATGATTTCTGTTGCAGAGGAAAGCAGTCGACTTGACAAGGAGCTGATCCGTCTGGCCGAGGTCACGGAAAAGGAACTGGACCAACAGCTCAAAACCGCGGTGGCCTTGATGGAACCGTTGATGTTGTTTTTTATTGCGGCTTTTATTGGGACAATTTTTGTTGGAATGGTGATCCCGATCTTCACCATTCAGGATTATATAAAATAATTGACAAATAATATGAAACTTGATATATCAAAGATAAGGCGGAATTTAGCAACACGCCAAAGGGGCTTTACTCTGGTGGAAATGTTGTTGGTCCTGGTGATTCTTGCGACGTTGGCTGCGGTGGTGGTTCCCAAGTTCGCCGGGCGCTCCAAGCAGGCCAAGGTCACTGCCACGAAGAGCCAGATTTCAAACCTCGAGATTGCCATCGACTCTTTTGAGATCGACATGGGTTATTTCCCCAAGGCAGGAAACGATCTTAGGGATCTCGTTGAAGAGCCAAACAGCAACAATGCCCAGGACTGGCAGGGGCCGTACCTCAAGAAGGGGATACCCCGGGATCCATGGGGGAGCGAGTACGTCTACAATTATCCCGCCAAGATGAATATCGGCAGCTATGATATTTCCTCGGGTGGGCCGGACATGAAGACCGGCACGGAAGATGACATTACCAACTGGCAGACAGAGGATAGGTGACGGTTGGCAGGGTGCATTCACCCTGTTGGAGTTGATTACTGTCCTCATGTTGCTGACGGTTGTGTTCACCGTTTCAGCGCCATCGCTTGGTCAGTTTTTCAAATCCCGATCGCTGGTTGAGGAGGCCCGACGGATGTTGGCCCTTACCGAGCATGTCCGAAGGGAAGCCATTTCCACAGGGGCCCCGATGCAATTGCTGTTCGACATGAGTCGAGACGTCCTCTACGTGCAACGTGAGGATGGTTATCAACCTGGGCAGTTTGGAAACCGAACGGTCCAAACCACGCGACCTTACTGGATCAGTGAAAAACATGAGATCATATTTGAAATAGGCGAGCCTATCGAACGCGATTTGTATGTAGTCACTTTTTTACCGGACGGATCCTTGCTGGAGACCAGTCCGACCTCTTGGCGTCTCCAAAACCGGGAGAATAGTGAAGAGTTTTATCGGGTCGCAAAACTTCAGGGCCAATTGCGTTATCTATTGTTAAGAGATGATGATCCCAAAAATGAATATATCCAGATTCCGGCAACGGATACGGTCGAGGGCGGGGTTTACCTTCGCTGAAGTCCTCGCCGCGCTGGCATTCATGGCCATCGTCATTCCGGTGGTCCTGCAGGGGATCTCCATAGCCAACCGAGCCGGGGTTGGTGCTGAACGAAAAGAGATCGCGGCGCAGTTGGCTGCCAACATGCTCAACCAACTCAGTGTCAGCAATCTTTGGCAAAACGCACAGGCGTCCGGGACATTTGAGCAGGATTACCCCGGTTACGCATGGTCAATGCAGCAGCAGGCTTGGCCAGATGGTGCCATGCAGCAACTGACGTTGGAGGTGACCTATCCGCTCCAGGGCAGGATATTTGCCGTCGAACTTTCCACCCTGGTGGACGACTCAGTCCAATAACTCATGTCCCTTAAGCCGCATAAAATTCTTTGTAGAAAACGCCTGAGCCAAGCGGGGTTCACGTTGATGGAGGTGATGTTTGCGACGATGGCGTTTGCGTTGATCCTGCTTGTGATGCAGATGACATTCTCCGGTGCGCTCGGTCTGCGTAATAGAGTGCAAAAACGCGTTGATCAACAAGCAGCTTTGACTCAGGCGATGATGATCATGAAGCGTGACCTTGAGAACATGATTGTCACCGGTGGATTGATGGCGGAGGGGATTATTTGCACGGAAATGGGTTCCCCGGATATGCCCAATGATCAACTGGAGTTTTGCTCCACGACTGCAGTTGTTTCAGACCAATTTCCATGGGGTGATGTGCAGAAGGTGGGGTACCTGCTGGGAGTGGATCCCATGCAGACAGTCACCACAAACCTTGGCCAGGCGCTGATGCGCTTGTCCCTCAACACCCTGCCGCTTGAGGCAAATGAGGAACCCCCGGTTGAAACCCTGATGCTGGATAATGTTCGTTCCATGGAGTTCGAGTTTTTTGATGGATTGCAATGGCTTCAAACATGGGATTCCAATGTCAACGAACCGGCTGTGCCGCTGGCAGTTCGGGCCATGGTGGAGGTGTTTACCGACAACCCCAACCCGACCGGCCGCCAAACCCGGATTTGGGAAATCCTGGTCCCGATTCTTACCATCAAGCCCCCAAGCGAGGAGAGCGAGGAGGGGGAAGGTGAGGAGGAAGAGGATAGCTAAAAAAGGGAGATATGAAATTATCCAACAGAAAACAGAGGAATTATGTTTCATCCCAACCCCGAGTGGGGGCGGTTTTGATCATTGTTCTGTGGATTGCGTTTGGGTTGGTGAGTGTCACTCTTTATTTCGGGCAATCCATGTTTTTTGAATACAAGGGAGCCAATCAATCCATTGCAGGCGCCCAGGCGGAACAAGCAAACAACGGGGCTCTTCGATACTTTTTTTACACCCTGAACAACGCCCTGGAAGAGGAGGGAGATTTCCCGAGTGAATTGATCATGCAAACCGAGCAAATCCAGATCGGACAGGCGACAGTCTGGATGCTGGGACGATCTGGTGAAACCGTCACTCTGACTGATCCACACTTTGGAGTCATCGACGAGTGTGCCAAGATCAACATCAATACCGCGCCCTTTGAGGTGCTGGAGTTGCTCCCAACCATCACCCCGGAATTTGCTGCGGCCATTATTGACTGGCGGGATGAAGATGATGACGTGACCGAAAACGGTGCCGAGGCCACGATGTATTCGCTGCAGACTCTGCCGTATGGGTGCAAGAATGCGCCGTTTGAAACTGTGGAGGAACTCCGGTTGGTTTATGGCGCGACGGTGGAAATGCTTTATGGTGAAGACACCAACCAGAATGGAGTCCTTGACCCCAACGAAAATGATGGGATGCAGACGCCGCCTCTCGACAATCAGGACGGGACACTAAATTTCGGAATCCTGGAGCATGTCACCATCTATTCCAAAATACCTGATGAGGAAGAAGAATCAGAGGACACCGGTTCCGGCAACGACAGTGGAGATCAATCAGGGAATAGGAACTCGCAGCAGGAACCGGGCGGGGGAGAGGAGGTGCCTTTCCAGGTAAACGTAAGCACCGCCAGCGCAATTGTTTTGGCGTGTTTGCCCGGAATGGATGAGGCCACAGCTCAGCAAATCGTCTCGTATCGTCTGGCCAACCCGGATCCCACTGAAGGGTTGGAATGGGTAAGTGAAGCGGTGGACAGTGCGGATGTGCAGCAGGCGTTACCCTATTTGACAGATAAAACCCAACAATTTACCATTGATTTAGCTGCAATAGGTAGTAACGGAAACGGCTATCGACGCGTAAGATATGTGGTGGATGCCTCAGGAGAGGCGCCGGTCGTCCTTCACCGGCGTGACATGCAACGGTTTGGGTGGGCCCTGGGGCCAACCTTATTGGAGCAGGTAAACACTCCAGAACAGGCGATTCGATGACCTTGAAAAGAAAAAAAAGAAGCCAAGCGATCGTCCTGTATGTGGATGGGGATCAGGCCGTTGCCTGCTCCTACCGGAAGCGTGGGCGGGGAGCTAAGCTCCGTGCGGAGGGGCATTCCCGACTTGGCCAGCAGTTAAACCAAATAGAGCCGGCGCGATTAGTCGATGACCTCGGGGGAGTGTTTCGTCAACTCTCCACAACGACCAAGGACTGCATTGTGGTTTTGCCGGCACATTTGGCGCCTTCTATCATTCTGACAGTGCCGAATATTAGCCCTGAGGATCGGAAGGGATTTATTCAAATTCAGGCCGAGCAGCAGTTGCCACTGCCGTTGAGCGAGATTCATTTGGCGACACATGAGTTTCAAATCGGTAACCAAGACCATGCATTGGTGGTGGGTCTGAGAAGGGATACCGTCTCCAAACTCAAGGAAGCCGTGATCGCCAATGGATTTCAGGTGGCGAGTATTACGGTGGACATCGCTGGAGTTGTGGATCATGCCGTTGACGGCAACGATTCGCTTGCAGATAGCTGCCAGTTGATTCAGAGACAATCGAGTCTGACCATGGTCACCCATGCAGCAGGGGGGCCGACAGGTCTCCGCCACTTCCGCTTGACCAACGGGGGGATCGATGCCGCCACCCTTGAGAGGGAATTGCGTATTACGCTTGGCCAATTCCCACAGTCTTCACAGCGCCAGTTGACCACGCTTCGCACGGCAAAACTTCCAGGGGTCAGTTCAGAACAGCACGTTCCGATTTCTGAACACCGATCCCTCGCTGGTTTGAACGTGGTAAATAGTGCTGAAACCTGCGACTTGTTTGTGCCCATTGCCTCATCGTTTTTTCTGAAGGGTACCTCGCCTCTTGAGTTTCTGCCTTCCAGAACTTCACGCTTTGACAAGATGTATGGTCAGTTCAACTCACGGCGAAACCTGTGGGTGGGTTCGATGAGTGTTGTGGCCCTGACTGCTATTGTTTTTCTTTACCAGATTTTCCATCTGAACGGATTACAGAAGCAGTGGAATGGCTTGAATCCCTTCAATCCGGAAACCGGGTTGAGCATGAAAAACAGTGTTGCAGTCGTTGAAACAGTCCAAGGGAAAATACGCGAATTCAGACCGTGGTTTGATTCGTCCGTTCCGAGTCTGACTACGGCGAGGGCTATCACCCGTGCATTTCCTGAAACGGGAGAAATCTGGTTGAAACAATTGAACATCAGAGATGATTCAAAGGTTATGGCCACCGGATCTTCCAGTGATCAAAACAGTCTATTGGCTACATTGGACAAACTTCGCATCACATCCGGCATCTCCAATTTGGAACTAAAATCCCAACAGGGATCGGATCCGATTTTCTTTTCATTCGAGTTTGATTGGAATCCAGCAGGCGTCTCGACTTCGACTCAATAATGCGAAACAAAAGGGAAAAACTGTTACTGACTTTTGCTCTCCTTGCGGTGGTGATCCTTGCAGGAGATCGATTGGTGTTGGGGCCGTTGATTAACAGTTGGCAGACACGTGCTGCAAATATTATTCAATTAAAGCGGAATGTAGAATATGGCAACGAATTGCTACCTCGGGAAAAGTCAGATACGAAAAAATGGGAGCGGTATTGGGGGGTTAATCTGAATAGTACTAACTCTGTTGCGGAGGATGAGGTATTGCGAGCCATCGAGAACTGGACGGGCGATTCAGGAATTTTACTTACGTCGGTGAAGCCGCAGTGGCAGAACCATGAGTATGAGTTTCTTGGCAAGGAGATTGCCGAAAACAAAACCTATAGTTACAAGACATATGATGTTCGATTGGTGGCAGAGGGGACGATGCGGGAAGCGGTCGATTTTATTCATGCCATTGAATCAGATGAACTTCCTTTGAAAATTGAACAACTCGAATTGGCCTCACGTGAAAAGACCGGAAAATTAATCAGTGTGAGCGTCCATTTTACAGGCCTCCAGCTTGGAGAGGCCTTGCAATGAAGTACAATAAGAACAAGAATCAATTTCCGAAGGTGAGATTTAAAATTCTTCTATGGGTTGGCTTGCTTTATGCATCGCTTGGCCAAGCGCCTGAAACAGCTGCCAAGTCTTCTGAAACAGCTGCCAAGTCTTCTGAAACAGCTGCCAAGTCTTCTGAAACAGCTGCCAAGTCTTCTGAAACAGCTGCCA
>Ga0209753_1000916_pt1 | contig 12558 bp, 12 predicted proteins | sample METZYME_3_550m_FD_187550 | JGI IMG/M metagenome (GOLD analysis project Ga0209753, IMG submission 187550) | Marine microbial communities from oxygen minimum zone in mesopelagic equatorial Pacific - METZYME_3_550m (SPAdes) (version 2) | ecosystem: Environmental > Aquatic > Marine > Oceanic... | reverse complement strand
ATCCTGCCAGCCGTATTTAGTCAGAAAAATTTCCTCGCCTATAATCTGGTATGCAGTCAGAGGTTTGATTCCTACTGCCATGAAAAAGAACAAACTTATAATCAAGACTAATATCAATGCAGCACAAAGCACTAGAACTCGTCCCCAAGACGAAGTATTGACTCGCTTTTCCAAAAAAAAATGCACTCTAAGTCCCTCGGCTCTTGGAATATTTCCAGCACTTTGAAAAGAGCAGAAAATAAGCTGTAGAAATGAAAAAGACTTCTACTTATTTAGGAGTCTTCTAGGAGGTGGGCGGACCAACGTGTTATTTTAATGTGGCAATGAAGGCCGCGACATTATTAATAGCCTCATCATTGGCTAAAGTCATCGCCATGGGTCTCATTTGCATACCATATATATCCCCACTTTTTGTACCACGAGTTCCGGCCTTGAAGTTCTTTAGCTGCCGGACGACATACCAATCCTGCTGGCCAGTAAGTCTGGGTGAGTTCAAGGCTTGGTTGCCTCCACCAGTGGGGCCGTGACAGGCTTGGCAAATCATATAGGCTGTCTTGCCTGCGGCAATGTCACCTTTCACTGTTTTTGCTACTGGTTTTTGCTCCGGCAAACTTGACACATACGCCGCTATGTCTGCTACGGCTTGGTCGTTGGCCAGAGTTAAAGCCATGGGACGCATCTGCATACCGTACTTGTCTTTGGGATCAGCACCACGTATTCCCGCCTTAAAATTTTTCAGTTGTCGTTCCAGATACCACGATTCTTGACCTGCAATTCTAGGTGCATTCAGCGCTTTGTTTCCCATCCCATCAGCGCCATGACATGCCATACAAACTGCATAACTGGCTTTCCCCTTTGTTGCATCTCCAGCAGCATACGCTTTTACAGCCAACACAATTCCGATTGTTAGTAAAATACCAACAGCAAATAGTTTGTTCAAATTAATACCATTTGTGACAAGATTGAATTTTAAGACCAGAGAAATAATAAATTACGTTTGATTATCTTGAATAAGTTACAGTTTATTCAAAAAAATAAGAACACACATGAAATTTATATCAATATATTTCTAAATTGGCAACAAAATATTAGTTTTTTGAATGTTATTGAGTTTGATAAAAATTTCTACATAAATTGGTGATAACTCTGAGGATCAGTCTTAAACTTCAAGGATCTCGAAAGGCATTACCGCATCTGTCATCCAGCAGTCTAGGTATTTAGTACTTTTTTGCAGCGAAAGACGAAAGCGGTAACCTATACGTCGACCTGTTGTTGTAGTAATGATCACATCCTGGATGGCTATATTTTCTTTGATCGTCAAATCCAGAAAATTTACAGAATGATGATTCAGCAAGTGTCGATAGGAAGGATTTTTGACCAGCCTTATAAAACGTTTCAGGGGACCAGTTTGGGTCTTGTTAGAAGGAGAAGCGAAACGGAAAGTGATTTCGATACCATGATCAGAAACATCATTTTTCTGCATGGCCAGAAGTTGAAGACGCACAACTTCATTTGGTTTTAGTGTTGGTTGTGGATAAGCATTATCTAAATCGGAAATAGCCCAGACGTAAAAAGGAAGAAAGATCAGGTAAGCTATAAAAATGGTACGTTGGAACATACTTCTTTTTTGAGTTTTTTCCTCATTATTAAAGATTGTCTTTATTTCACTGTAAGATTAGGAATACACAATGTTTACTCTATTTCAATAACTAGAACTTCTGGTGTTTTAATATCCTTTTCTGTAAAAACCATTTAGTTGTGTCATTCTTTCTTCAAATGACTTTTTTATCAAAGTCCAAAAACATTTTTGTGAGTTGTTTTTAAAAAAAGTTAAGTTCTTCGAAAAAAAAAGAATTATTTGAAAGTGGATATGTAGGCAGCCACGTTATTAATTGCAGTGTCATCTGCAAGAGTCATGGCCATAGGAATCATTTGAAGGCCATAAATGTCATTTGGGTCAGTGCCACGAATCCTCTTTTTAAAGTTTTTGAGCTGTCTCACAACATACCAATCCTGCTGTCCAGCAATTTTTGGAGCATTTAACTCTTTGCTGCCTTCTCCATTTGCACCGTGACACGACGCACATACAGCGTAAGAAGCTTTTCCTGCGGAGGCATCACCTTGAATCGTTGTTTCACTCACTGATCCTTTAAGTGTACTTACGTAAGCTGCAACATCTGCAATCGACTGTTTATTGGTTAGTGTCATAGACATTGGTCGCATTTGCTGGCCATAGATGTCTTCTTCATGAGTTCCCCGCAACCCGGATTTGAAACTTACCAATTGTCTTGCTACATACCACTCCATCTGTCCGGAAATTCTAGGTGCGTTGAGTGCTTTGTTTCCAGATCCGTCTGCTCCGTGACATGAAACACAGACTGCATATAAAGATTTTCCATTATCGGCAGAACCTTTAATAGAAACTGTGGAAGGTTCAGTGGGAGAGGATTCAGTGGCTTCCTTTGTAACTGAAAGAAGTTTTTCGGTAAATGTTGCCACGTAGGCTGCCACATTGTTGATAGTCTCATCATTAGCAAGAGCCATTGCCATCGGGCGCATCTGCATTCCGAAAACGTCTTGTTTATGAGTTCCACGGATACCTTTTTTGAAACTATGCAGCTGCCTGGCAACGTACCAGTCAGGAAGTCCAGCAATTTTTGGTGCATTCAGGGCTTTGTTGCCTTCACCGTTTGCACCGTGACAAGCGATGCAAGTCGCATAACTTGCTTTTCCTGTCCCAGTGTTACCCTTAATTGTTGATTTTGAAGGTGTTCCCTGAAGAGTTCCAATAAAAGCCACCACCTTGTTCAGTGCAGTATCATTTACTAAAGTCATTGCCATTGGGCGCATTTGCATGCCGTAAATATCCTCAACATGTGTTCCCCGGATACCATCACGCCAGTTGCGTAACTGCCTCTTTAGATACCAGGCATGCTGTCCTGCCAAACGTGGTGCCCCTAATTTCTGGCTGCCTTCGCCTTCTGAACCGTGGCAAGAAGCGCAAGGAGCATAAAGCGGTTCGCTGACAGGAGTTTGAACTGTGGTCACAACTGTGCTAGCCTCTACCGTCACAGGTTTTGATATAGATCCTGCTTTTAATGATGCTACATATGCTGTAACGTTCCGAACCGCATCTTTGTCAGCGAGAGTCATAGCCATCGGCCGCATCTGCTGGCCAAAGATATCTTTGGCATTGACACCTCGAATGCCTCTTTTGAAATTATTAAGTTGCCGCTCAACATACCAGTCCGGCAGTCCAGCAATTATTGGGGCATTCAGTGCTTTGTTGCCCTCACCGTTTGCCCCATGACAGCTAATACAAAGTGCGTAAGCTGATTTTCCTGCCTGGATATCTCCATTTACACCAGAGTGTGTACCACGCCCGTTCAGTGTGCCGATATATGCAACTACATCCTCAACATCCTGATCTGTAACCAAGCTCATTGCCATCGGACGCATTTGCATTCCGGTAATATCATCATAATGCGATCCGCGAATACCATTTTTAAAATTTTTGAGCTGTCTTGCTAAATACCAAGACTGTTGGCCGGCTATCCTTGGGGCGTTTGTGATTTTCCTACCGCCGCCATTTTCGCCATGGCAGGCAATGCAGACTTTGTACTTTGCTTCTCCACGTTCCGTGTCTCCTTCTGCAAAGACATCCGCTGAAAAAACAGTTCCTAGAACAAGAATAATTATTCCAGAGATAAAATGGTTTCTCATGACAATACCTATATAAACTATAGTCCTGTAAGCCAGTCAGTTCAAAAGATGTTCTGCTGACCGATGAAGTTAAATAATAACCGACGAATTTAACAAGAGTTTGAAAAATACGCAAACACTTTGATGTTCCGGAAAAAAATTTTGGTTCAATCAGCACCTGTTTGAAAACGGGCTGGAGCACGACATTCTTCGAAAGACTGTGATTTGTAAGTGAATCCTTTTCCCAGACGAATTTTTTGACGGTCTTTCTCCAGCAATTTTCGGCACTCCAGGTAATTTTTCTGGTTAAGCGAAGCACCGCATCCGCAGATTCCAATCAACAAAATATTTACCAGCAATGCACACAGTAAAAAATGCGGTAAAGTGGTCATTTTTTTTGCCTACAAAGAAACATTTTTGATTCGGAGGTTTCCAGTCTTTTGTTTTTCCTGTAAACGCAGAATGTGATGAGTCAGGCGCTGGCAAAAATAATCAATTTCAGTAGCAGTTGTTGACCAGCCACAACTGATTCGCAAGCTTGATTTTGCATCAGCACGGGAAAGTCCCATGGCCAACAGTACCGGGCTGGCTTCCATTGCTCCCGAAGAACAGGCTGATCCGGTTGAAACTGCAACTCCATCTAAATCCAGAGAAATCAATAGACTTTCTGCACTTATTCCGTGACAACCGAAGTTGAGTGTATGAGGCAAACTATATTTCAAATTGGTGTTGAGAAAAATACCTTCGATTTTTTTGATTTTGTGCAGAATTGATTTCCGGAATTTTAAAAACTGATCACGGAGTGAAGTTTGATTTGCGAGATACCACTCTACTGCTTTTGCAAAGCCAACTGCAAGTGTCACATTTTCCGTGCCCGCTCTTCTCACCCTCTCTTGTTTTCCACCAGTGATAAGTGACTTGAAAGGAGATCCTTCTCTGACATAAAGAAGTCCTATTCCACGAGGGCCTCCCAGTTTATGTGCAGTAGCGGTCGCAAAATCAGCTCCAGATGCATTCAAATCAACTCCTATTTTTCCGACTGCTTGAACGAGATCGGTGTGAAAAGGAATTTCATGTTCGTGCGCAATTTCGCTAAATTCTTCTATGGACTGGAGGTTCCCTGTTTCATTGTTGGCTCTCATAAAAGAAATCAAAGATGTGTCCGGGCGAATAGATGCACGAAGTGCTTGTGGATCAACACTACCGGACGAATCAACAGTTAGTTCTGTAAGTTCTATATTTGCTTGTTCAGCAAGAATGCGGCAGGTTTCCAGAACAGAAGGATGTTCTACTGAAGAAGTGATTAAATGCTGCTGTCCGGAAGTTCCCAATAATTGTCTAAGTACGGTATTGTTACTTTCACTGCCTCCGCTGGTAAATAGAATTTCCTGGGGTTTTGCACCTAAAGTTTTAGCCAGACTTTCCCGTGATTCCTCAAGTAAAAACCTTGCGTCGCGTCCTGCCCAATGTGGGCTCGAAGGATTAGCAAATGCTTGCTTAGTGACTTCACTCATAGCATGTTCCACCTCTGGCAATAACGGCGAGGTCGCATTATGATCCAGATAAATATTAGGATTTTGCACAATAAGTTCTTAAAAAAACACTTTAAGAGGAGAATTAAACGGCGGTGTGGAAATGGCTGACCCGTAAGACCGCCAAAGAGATGTTTAGCCTGTTAAAAAGCCGCCATATTGAATAAAAAACGGGACAAAAACCAAGCTGAGAATGGCTGAAAGTTTAATAAGGATGTTCAGGGATGGACCAGAAGTGTCCTTTAAGGGGTCACCAACTGTGTCTCCAACCACGGCGGCTTTGTGAGTTTCTGTGCCCTTGCCGCCTAAATTGCCTTTTTCAATGTATTTTTTGGCATTGTCCCAGGCTCCTCCTGAGTTTGCTGAAGAGATGGCGAGAACACCTCCGGAAACCAGAGATCCTGCCAAGATACCCGCAACTGCGGGTACTCCAAAAAGGAAGCCCACTAAAAGTGGCGTGCCCATGATCAAAATGCCTGGTGGAATCATTTCACGAAGTGCAGCTTCGGTGGAAATAGCAACGCATTTTTCATAATCCGGTTCTGCTGTTCCTTCCATAATTCCCGGAATTGAGCGAAATTGCCTGCGTACTTCTTCAATCATGTCAAAAGCCGCTTTTCCGACAGACTTCATGGTCATTGCTGAAAACAAAAATGGCAGCATTGCACCAACAAACAAACCAGTTAAGACAAGGGGGTCGAGCAGATTGATACTGTCCATGATATTTGCCTCTGGATCCAAAAGATTTGCCCGAATTAAAAAAGCAGAAAATAGTGCAAGCGAAGTAAGAATTGCTGAACCTATCGCAAAGCCTTTGCCGATTGCGGCAGTCGTATTTCCTGCAGAATCCAGTACATCAGTTCTGTCCCGGATACTTTCTCCCATTCCCGTCATTTCAGCAATTCCACCAGCATTATCAGCTACCGGACCATAGGCATCTATTGTCAGTCCAACCACCAGGGTGCTCAACATACCGATTGCTGCAACTGCAACACCGTACATCCCTGCCAGTGTGAAGGGCATGTAAATACTCACGGCAAGGAGCAGGATCGATCCTGTGGCACTGTGATAACCCAGAGCGAGCCCAAAAATGATGTTTGTTGCCGCCCCGGTTTCAGAAGCTTTTGCTACTTCCTGCACGGGTTTGAAATCATGCGAAGTGTAGTACTCGGTGAGCAGTCCTACCAACAATCCAGCAACTGCACCGGTAAGGTAACAAAGAAACACGTCCATGTTTGTATAGACTTCACCATTTATTTCAAAGCTTTCCGGAAGTGCCCACATAGAAACAAAATACATGGCAACAGCACTTAATCCGGTTGCAATTATCAAGATTCTTTTTAATGCAGGAGCAACATCTTTTTCTTCTTTAACACGTGCAGTGAACAAAGCAACAAGACTGACAGGAATGCCAACTGCTGAAATTAGAATTGGAAATAGAAGTGCTTCCAAATTAGTGGCAAAAGCAACTGCGCCAATCACCAGGGCGGCACAGGTACTTTCGGCACAGGAACCAAACAAATCGGCACCCATTCCTGCAACATCACCCACATTATCTCCAACGTTATCTGCAATCACAGCTGGATTACGAGGGTCGTCTTCAGGAATGCCCTGCTCAACTTTTCCGACAAGATCTGCGCCAACATCTGCAGCTTTAGTAAAAATTCCACCGCTGACACGTCCAAAAAGTGCAATGGAAGAACCACCCAGTCCAAAACCTGCCATAACTTCCATCAAAATATGTTTTTCTATCCCCGGTAGAAGTGCATCAAGAATTAGGTAGATCCCGCCAAGTCCCAGCACTGCTAATCCTACCAAACCGAAACCCATCACTGCACCAGAATTCAGAGCTACATAAAATGCATCTGCAATCGATTTTTTTGCAGCTGTTGTTGTTCTTACATTCCCGATGGTGGCAATTCGCATTCCGATGAAGCCCGAAGCAATTGAAATGACACAGCCCAGCAAAAATGAGATTGCAGTATAGACCCCTTCATTTACGTTTGGAGTATGCGGATCGTTAATCAGCAAGGCGATGAGGACCGCGAATCCAACCATGAAAAACGCCATGTATTTGTATTCTGCCTTCAAAAAAGCCATGGCACCTCTGGCAATAGCACTGTTAATTTTTACGAGTTTTTCTGCTTCTTCGGGGTTTTCAATTTCATGAGTGATTGGTATGCTGGCAACTTTGATGAAATAATAAAGTGCTATACCAAGTCCAAGAAAAGCTGAAACTATTATAACAGTAACCACTGATTCTCCTGTGTTTTGAGTTATGGATGAATTCTTCTACGTTCCTCCCACAAAAAAAGAACGCTTGCGAACAAGTTAAAAAATGGTCATTCTGCTCTAATCTAAAAGTCTCTCCAGCATAATTGGTAATGCTATAATTTTATTCCATACAGAGTGTCATTACTAAATTTATGCTGCCAGTATAACGGATTTCAAAATATAATGAGCACGTCCATCATACATATTTCTGATCTTCATTTCCACACATATCCGCAGGATTTTCGAGAATGGAGGTCAAAAAGAATTTTAGGTGCCGCTAATTTGCTCTTTCGGCGTGCCAGGGAGTTCCCACTCCAGCGAGCAAAACAACTCGTTTTACAAATACAAAAAACGAACTGGGACCATTTGGTTATTAGTGGAGACCTGACACAACTATCACTGGAGAAAGGATTTTCCCGGGCCAGAGAAACACTGGATCCACTGCTCAAAGATTCTCAACGAGTTACAATTGTTCCGGGCAATCATGATCGCTATGTTCGCCAAGCAGCAGGAAATGATCTATACAATAAATATTTTGGGGAATTTTTCGGCAAAGGCGAAATTCATCTGCGCAGGCTCAAGGACGACTGGGTAATCGTAGGCTGGGATAGTGCGCATCCAAACGACTGGTTATCTGCTGCAGGTACAGTACGCCGCAGCACATTACAGGCTACAGAGAACCTGCTTCTGAGTTGTCCCGCAGAAACTCGTTTCATAATTGTCAATCACTACCCTCTGACCTTCCCTGAAGGCTGGAAGTTTGACAAGTTTCACGAGCTATACAATCTTGTACCGGTGAGGAACTGGATACTGCGTCATCCGCAAATCCGTCTTTATTTGCATGGGCACATTCACGAAAACTGGCTTCATCGACTTCCCAGAGATTCAGGGCCGGAATTATTGCTGGTTAATTCCGCATCTTCCACTTCAAAACTTTATTCTGAACAGAAATCTTCATTTCACCAGATTGATTTGGAGGATAGTAATGTGAGAGTGAGTCCCATTTTGCTGAATTGAGTGATGCGTGCAATTTTAGTTGTTTTATGTTTGTTTTACGCATATTTCATTAACGCGGAGGAGTCTGAAAAAAAACTGAAAAATCAGTGTGCCAAAGCCGTTAATCAAAAGACAGAATACCGGGTTGCAGGAATCTACGGCAGTCCTCTAGAGTCAGAATGGCACCCTGCAGCGGCCTATGTTCTGCTCAGGGAAATGCAGCGGTTTGAGGTACTTCAGCGTGAATTTCAGCAAAAAACTGTAGCATGGCGCTTTGAGTTTGCGGAAATGATTGGTGGCAAAACGATTGTTTTTGTTTATCATCAGCAACTACAGACAGCTTTTTGTGGTGGGCCAAATGCTTTTTTTGTCTTGAGGAAATAACCTCCCTGAATTCTTTAGTCAGCACTTTACTGAAGGGTCTGTAATCTATATAGGCTGATGATTCTTCCATAAATCGATATCTGAGTTGGCTATCTTTCCTGCATACGTAGGTTAACATAAATCATATGTTCTGCTAAAGATCTTTTACGAAAAGGAAGGAACAACTGAAAGTTGGTCACCCTCGTCTTCAGACATCAATGAATATTAACGCAATAACACCTTGTTAGTTTCTATGAAAGAGAGACTTTTGTCGAACGAAAATTTTTATTCAAAATCTTTCAATTTCTGCAAATTTGGCTTTTTTGGTTAAAGTTTGTAACTGCTGACTGACTTTTTAAATAAAGGTCACAAATTGTTCACAATTATTTTGTAAATGACTCTCTAAAATTCTTCGTTTTTCTATCCAATCGTGAAAAACATTTTTGTACATTGTCTAATTGCGAAGAATTTTGGGTGGGCAGTTACAGAAAGTGATGGGACTAGTTTTAGGGAGGTATATAAAATTTATTCCATCTCACCATTTACACACCTTCCAATGATGTTTCCGTCCTTGTCGTATTCTGTTGTGTTCCAAGGTTTAAATTCCCTGAATTCTCCTACGTACTTGCCTCCTTCAGCAAAAAATATAGTGCCATGACCTTGGGGCTGTCCATCCTTGAATTCTCCCTCATACTTCGTACCATCAAGATAAGTGTGTGTTCCTTGACCACAAAATTTTCCATCCTTGAATTCACCTACATACTTTGTCCCATCAGGTTTAGCGAAGATTCCTTGTCCTTGAGGCTGCCCATACTTGAATTCTCCTTCATACTTCGCACCATCAGAATAAGTATGCGTTCCTTGACCGCTATATTCTCCAAACATGAATTCCCCAACGTATTTTGTACCATCAACATAAGTGCAGACACCTTGGCCATGAAATGCCCCATTCTTGAATTCTCCCACATATTCGTCCCCACTAGGTGAAGTTAATGTCCCTTGACCATGTTTTTCCCCATCCTTCCATATTCCTTCATACTTTGATCCATCAGGATAACGGGAAATTCCTTGACCATGATATTTACCGTCCTTGTATTCACCTTCATACCATCCCACATCATTTAATAATTGATCTCCTTGACTTCCGGCCATTTTATCATTTTTTTTAGTAATTTTAGGAATAAGATTACTCTCTTCAAGGAAACTTTAGAATGATTCTTTTCTTTGATCGACGAAATCGAATTGAAGTAAATGGAATGAACGGTAGAGATTTGATTAGTTTATTTCTATCTTAGTTTCCATAAGATGATGTGTTTAAGATAGAATTCAGTATCTTACAGCATTTAGTTTTATTACAAGAATTCATTTAGTTGCCCTTGAAGAGAGTTTGTGATGTTTGAAAGAATGTTAATATTCACTGGGATTTAATTAGAAGGAGATGATAGGTTTGCTTTTAACTTACTTTTGCATTCCATTCACCATCTTTCCGTTGACTTTTCCATTTTTGCTGTATTCTGTGATATTCCAAGGTGTGTCTTCTCTCCATTCACCTATCCATTTTATACCATCAGAAAAAGTGTATATACCTTGACCATGATAAATCCCATTCTTCCATTCCCCTTCATACTTTTCTCCATAAAATCCAATGTAAATTCCTTGGCCATATAATTTTGAATCCTTCCAATGTCCTTCATATTTTCTCCCATCAGGGTACGTGTATGTTCCTTGACCATTTATTTTGCCATCTTTCCATTGTCCTTCATACTTTCTCCCATCAAGATAAGTGTATGTTCCTTGACCATGTCTTTTCCCTTCTTTGTATTCCCCTGTATAAATATCTCCATCAAACCAATAAAATGTCCCTTGACCAACCATCACACCATCCTTGACTTCCCCTTCATATTTATCACCATTAGACCAAGTGATTATTCCATTACCTTCTCCTCCTCCATCTTTCCATTCTCCCACATATTTTCTGCCATCAGAATCGTTGTATGTTCCTTGACCATGTCTTTTCCCATCCTTCCATTCACCTTCATATTTTTCTCCATTTGGATAAGTGAAGGTTCCATGACCACAAGGTTCACCATTTTTAATTTGCCCTACATATTTCCCATCTCCAGCTTCAGGATCAACATCCTCAAACCATCTTAATTCTTGATTTTCATTCCTTAAATACAGAACCCCTTGAATACTGGACATTTAACTATTTTTGTTATTTTTTTAATTCAAGATTTAAGAGTTTCACATCATTAATAAAAATACTTTTCTTTTTACTAACCAATGAAATAAAACTAAAAATAGGGCAGGAAATAAAGATGATTATTCTATGCCTTACAACGTTTTGTAAAATTTTTTTTAAATAATATCTTTATAACATCAATTGGATTGGTTTGCAAGAATGGTGGTGTTAGGGTTATGAAGGGTGTGTCTAAATTATGAAGTATTTTTAATTTGAATCAACAAGAATTGATAATAATTCATACCAGTGGTTTAGGAGAGACAACTGTATAACATTAATTGGTATGTTCTAAAAAATTGGGGATTTTCGTTACCGGCAAAATTCTTAATAATTTTAATAGATTTCATAACTTTTATCCAGATAAACTCATAATCGACACTCTTAATCAAAAAATATTATAGTATAACATATTGATATTAAACAATTTAATAAAATAATTCATTAAATATCAAAAATAATGCATTTTTTTGTTGACAACCTTTTAGTGAAGTTATACGCTAACTTTTCGGTAGTTATTATTGGCAGTGATTTCAGCTACTTATAAGTATAGACTAAGATTAAATATTAGTTCACTCTAAAATTTTTTTTAGTAGATACTAATTAATTTCAATGTATATTATCGGAATGAGTGAATAAGGTGTTTAATTTTCAAAATTTGGGGTAAAAACTATGATTGAAGGAAGAATCAAGCATCTTGATATTGCTAACCGCTCAGCATTGATTGTTGAGGGAAATGGCAATGAAATTACGGTCAATTTCGCGTTGAGAACAAATGTGGAGGTGATCGAAGATGAAACAGTTGGCCTTATGGGCGGGGAATTGGAAGACCTTGAAGAAGGATATGAAGTGGAGTTTGAGGTCGCCTCTATAAACGAAGATGGAAGCATCATTTGTGATTCCATTGCTTGCGTTAGCTGATGTAAATTGAGTCTGAATACTCCGCTGTTGATAAAAAAACAGACTTGATATGTTGTAAAAAACTATCCTTCCGCGGTAGGGTAGTTGTATACAATGGCCGTTAAGGCTATTTTATCAAGAACACTTTTTGAATTAGAAGGAGATTGGGATTATGGAAAACAAAAAAGGTTCGGGCAGAAGAGGCTTTCTAAAGGGAGTACTTGTAGCAGCGGGAGCCACCTCGGCGACAATGCTGACCGCAGGTAATGCCTTGGCGAAAGCAGGAGGAGCGATAGGCTCAGACACTTCCAAAGGTCCTATTTTATATCGGCGGACTGAAGAAGCAGAGCGTTATTATAAAACCCTATACACCTAAAATCCTAGGAGGATTATGAAACTGACAAGAGTTATACAGAGTGAAGGCCAGAACCTGGCTTTCACAGACAGCCTCCAACCCAGCGTAAGCCGCCGTGGTTTTATTACTGCTGCAGGAATGGGGATTGGATTAGCAGCTATGGGCCCTTCTCTAGTAAGAGAGGCAAAAGCCGCAGG
>Ga0209753_1000915_pt1 | contig 12561 bp, 14 predicted proteins | sample METZYME_3_550m_FD_187550 | JGI IMG/M metagenome (GOLD analysis project Ga0209753, IMG submission 187550) | Marine microbial communities from oxygen minimum zone in mesopelagic equatorial Pacific - METZYME_3_550m (SPAdes) (version 2) | ecosystem: Environmental > Aquatic > Marine > Oceanic... | reverse complement strand
CATTTATGATTTGAAACGAGGTGTCGTCAATCCAGTAAATTTTGGAATACTACGTTGCAAATTTAAATATTTTTTAGTAACAAATATTAATAAAGTAATATTAACATGTAAATTAGTGTTATATGTAATATTTCTTAAGCGACATATATCTGGAGTTAAGATTGAACCATCTTCTTGTAATATATTTTTAGTAGAAGAACTTCCAAAAGTTAATACATATTTATTTCTTTTAATATCATCATCTGTAGATGAAGAATAAATTTCACCATTGATGATAAGTGTTGGTATTTTTGAAATTAATTCTTGTATATCACTATTTATAAATTTATTATAAGAATTTAAATGATGACTAATAAAACCTTTATATTCAAAATATTTTTTTATAACTATCCAGCTATCATTATCGGTAATATTACATTGAATATCATTCAGTTGTGAATTCATAATATATATATTTATAGAATATATATATTTTATGAAAAAAACTTTTTTACAATTATTGAAGGAAAAATAAATCTAATAATTTATCATCAGATGTTATTAATTTAGGCCAATGTAAATTATCACCATTAATATCATTATAATATCTTTGATTGTCATTGGTTAATTCATCTAATAATTCTTTATACGACAAGTTATCATTTTCTACCCTTTTATCAATAAAATCTGTAAAATTATAGGTTAGCCATCCCCCATCACCTGTGTATAATGCACTTCTTGTATCGTCAGGACCAGTTTCTCTTGCGGCAGAATAATATATATAATTAACATTAGTTAATTGATTTTTGTTTATAATTCCGTCACTAAAACAAGCATCAAAAACCATTATAATTAAACTTGTTTCGTGTATTTGATTCAATAAGCTACAAAAATTAGAATCTTGTATATTAAACCAACTTTCTTGTGTTCCATCTGTTTCTGAACTAGAAGAAGTTTGATTTCCATGACCACAATAAAACAATACACCTAATGTATTTGGTTGTTTCATTTTATTTATAAAATCATTCAAATATGTAGTTGGAGAATTTCTTACGGTAATTGTTTCATTAAAATTATGTTTTGTTGATAAAATATTTTTCATTTTATCGGAAACATTATAATGATTTGTTAAATTATATCCCCACATACTAATTGGTCCATCAAAAAAATATGCTATTTTATTTGAATAGTTTTGTTTTTTTTGACATTTTTTTAAATCTTTACCAAAATACCCATAGAATTTATTATCAACTTTGATAATAACTGATTTTTCTACACCACCAGCCCAGAGGCGAGATACAGTTCCTAATTTTCCATCTTTTGTAATAACATTATCTCCAATTTCAAACATTAAAGTATAATTATAAATTTTATTTTTTTTTGTAAGAAAGTTATTACTATAACATTAAAAATTCTTTATCAGTTGAATTTAATTTTTTATTATATATATTCTTAAGCATGAAAGTTATTTCAGAATCTTGATAATTATCAATATCGTTGGTAATAATTTCTTTTAATTTTTTTTTTCGTAATTGATTCAAGGATTTTGGTAAAAATTTAATTCTTTTATTATACTCATTATTAATTTTGTTTTCATATTTTTCCTTAAAAAACTTTTCATATTTTTTTTTTAAAAGTTTTTCTTTACTTTTATGTATTTTTTTCAAATTAGTTTTTTGACATGCTATAAAATGTTTTAAATAATTTATTTCTTGTTTTTTTTCAAATCCTTTATTACAGTAAAAACAACGAAATGTAATTTTTTTTTTTGGATAAGTCCATTTAATTCCTAAGTCGCGTATATCTCGTTCAGAAATTCTATCTCGATAAACCTCTGATAATAACAACATTACTTCATCCTGATTATAAATACTCGCATCTTCTTCGGGTGCTATTTTCCCTAAAAGAATTATTCTTTTTAATGCTAAATGATTCATTTCAATTAAAGATATAAAATAAAAATCAATTTTTAAAATTGATATAAGTAATGACTAATAATAACCATAAAATGAATACGATTATGAATACTATTATGAATAGTACTATTAGTGTATTAAATTCGTTGTCTCATATTAATTTGTCGGAAACTTGTTATACAATGTACAATAATATTTTAAATATTTTATATTTAGACAATCTATTTGAAGGAAGATATATGAATATTTTTACCCAAATTTTTACATTTATGTCAGTTACCACATTCATATATGTTTCTATCTCTATGATGATGTCTTTTTTTAAGATATCATCAACTCAAAATGAAACTGAATCTGAAGATGAGACTGTAGCAGACAATAATGTTCAAAATATGTTAGAACTAGAAAATATTGGTAGAGTATTGAAAGCAAAATATTCTAAACAAGAGGAAATTGTTAGAATATATCGCGATTTAATTGAAAAATTACTTGAAGAACGAGGAACTTTGAATGATGATAACAGATTATTCTTAAATCAATGTGATGAAATGTTGGAAAAGCATAAGTCTTGTTTAGGACAATATGATGAAAATATTAAAACTGTTTTAGAAAAAACACAAGATTTAGTAAATGAAATTGATATCATAAATCAAACATATGATAGCACATTTATTAAAGACAAAAAATATGTTGATGAAAATATTAAAAAAATTAATATTCTGATTTCAGAAAAAGAAACTTTAGAAAGTCTTAATGATAATTTAAAACACCAATGTGATGAATATCATGAAGATAAGAAAAAACTTGAGAAAAAAAAATCAGAAAATAGAACTATTTTTTTGTATAGAAAGAAAAATTCTGGAACAAAAGTTCATACAAAACCAGATTGTGTATTTTTAAAAAATCAGATTGATAGAATTTATGCTATTTGTCATAAAGATTTAGGCTATTATATTGATAATGAGTGTGTCTGTGCTCATTGTAATGATGATTATATAAGTAGATATGTTACTATGTATTCTACTAAGACTAATAATTCAAAAAATTCAGTTCATTTAAGTTGTGATTGTCAGCACTTAAAAGATAAAGAAGTAAAAAAGACAGAGTATGATTATTCAAATTATTTACTAATGAGTGATTTTGATTTAATTTGTACTACTTGTCAGAATACAAAAGAAACTGATTTTAAAGATAAATTAAATGTTTAATAAAATAAATATTAATTGGTGGACTGAAAAATAAAAAATATATATATATATACAGTAAATGCCTACATTAAAAATTACTAGAAAACATCAAGGAATCATCCAAACTGGAGGAAATAAAGGAAAATTAAAAAAAGGATATAAATACTCTGGAAAAAAATTAAAGAACGGATTACCACAAATTGTAAAAGTAAAAAAAAAACAAAAAAAAAAATTAAAAAATCCTTTTAAGAAACAAACATTTATAGGAAGTGGTGGAAAAAATTACAAAATTTTTGTTTACTATGAACCGATGCCTGACGTTGCACAAAGTTTTACTATGAAAGGATGGAAAACTCTGCTTACAGAAAATGGTTTTCCTGAAGAAAATTTGTATACGTTCAATAGATTTAAATCACCAGTAAGTAGAACTGGTGGAATAAATTGCACTTTTAAAGAATTCAAAAAAGAAGTTATACAAAACACTAATAAAACAGATAAGGGCATCATGATTTTATTTTCTTTTCATGGTGCTGATTGGAATGAAAGAATATGTGAATGTAAAGACGGAAAAACTGTTCGATGCCGGCAGGGTAATTTAATTCTGTATCAAGATGACAGTGATATATTAACGCCAACGGAATACATTAGCGGCTTACACATAGCCCATTTTGTGGAAGAAATTCCTTCTCAGGAAATTGTTATTTTTTCCCTTTCTTGTTTTTCAGGACATTTTATTCAGAAAATTAATAAAGAATTAATCGGAAATAATACGAAAAAAAATATTGCTTTGATTTCTTCGGATGATAAAGATAAGATGAATACAACCAACACTTTAGATTACCCTTATCTTTACAAAAATGAAAGAAATTTATATAGTAAAAAACAATCTATTTCTTATAATAATATCGATAATTTTGAAAAATACGCAAAGTTTATTAAAGATTACGAAGGTTCGAATTTTAGTTGTATAATAGTTAATGGTGGAAAGGAAATTAAAACTGAAAATTATGGCTTAACTACTAAATTTATATCAAGATATGATATAAATAACAAAAATATAAAAGATATTAACATATTTTTAGACGATGTTAATTTAAAGAATCTTATGATTCTCGTTGTACAAACTGAAGAAGATTACAGAAATCTGACCGGTGATGATCATTGGATAGACGGTTTTGTAGATAATGGTGTGAAGAAAGAAAACATTCATTTTATCAAAGTCAATCCGTCGCGCTGTTATGGCTCGAAATTTAAATTTCACACTTTTAGTTCATTTAATAAATTTTCAAAAACGATTCCTAAAAACACACGAATTTTATTATTTATCCGAGGTTTCGGCAGAGGCAACAATCTCAGGAATGAAGATTTAACTAAATGGAAAATGGATATAGGTGAGTGGGGGGGGAAGAAATTTATCACAACACAGACTATTGAAGCTTATTTCTTTCCTTTATTAAAAAAACATTATTCTTTAGTCGTCATTGTTTCTCCTTACGCAGATAAGGCTCAAAAAGAGTTGTTGAACTTAGATCCCAAACTTAAAGTTGTTTCATTTTGGAGTCGATATAAGGCATTAAAGATTTTTGGATGGAGTTTTAATCCTTTAGCACCTCTCTATAAAAAATATAAACCAAGCTTAATGAATGATGAGTATGTCTACAAACAGATGGGTAATGACGACAAGGAATACAATCGCATCATGAAACAAACGACGGAACACATAGAACAATTTATAACAATTAATAACTTCAGTGATTATTTTAATTTTGCTTCCAGAAGTTCTTGGAATGCTGACTTAGAAGACATCGAAGTTAAAGAAAATGAAATTATTGACAAAAAAGATATAAAAACATTTGGATTTTTACCAGAAAGAATTCCAGAAACTTGGATTCTTAATGAGTGGAAAATAGCAGAAGAAAAAGGAATTGTGGACTGAAAAAAATCAAATAAAAAATTGATTACTTATAAAAATGACCAATAATGATTCCAACAGATATAATTAATTTAATAAAAAGTTTTTTGAAAAAATGTCCATCTTGTGATTATTTACATGTTAAAAATAATATGACATATTGTGATAAATGTAAAGAAACAAAAAATAATTGTGAATTAATATGTTATGGTTGTTTGAAACGAGCTTATTCGTCTTATACAAATTGGATATATTGTTGTTCAGAATGTTATGATATATTAATGGATGATGATGATAGTATTGGATATGATATTGTAAATTATTTAACATTTTAAAATTATAAATCCAGTCCATCATTTATTTTTAATTTAAAAATTAAAAATAAATGATATGTAATGCGGAAAATTTCACCAAAATGATGATAATAATTCCGTCGCTCCCGTCTGGGCTTCTTCACCAGAGTGTCCAGCATCGCGGAGACGGTAATATTCATCTTGCCACAACAAATCTTCTTGTACATCCACATCTTTCTCTTCGTACATCCTGTTCCATTTCTCAGCCTTCGCCTGTCTGATGAGATAATAGTCGGGATTAACCGTATCTACCCATTCACCAAAAGTTACTGCTGTGTGACCCTGCCAGATTGGTGAAGGATTCTCGTAATCAACTTCCCAATGACATCCTGGATTATCTACTGCAATTTTGTAGAGTGCCATCACATCGTGAATGTGTCGGTAATTGCGGTAGCGAACGAGCCCATCGGCTGGGAGGGCTACAAGTTCTTTTCCGTATCCATCGATGATATCCGTGATTTGGCTACCTGCGAACTTTGTACATAATTGTACAAGAACCTCGACTGTTTTCAACCCTTTCATTTCACAAATGAGGTTTTGAGAATTTTCCTCAAAATGACAGAAATCCTCAAAATACTGATTGTGTCCAAACCAATTGGCACACATTTCTGCCACTACTTCAGATGTGAATCCGCCGAACTTCTTAGCAAGCATCGGGTTTTGTACACCCATATTCTCTCTTGCCCAATTGTATGACATGCCGCCGTAGTATATCTCCTCTCCATTCTCGTCTCTGACAATAATATCATATCCCATGATGATTTCCGTTCAAAGTGTTTCAAAGTATTTCAAAGTATTTCAAAGTGTTTCAAAGTTTTAGATAATATCGTCAAAAATCAATTTTAATTTTTTTTTTAATTCAATCTATAATTAAAATCTGTTCTAATTTATATAAATTAAAATTTAATTAATATAAATTAAAATTTAATTTATATAACCGATTAAATTAACATCTTTTAGATTTACATTTAATGATTTGTGGTAATCCACTTTTAAGTTTTTTACCAGAATATCTATATCCTTTTCTTAAACGACCCTTATTTCCACCAGTTTGGACAATTCCCTTATGTTTTCTTACTTTTTTAGTTTTTCTTCTTTTCCCTTTACCACCTTCAACTATTTCACTACTTTCACCTTCAATAATAATAACTTCACCTTTTTCTTTAATCATTTTTAAAAAATCAACTAATTCTTGTGAACTTTTAATATATTTAAGAAGAGTAGGAGCAATTTCCCATAAATCATTTGCTTTTTTACCTAAATATTGTTTTAATTTACATGTCATATAACTAAAATCTCCCATTATTTCTTCTGCAAAATCTAAATCTTCCCTCATAACAGGACATAAATTAAATTGTCCTAAATGTTTAAATGAACAAAAATCATAATCAATTATTACCGGAATATAATTATCTTTTTTTACTTTTAACAATATTTCAGTATCATCAATCATTATGCCCTCATAAGTAATATCTTCTGGTGTTTTAATAATCATTATATTTGCTGGTTTAAAATCATTGTGCCATAAATTTTCAGAATTTAATTTAAGTATAATATAATATAATTGTGTCATTATAGAATCAATATCATCTTTATTTAATTCTTTTTTTATCATTTGTCTAAAATTTGCCTCTCCTATTTGGTCTAATTCTAAAATAATTGAATTAACCGGTGGCTCTCCTGGTTTAGATAATAAACAATAATTACATTTTTTAATACCATAATCAATAATATTATTAGGGAAAAATTTTTTGGCTTCTTTACTAAATTTTTTCATATGTTCGCAAAAATTTGTAAATCTATTAAACATCCATTTAAAATCTTTTTTCTTATGTGTTTTTAAATATGGACCTAAAAGATTAGGGAGAATTTTTTTAAATTTTCCGTCATTTTCATCCATACCAACACTTCCAAATCCACCTTTTCCTTTAGTTTTTAGTTTAGGACATTTCGTAATATCTTTTCTTTTTTTTTTCATAAAATCTTCTATCATTTTAATTCGATTTTTATGTGCTGATTGTTTACTTATTATAAGTGGTTCAAATAAAATCCCTCTTTTTTTCTTATTTATAAAGTCATCATCATTATTATTTGAAAATTTTATTAAACTAGTTTCGTCTTCTATATTAAGTGGTTCAAATAAAATCCCTCTTTTTTTCTTATTTATAAAGTCATCATCATTATTATTTGAAAATTTTATTAAACTAGTTTCGTCTTCTATATCAATAGGTGGCATATTAAGTTGTTGTATAAATCTTGGTTTTTTACTTATTTCACCAACTTCAGTAATAGTTGGGGAATTATTAATTAATAATTGTTTTGGTTTAAAGTTTTTTTTTTTAACAAAATTACGATTCATTGCTGGTGAAGTCATTTATATATTTTAATAATATATTTTAAATGGGACTTATTTTTTTAGATTAATTTATGTAAATTGATTAATTAAAGCAGCAATATTGAAATTCTCGTTATTAATTGTTTCATTTTCAATTACAATTTCATCATTAATTTCTGGAAAATTATTGATAACATAAGCATGAAATAAAACTCTTGCTAAGGAGTTAATTGATATATTATCAGTATTAGGAATAAAAAATCGTTCAAGATACATCATAGTTTTAGACATCCATAATGCTATTTTAATATATCTTTTTTTTTCCTGCTTGTAATCGTTCATTAGATTAAATCCCGAATTGTTTAATTTTTGTTGAATTTGAATTACCTGTTGTTTAAGTATTTTTATAACAAGTAAATAACAAAAATCACTATTTTCACCTCTTTTGACACAAATATCAAAGCATGCGTTGTAAATACTCATAACTAATGGTTTTTTTTCCATTATCATATCGCATTGATAATTCAACATTTGCTCTAAAATTTGTTTATTAAAATTAAGATTATTCTTTTTATTATATAAATCTTTCCAAATTACCTTTTCATTATAATATGATTTTACTTCTCCAATTCTAGGAAATGTTTGTTCTAATTTATATTTAAAAGCAATATTGATTAAATTATATTTACGAATAATTTCTGACAATTCTTCACAAATTTTACTAACTTTTATAATTTCATTACCATCTAAAAAAGAAAATACAACTGATAGAGAATTATGGGATAATGGGCTCAAATCATGAGATTTATACTGATTCATTCTTCTTTTTTTATTATTTCTAGTATTCTTGAGACTTGTGTTTCTACGCTTTTGTGAGTGTTTAGGAAACATTAAATAATCTTTTTAAATATATATCGTGAAAATCAATTTTAATTTTCAAAATAATCATAACTTTGGTTTATAATAATCTGTAATACATCTTGGTTATTTTGTTTAAAAAAATTTTGATTTAAAACTTTTTTTGTATATGTTTTTAAATTTTTAATAATTAACTTAATTGATGTATCATCAAATCTCTTTGGATATGTTGATAATAAATAATCTATAACTTTATATCTTTGATAATTTGTAGCAAATTGCATTATAATATTATTTTTATCATCAGGGTTATCAACAAAATTTTCAATAATAAATCCGTGAGATATATATTTTTCTAAAATTTTAATAATCGTATCTTGTGTTAAATGACTATTATCAATTATATTAAATATAATATCATCAAATACTTCTTGCATATAAATGATATCATCTTCTTCAATATTATTAAGAAAATTTATGTATAATTCGTAAAAAGTGTTATTTATTTCTTCTTCAGTATTATTTGTATTATAATTATTAATTTCATCTAAAATTTGAGAACGAGTATATTCTAGAACTTCATCTCGAGAAGGTAATTGATCTGTTTCTTCCATCCACTCCTGAGATTGATAATAAGCCATAACTATTATATTTTTTAAGTAAATAAATAATAAAAAAATCAGTTTTAATTATTTATTTATCAACAACTAATATATAATGCCATACATTTTAGTTGTTGATAATACCAAAAATTTGAAAAAAGCATTTATGACACCAAAATTAATAAAATGTTTAAAAGATTCTAATGTTGAATATAAAATACTTTCAGAAAGAACAGATTTATATAAAATATTGAATAATGAAAATAATATTTCAAATATATTAGGAGTAATTTTAAGCGGTGGTCCTCTCTGTTTAAGTGAAACTTTAACAATAGATTCAATTAATAAAAATATTGCTGTTTTGACTCAATTGAATAATATTCCAATTTTAGGAATATGTTTTGGATTTCAAGTAATAGTAGCATGTTATGGTGGAAAAATAATTTCAATGAATAGAGAAGATACCGGAAAAGTTGTAATTTATACAAAAAATAAATCCAAATTATTTAAAAAAATGGGTAAAGAATTTATAGCATATCAATCACATAAGGATAAAGTTCGGGATGTCCCCCCTAAATTTCAAATAATTGCGAAATCTAGTAACGGAATAGTACAAGGTATTGAAAATATAAAATTAAAAAGATATGGATGTCAATTTCATCCTGAAGGATATGAAAAAACAAATATTATAATTTCAAATTTTATAGATATTTGTTTTAATCGGTAAATATTTAAAGATAAAATTTTATGATATAAGTAGTATATACAATGAAAGAGGAGCATAGAAGCAATTTACATACTTTTTGTCTTGTCTTATGTACAACTACATTTATGGTTTATACTTATTTATATAAACAAGATGTAAATATTAAAAGAAGAATGTTAAATAATTATGATATTATTAGTACAGAAGATGTTTCGACAAATACGATATCTACAATAAAATTAGATATAGAAGATGATATCAATGTAATAGAAAATTAACATTAAAGAGTTTTATTTTCGATTCTTGTTTTAATTCTATTAATTATTTCGGAAGTGGATATCCCTTTTGTATAATCAACTGTTTGAAATTTCCCCATTTCGATTGGTACTTTATACCAATTATTTAAAGTTTCCTGTGACATATCATTAGCATGGACGACAATATCAATATTATGTTCTAAAATAAATTGTTTGGTAATTGGGCAAGGAGGTGCTTTAATAATTTGGTCTACATATTTAATTGATTCTATCATTTTAGATCTTTCTTCTAAATTTAATATTGGTTTTCTTTTATATGTTGCAACAAGTTCATCAGAACAAATACCAATAATTAAATAATTTCCTAATTTTTTACAATTTTTAAATAAATTAACATGTCCTAAGTGTAACATATCACCAACAATATCCGCATATACTATTTTTTTATTCATTTATATTATAAAAAAGTATTATATATTTAATTGATAAATAAAATTTAAAATTGATTAAATCAAATTTTATCAAATTATCTCAATGATAGAATGTTATCTAAATTTACAAACAAGTTAAAAACTTATTATGATTTGCATGATATAGAGGAGGAAAAAGCAAAACTAAAAATATTAAAAAAAAAAGATGTAGCGAATATAACTAATAGTGATATAAAAGAAATAGTTTCTTATATGAAACGTTATAAGTTATCTTTAGAACTTTTACCAATTATATTAAATATAATTTCAAATATTTGTATGAGAGAGATAAATGTAGAAAGATTTGAATATATTGGTGGGATTAAAATAATTATAGAAATTTTTAAATTATATGAAGATAATTCTAAAATTCAATGGCTAATATGTTCATGTCTGTGGAATATATCTCGGGTTCCAAATATGCGAGGTAAAATATCAAATTGTCTTCATCAATTATTAGAAAATTTACATAAATATTTACATGATAATAAAGTACTTAATACTACATTAGGTGCGTTATCTAATATTTCACTCTTAGATAATAATCGTAATAAATTAATTCGATTCGGTATATGTAATTCAATACAAATTTTTTTAAAAGATATTGTACAAAAAGAATCAAAAATTTCTGTAAAAAGAAAAAATTCATTAACGTCTTGTTTAGGATTGATAGCAAATTTAGCAATATCTAATAATAATAAATTTGTAGAAAAAAAAATTATATATTGGATGATGAGAGCTATAAAAATCATAGATATTTCAGACTTGATTAACCCTGGGAATGATGATACATTACTTAATCCTGGGAATGATGATACAACTTTAAGAAATTTTCTTGCTGGTTTAAATAATTTATCAGATAGAGGCGTAGAATATAAAAAACAAATTGCTGAGGCAAGAGGTTTTGAATTTTTACATGAATTATATATAAGTTATTTAAATAATGTAGATGGAATAAGTAATCAAAATTTTACATTTTTAGAATCAATCTTACAAGGATATATACCTGTGAATTATATAAAAAACACTGATTTAAAAGATTTTAAAACAAGTTCATTACATATCTGTTCTTTTAATAACTATATAGATATATTTGTAAGTTTATTAAATGAAGTGGAAGATATAAATATAGTAGATTTTAATAAAAATACAATATTACATGTAGCCATCAATGGTAAGAGTTTAGATGTTATTAAGTATATTTGTTCTTTAAATATTCTCAGAGAAAATAAAAATAAAGTCAATTTGACAATGTATGATTTAATAAAACAACATACTGATAAAGAACAAGAAAATATATGCAAATATATACAACGAGGATTTATACTACATGATAAATATAAACAAAAATATGATACAATTTTTTTGAATATAAAACCCCAAATTCCTTCAGATTTGATTAATATATTTTTAAGCTATTCAGATAGAAATATATATCAATTTCAACAAGTTGAAAAAGATACAAAACAATTTAAAAAGCATGAAATTAAATGTTAAATATAAACTCAAATTTTCCAGTCCTATTAATAATCTTTCTTTATATTATATGGATTATATTACTAGTATTACAAATTTTTTTGATAATAATATGTTATTAGTATCAATAATTGAGGCGTTATATTTAATATATATGTTTAATTTTTTTAAAACAACAATGGCATTTCATCATCCATTTGAAATATTTCTAACAAGTTTTAGCGAATATGTAAAACATCCAATTAAAACTGGCCTTTATGAAAATAAAATATGTCGTTTTGGAAATGATATAAGTTATATTTTTGCAATTTATATAATATTGCGATTTATTTTATATAAAACAAATTCTATAAAACAAAATATGCTATGTCTGATTAATAAAACATTAATTTACGTTGCTTTTGTAGTATCCTTGTTAATGAATATGAATGCGGTTATTTATTTAATTCCATTATTATTATTTGTTGGAATAATTCTTGGATTTGTACCATATAAGGAATTTGTATTTCT
>Ga0209753_1000909_pt1 | contig 12614 bp, 9 predicted proteins | sample METZYME_3_550m_FD_187550 | JGI IMG/M metagenome (GOLD analysis project Ga0209753, IMG submission 187550) | Marine microbial communities from oxygen minimum zone in mesopelagic equatorial Pacific - METZYME_3_550m (SPAdes) (version 2) | ecosystem: Environmental > Aquatic > Marine > Oceanic | place... | reverse complement strand
GCCGGCCCTGTTGGCTGCCTTTGAGCGGAGTCGCGTTGGGGTCGTGTCCCCACTCTTGGGAGCCACACAAACTGTCGGAGCGGTCCTACTTTCCGGACTTTTGATTGGAGGTACTGAAATAAACAGGAGAGTGGTCCTCGCGGTCATTGTGACTCTGGCTGGAGGCACCCTGATCGGCGTCACCCGCTGATTGCGCATTTAACCCGAAGGTCGTGGGTTCAAATCCCACCCCCACTACCAAGAAGCCGCAGGTCAGAGCCGGTCCTTCGGGGCCGGCTCGCTAAAGCGCTTGGCGTACCCAACGGCATAGGCTGGCTCGCTGCGTGACGGCTCGCTTCTCTTGGCGATGTCACCCCCGCGGTCGCAGCCGCGACTTCTTGCTCAATCAACCCTTCAGCGATCGTTACGGTGATGAACACCTACCAGAACAGCGCCGCCCACACCAGACAACTAAACCAGCAACTCTCATGAGCAGCATCCTCGGGACCCGAGTACTCCGACGAGAAGACCTGGGCTTTCTAACTCTCGGCGCCACTTACACCGCTGATCTCAATGAGCCTGGTCTGATCGGTAGCGTCCACGCCACCTACGTGAGGTCCACGATGGCCCACGCCAGGATCGTTGTGGACACCACTGAAGCTGGGACAATGCCCGGGGTGGTCGCCGTCTACACGGCCAATGACCTCGATGGTTCGATGTTCCTGCCTGGCGCCATACCGCTCTTCCCAGAACCGATGCTGAACCGACCCCTGTTGGCCAGCGACCGGGTGCGTTTCGTAGGGGAGCCAATAGCAGTGGTACTTGCCGAGCATCCCTTCCAAGGAGCTGACGCTGCGGAAGCAGTCTTCGTAGATTACGACCCACTTCCAGTAGTGGTGGATCCCGAGTCGGCTCTAACCGACGAGGTGGTCCTGTATGAAGAAGTTGGGACCAATCAAGCAATCGACTTCTCAAGCCTTGACATGGCTACTGGATTGACAGACTCCACCTTCTTTGATGAGTGTCAGGTTGTCGTCCGGGGGCGGGTCGCTCACCCCCGTGTCCATCCCGCCCCCATCGAGGTCCGATCAGCGGCCGCTGCGTGGAATGGCGACTCACTCTCTGTGTGGATGTCGAATCAAAGCCCGCACGGTGTGAAGAGATCTCTAGAAAGCCTTTATGGAGAAACGGCACTCGAGGGGATTCGAGTCGTCGTTGGTGACGTTGGCGGCGGCTTTGGCGCCAAAATCGATCTCTACCCAGAGGAGGCCCTGCTGCCATGGCTGGCCTCAGAATCTGGACGACCCGTGCGATGGTTTGAAACCCGCACCGAGAACATGGTCGCTATGGGGCCCGGCCGAGGGCACATCCACCGGTTCGTAATAGGGGGCACCCGAAGTGGTGACATCACCCACTACCAGCTCGACGTTCTGGTTGACAGTGGCGCCTATACCCGCATCGGCGCATTCCTGCCGATGTTCACCCTCCCCATGACCGTCGGGGTGTATGACATCCCCAACGTGGAAACCGCAGCCCGGTCAGTGGTCACCAATACCACGCCGCTGGAGGCCTACCGAGGAGCAGGTCGGCCCGAAGCTACCTTGACCATCGAACGGGCTGTCGACCTGTTCGCCCACGAAGTCGGAATGGATCCCATTGATGTGCGGCGTCGTAACCTGATCGCTGCCGATGCCTTCCCGGTTACCACCTCCGTGGGCACTGAGTACGACAGCGGCGACTACGAGACCAGCCTCAACCTGGCTCTTCAAGCGGCCGGAATCTCCGACCTGCGAGATGAGCAGGCTCGACGCCGGGAGTCGGGCGAAGCCCTGCAACTAGGCATCGGCGTATCAGCCTATGTAGAGGTTACGGCCGGCCCAGCGCCTGGTGGCGACGAGTTTGGACGGGTTGAGATAACCGCCGATGGGACAGCCCGGGTCCTCTCCGGGTCGCTCAGCCATGGCCAAAGCCACCAGACGACCTTCTCGATGATCGTGGCTGATCGTCTCGGCATGGACCCCAACGACATCGAGTTCATCCAGGGCGATACTGACAGAGTCGCCCACGGTGTCGGCACCTATGGTTCGCGCTCCACCCAGTTGGGAGGATCGGCAGTCCATGACGCCGCTGGGTTGGTGGTCGATGAGGCTCTTCGGGTAGCCGCGGATCTAATGGAGGCTGCTGTAGACGACGTGACGTTGGACGTCGATACGGGCCGGTTCCATGTAGTCGGATCTCCGGCCATTTCGCGGACCTGGGCCGAGATTGCCGCCGCCGCCGGCGAGGGAGTCCTTGAGGCAGAGTCCAAGGAGGATAGGAAGTGCACCTATCCGTTCGGCACTCACGTAGCCGTCGTAGAGGTCGACATCGAGACGGGCCATGTGCGCCTTGACCGAATGGTCACCTGCGACGACGCAGGAGTCATTATTAATCCAATGATCGTAGAGGGGCAGCGTCATGGGGGTATCGCCCAAGGCGTCGCCCAAGCTCTGATGGAGGAGATCACCTACGATGAGGTCGGCAATCCCCTAACCACCAATTTTGCCGACTACGGCATCATCTCGATGGCCGAACTCCCATCGTTCGAGTTGACATCGCTGGAAACACCGACGCCCAATAACCCGTTGGGCGTAAAAGGTATCGGCGAGTCAGGGGCCATCGGTTCGACGCCCGCTGTGCAGAGCGCCGTACTTGACGCCCTATCACCATGGGGGGTAATCCACCTTGACATACCGCTCACCCCGCAGAAGGTGTGGTCGGCCATCTCGGCAGCCGCCAACTAGTAGAGCGGATTCAAACTAGGCGGCAGAAACGCTCCGGTCGTCAACTCAGTACATGCATTCTCGGAGCCGCAGTGTGCAGCCCGATGTCTGTTCGCTGCAGTCCCAGTTCAGCTGTTCCTCCTAGTGGTCGACAACCTCGGCACGGAAGCGGTCGAGGTAGTCGTTTCGATCCTCCGCCGAGACGGCGAAGTCCGGAACCAGCAATTCGTCCACACCCACGGCTGCGTAGTCGGCCACTACTTGACGGAGTTGGGTAATCGGGAATCAGTCTTCTGGGACAACTGCCGGGCCGTAGTGGGGTGGCTGGCCAGTGATGGCTGCCCAGCGGCGAGTGCCGTACTCAAAGTGCCACCACTCTCCGTCAAATATCACGAAACCCTGGGCGACCATGGTGTGGTACAGCAATCGGCGGACATCCCGGTCGACACCTGGCTCGTTTTCCAGCGCCGTTGCGTGAGCTTTGGGCGTTAGATCGTCAAAGCCGGTTCCGGGCGCCAGTGGAATGCCATCAAGGCAAAGGGTTAAGTCGACTGAACCGCCTGTGAGGTGGGGCGACGGTGTCGAAGGCTGGTCATTTGGTTCAGCGAAGAAGCCAGGCGGAAGATCGGGGTCGGCGTAGGCCGTCCCGTAAAGTTCTGCCTGTAGGGCGTGTGGTCGCCATCCGTCAAAGACGGCCAGCCCCCATCGCTTCGGAAGGCTTTCGGCTGCCCGACCGAGGCGGTCGGCTACGGATGTCCGCAGAAGACAGTCCGGAACCGCGTTACTCCACCCGGCGAGGCGGTAGTTCCCGAGGCAGGTGATGCGGGGGTGGTCCACGACTACAAGAGGTTCCTCCACCCGGTGGCGCACCAGTGGGTGGGGTGGATCCACCAGTGTTGGGAGCGGTCTAGTCGTCGGGACGGTCGTTCCGGCGGAGGCCAGCACCTCGGCGGCAGGAAGTGTCAGTTCGGGTTCGTTTAGACGGAGGCTCATGGGCCACCCAATACCTGGGCCGTAACCTCCAGCCGGTTGGCTCCATCATGGGGGTTAAAGATCGGGAGCAGGAACTCGTCCAGGCTGTGTTCGTTGGCCAGAGCGTCCAATTCGGTGGCGCACTCATCCACCGTTCCGGCGATCACAAATGGCAGCACCCACTCGTCAGGCACGTGGCGGGCTGCCGAAGCTAGGCCGTCGCCCAACGCTGTGCGGATAGTGGCTATGTCGGTATCGGTTATACCGAGAGCGGTTCGGACCGGTGCGGGGGAATCGACCAACCGATAGGTCATGTGCGGGCGCACCTCCTCTAGGGCCGCGTCATCGGTGACCACCATGGTCGAATAACAGATACTGACCTCGTTGCCGGAGCGAGACGCACCAGTTCGAATCTTTTCCACGTAATCGCCGAGCAATGGCTTATAGATGAAGTCGAGCATGACGCCGTCGGCCGTTGCCCCACCCAGATCAAGCATCCGCGGACCTCGGCCGGCTACCCAAATAGGAAGTTCAGGACGGGCCCAGCCCAACTGCGCAGCGCGCATTGAGAACGTTGGCGCGTCCAGATCGACCACTTCACCAGCGAACAGGGCCCTACAAGCCTCGATGGTTTTGCGGACGGTCTCCAGTGGCTGCACCCGCTCAAGAGCCAGTGGATCTAGCGTCAGACTTCCGCCTGCCCCCAAACCCAGAAAGGCCCGCCCGCCCGATAGTTCATCGAGGGTGGCGATCGCAGTGGCGGTCTGTGCAGGATGTCGGGTGTACGCGTTGGTGATGCCTGGTCCAACCTCCAACCTGTCGGTGGCCTCAGCAATCGCCGTCATGGTTACGTAAAGGTCACGCGTTGCCAAGCCTTCGTCATAGACCCAACTGCGCTTAAAGCCGAGTCGCTCGGCTTCTACAGCCAGATCTCTGATGAGGCCTACCGGTGCCTCGGGGATCAGGTTGACGCTGCCGTGGAGCCGTCGGTTGGGCATCTGCGAAACCTACTTCGGTCTTCGAACAAGTGAACGGGGGTGGTGGGCGCCAGTTCAGCGAGCGAAACCACCAGACGGTCAACTAAGGGGAGGGCAGGGTTGTCGACCTTCGTGATGGCAATGGCGAATCCGCCGTCGGTCGGTACCCCCTGGCGCCCTCCGTTTGGATGGGTGAGGAGTACTGCAGCTCGCTCGGGAGTGAGGCGCTCGAAGGGAGAGCATCCGACAGTTGCCGCCAGTCGGAGGGGGCGGTGGCACTGATCGGCGATCACTCGGCCTAAAGCATCGGCACCAATCACAGCCACCACATCAACCGGACCTTTCGGGAGTGCCGGTTCATGGGGGGCAGGAGCCTTGGCCGGATGACCCCGCGACCCATCGGCTTCAACCACCACGTAATCGACAAATTCGAGCCAGCCGGCTGGGGCGTCTAGCTTCACGCCCACCCCCTTAGGTTCTCCCACTACCGAGTCGTCAATGCGGTCCCACACGAGGACAGGCCGGTTGTCGCGAGCCACGTTGGCGGCCAATTCGGCTGACGATGGGCCGACGAGCAACCGGGCGTCACCAATCTCGTGGGCAGCCATACGGGTCGTGGTAGTCAGGATTACCTTCGGTCCAAGTCGTGCGCCAATAGCGTGCAACAAGGTGGTTTTCCCGCCACCGCCTACGAGCGAAGTGATACGTCCGGGTTCGCCGAGGAGATCAGCGATGTTGGCCATTGTGTGATTGGGCTCATCAGACATCAGGTGCTGCGGTCGATCCAGGCCAGGACCGCCTCGAGGACTCCTCCACCTACGGCCAATGCCTTATCCGATACCCGGTCGACGCTTACTTCGCAGCGTGGATCGATGTCTCCCACTTTAGTGTTAGCCACTAGAGGGGTCCCCTCGCTCACCAGGCCGCGGACGACCCCGTCAAGCGCGGCCAACACGGGGGCGCTTCCCACGTAGCCCAGCAACTCTCCAGTCGAGACTCGGTCACCGATCTGTCGAATCCATCTTGCCTTCCCATCGACCGGGCTTCGCAACACCCGCTCAGCGACACGGCCGCTCACCTCCCCGGGCGTCCCGGTGTCGGCCGCCGCCGGACCGTCAAGGATCACCCGACCCAAATCTGGCCCTCGGAGGGTCTCGACTACTACATGGCAATCCCGACCAGCGGAATAGCCCGGTCCGAGCGCAACAACCAGCGGGGCATCATCCAGGGAGGTGTCGGGGTTGCGCTTAAGTAAACGGGCGTCGATTACTACCGACCGGGGGACCACATCGGGAGGGGGCAGATCGGGGCAGATGATTACAGGCACCGCACCGGTGGCTGCCTCAGTGGCCAGTTCTTCAAGTCGGTCCACGCGGCGGGCAGTCATTCCCTCAACAGTGGTGACGCCTGACGAATCGGTGAGGGCGGTAGAGACGGCCACAGTCCGGCGGACAGTCAGCGGGTGCTCCAACTCGCAAACCACCACCGGGAAGCCTGCCCGGTGGAGGCGTAGTGCCGTGCCGGTTGCCAAATCCCCACCGCCACGAAGGAGACAGAGGTGATCAGGGAACAGCACCGAACGCCTGCTCCGGTTAGGTGGTCCGTTGGCGGTCAACTACCTGAGCGAGAATCGATACAGCTATCTCCTCAGGAGTTTCGGCGCCAATCTCTATGCCGACGGGAGACGTGACCCGTTCCAGATCGGTCTCGGACACGCCAGCATCCAACAGTGATTTTCTCGCCGTATCCCAGCGGCGTTGGCTTCCCATGACTCCCACCGTTCCGACTTCGGTGGCCAGCAGGTGGGGAAGATTTTCGACGTCGACTTGAACGTTGCGGGTGACCACTACGGCGTGGTCATCGGCGGCCAGTCGAAGATCGGCCAGTACATCGGCTAGTGCTCCAGGTCGAACGACGACGCCGGATCCGCCGGGCAGACCTTCGGCCAGCCCTTCAGCCACGTCAAAGCGATCATCGGTTGCGACGACGTGAAAGCCCAGCCAAGAGGCGAGGTCCACGACGGCCCGGCCGACGTGGCCACAACCGATTACGAGGATGGTGGGAGGGGGCATGTGGGGCTCCAAATAGATCGTGACTTCGCCTCCACAGATGCCGGGGTCACCAGCACCAGGATCAACGAGTCGGTAGTCGAGGAGTCGGGAACAGCCATCGGCCAGACAATCGACGGCCTCTTCAGACACTCTGGATTCCATCTCTCCGCCACCGACCGAACCGATTCGTCGGCCGTCATCAACGACCAGCATCTTGGCACCAGTTCGTCGGGGGACTGATCGTGTAGTGGAGATGACGGTCGCCAGCACTGCCGATTGGCCGTCTGCGAGCAGACCACGAAGGTTGTTGAGGATGTGCGGGTCGACCGCTCCATCGGGCAGGGGTGGCCGAGGTCGCGGATCTCGATCGTCGGGTATGTCGGCGGTGGGGCTCATGCAGCGCTCCACAGGCGCAAGGCCTGTTGATGGAGGCGGGCCCGCTGGCCCTCGGGGTCGCCTGCCACCACTTCACCGTCGCGGACCCGCCAACTACCGGAAACCATGACGGACTCCACATGTTGACCGCTGCGGAACAGGACTACTTGCTCCGCGAGGTTGGACGCCGTAACGGGGGTGGGAAAGCGGCCATCCAGGACCTGCAGATCGGCTGACCAGCCGGGCGCCAGTCGCCCGACCAGATCCAGAGCGAGGGCTTGGGCACCTCCGGTGGTTGCCATTTCCAACACCCGGCGCGCATCCATGACGCCGGGATCCCTTAGTCGAGCCTTATGGATCAGGAATGCTCCACGCATGACCTCGTATAGGTCGTTTACATAACCGTCGGAGCCGAGGCCTACGGTGACACCTGCGTCTAGCAGTTCAGGGATCGGGGCGATTCCGCCTCCTACTTCGCCGTTGGCCAGAGGCATGTGGCTGCAACGCACATTGCGGTCTGCCAAGATTCGCCGTTCGGCGTCCGACAGGTGAACTACCTGCGAGGCCAGAAAGTTTGGTCCGGCAACGCCAAGGTTGTCGTAGTGCTCAAGGGAGCGGTGTCCGTGGGTGGACTCGCACCACTCTCCCTCATGAACGCCCTCATTGCAGTGGGCATGGACCAGCACACCGAGTTCTGATGCTCGGTCAAAGGCTTCAAGGACGAAAGTGTCCGAGCAGGTGAAAAGGGTGTGGATGCTGACCAAGCCCGAGAGTAGTGAAGCAGTTCTGCCTGCCCGTTTCTCGCTATCTCTACAGGCCTTAATAAAGCGAACGTTTTCGTCCAATCCGGCGGCGGCCACCTTCGACCCCGATCGTTCCGTGGCCTCGAAACTCAGAATTCCGCGAAGACCGGATTGCTCCACCGCTTCGGCTTGGGCTGCAAGGCCGTCAGGTAACGCGTTAGGTGCCTCCAAGATGTCGAGAAACGTGGTGGTGCCTGAGCGCAGCATCTCGGTGCAGGCCCAATCGGCCGCTGCGGCCACCATTTCGTGGTCCAGGCCGTCTTCGACCTTTGGCCACCAATATTCCTCGAGGAACGGCCAGAAGCCTGCAGGGGCCGCGTCCTGCGGAATGCCGTGGGCTAATAGGCCATACATATGAACATGGGCGTTCACAAATCCCGGAAGAACTATCCGGTCGGGTAGGTCTATTACCTCATCGTCGGGGTGGTTTGCAATGAGGGTGCCACACGGACCCACGGCATCGACTACGTCACCTACGACCCGGACTGCATGGCCGGCCTCAGGTTCGGTGTTTGCGTCGGCGAGCAGCCAGTCGGGGCGGAGAATGGTGCCAGTAGTCGGGCCTGCGGACGCATCCGCAGTTGTCGACACGGTCAGTCTTTCGTCAGGGCGTCGAAGACCCGTTCCGGTGTGAACGGAAGCTGGTTGATCCGGACCCCAACAGCGTTCACGATGGCGTTTCGGATGGCTGGTGCGACGCCGTCCTTGGGAATCTCGGCTACCGCTTTGGCGCCGAATGGCCCGCTGTCCTCCATGGTTTGGACCAGAAATACATCGGTTCGGGGCATTTCATCAGCGCGGTAGATCCAGTAGGGCCCGAAGGCAGCGTTGAGCATCCGGCCGTCGTCGTCGAGGGCGAATTCCTCGCAGTGGGCGTAACCGAGGGCCTGGAGCAGTCCGCCTTCTACTTGGCCGCTGGCCGTGACCGGATTGATAGCTACTCCACAGTCCACGGCCATAACCATGTGGTGGATCGTGACCTGGCCGGTCTCGGTGTCGAGTTCGATTTCGACGAAGGTTGAACCAAATGGTGGTGGGCAGGTTGGCGATACATAGGATCCGGTGCCCATGATTTGCTCCTGGTCGTTGAGGTGCAACGAGTCCAGGGCGATCTCTTCCAGGCTGACAGACCTGCCATCGGGGGCGTACGCTCGTCGGTCCCGAAGCTCGATTGAGCAGACGTCGCAGCCAAAGACCTCGACATCGTCATGGTGTTCCAGAGTTACGCCCTCTACCCGCAGATGAGCGTCGGGGAGCTTGATGTCTAGGAGCATTGCGGCTCGTTCCTTGAGCCGCTCGCGGACCACTTCGGCGGCCTTGAGCGCCGCAGTGCCAGAGATGTAGGTGGTGCTCGACGCGTAGGCCCCTGTGTCAAAGGGGGTTACGTCAGTATCTGATGAGTAAACCTGAATGTCGTCAAGGGGGACACCGAGTACTTCAGCGGCGATCTGTCCCAGCACGGTGTCCGCGCCGGTACCCAGATCGGCTGCCCCAACCAACATGTTGAACGATCCATCGTCGTTTAACTTGATGAAGCAGCCGCCCATATCCAGAAACGGGATGGCCGTCCCGTGCATGGCGTGGGCGTAGCCGATGCCTCGGCGGATGTGCGGTTGCTCGGCAGGCTCTCGCCACAACCGGTCTTCTCGCCGGTGCCAGCCGATGGCCCGCGCTCCCTGAGCTACACACTCCTCGATACCGTCGGACATCACGATCGGATACTCATCAAACTCGCCCTCTACCAGCGCCTGTTCACCGATATGGGGGGCGAGGTTCAACTCGTCACCTGTTTTTGCCCAGTTCTGCCGTCGGAAATCGATTGGGTCAAGTTCGAGGTCGGCCGCTATGTCTTCCATGTGGCATTCCAGGCCGAACAGGGCCTGAGGGGCGCCGTAGCCACGGTAAGCGCCGGGTACCGGGATATTGGTGTAGGCGACCTCACAGTCGAAGCGCTTGTTGGGAGCGTTGTATGACGTGAGGCCTCGCAGGCCGGCAACGGCCTGCACGGAAAAGCCATGGGTTCCGAACGGGCCGGTGTTGCCGACCAAACGCATTTCCTGGGCCACCAGGACACCGTCGTTGTTGACACCGGTCCGGTAGGTCATCGTTTGCGGATGCCGGGTCCGGCTAGAAACGAATTCTTCCTCGCGGGAGAGTTCCAGTCGGACTGGACGACGGGTGGCGATGGCCAAGTGGGCGACGATGTCCTCGATCAGCATCTCTTGCTTTACGCCAAAGCCACCGCCGATACGGGGCTTAATGATGCGAATGTCTTTAATGTCGCGTCCGATGAGCGGCGCAAGCATACGGCGAGTGTGGAAAGGAACTTGGGTGGCGGTCCTGACTACGAGACGTTCGTCAGAGTCCAGCCATGCGACGGAGATGTGAGGTTCGATGGGGCACTGTTGAACCTGGTGCACCCGGAAGGTTTGTTCGTAGTAGTGGTCGGCTGTTGACAGGGCTGCTTCGACGTCGCCGCGCTCGACGTCCATACGGTGCACAAGGTTCCGCGAGGAGTCGGCGATGTCGGTCGTATCGTTCTCGTCATGGATAACTGGGGCGTTACCAGATAGGGCCTCCAACTCGTCGAACACTGCCGGCAGGACTTCCCAGGTGACTTCGATGAGCGAACAGGCTTCTTGAGCGATTTCGACCGTCTCGGCGGCCACCGCGGCCACCCGATCGCCGACGTGGCGGACCTTGTTATCGAACGAAACTTGGTCGTGGGGTTTGGGATTCGGATACGACTGACCACCGGAGGCGTACTTGACTCGCGGCACGTTGCCGTGGTGGATCACAGCATGAACGCCGGGCAGGGCTCTGGCCGCCGAGTCGTCGATGGAGATGATCCGAGCGTGGGCGTAGGGGCTGCGGAGAACCTTGGCGTACAGCAGACCGCGCATCTCAAAGTCGTCGGTGAACGCCGGGTTGCCCTTTACTAGTCGAAATGCGTCGACCTTGACCTCGGGTTGGCCTACGACAGCGGTAGTAGGTACGTCTCTGGACGGGACGACACGTGGGATGGCCGGTGAGCCGATTGGTGGCCCGTCATCAGGGTCGAGAACTATGGGATTTACGCCATCAGTCATTGGCGTAATCATGAGGGGGCGGAAGGGTTCGACTTCCTCACCCCGAAGTACTGCTGCAGCCTGCTGGATCGCAGCCACTGGCTTCACGTAAGCGGTCTCGCGGTCGAGGATCCCCGAGAGCATGTCTCGAATGGCGTTCTCGTCGGGGTTCGGGTCGTGCTTCAGAAGAGCAAGAGTTCCGAGCACCATGGCGCCTACCGAATAGCCGGACTGCATCGCCCCAGTAGCAGCGAAGGCCGCCTGGATTGGGTGGAGGTCCCCGTCGGTGTTCAGAGATTCGACGGTAATGATCGAGTGGCCACCTGCCTGAGCAGCCAGAACAACCTCAGAACTAGCCAATCGACCATCGATCAGAACGGCCGAGGCTCCAGTCTCACCAGAGGTAGAGCCAAAGCGGACGCTGACCATCCCCTCCCGACGGAGCAAGGCGAGGAGCGTTTCGTAGGGAGCGCAGTCAACGGTGCGGTTCGTGCCGTTGAGTTCGAAGGTGACCTCCATCAGGTGACACCCCCGATTGCATTGACGGCTCTCTTGGTGAGGACTTCGGCGAGTTTTCTTCGGTAGTCGGCGCTGCCTCGGAAATCGCTGATTGGTTCAAGCCCGGTCGTCGGATCTCGTGGATCGGTGAGTACCGGGTGGTCGGCCATACCAGTGAGGGCTAACCGGACGCCGTCGTCGGCGTTCCTGGCCGTAGCGGAGACGATGGGCGTGTCAGACGGAGTACGGGCAGTGGATTGTCGTACACAATCTCCCGATGGGTCGAATTCCACTGCGGTAACCACGTGGCCGGCGGCTACGCCCACTTTCAGCAGGTCGGCTAAGGACAGCATCTCATAGCCACCGGGGCCGACAAGTTCGACTCTGGCATCGTGGACCAACAGGGCGGCAAGCAGGATGCTGTCAGCGTTGCCGGTTGCCACTGTGCCACCCACTGTGGCCAGGGTGCGCAGGGTGCTGGGTAGTTCAGCCTGGGCGGCGCCCGCGAGACCGGTCGGAACGCGGTCGTCGTTCACCATGTCGTGGAGGGTGGTCATGGCGCCTAGGCGGAGTCGACCCGCATCCCCACTAATGCCGTCGAGTCCACAACCCTGAAGGTCAACCATCGTGACGGGGGTCGGGTCGTCGTCACCATTCAGGACTGTTCCCCCAGCTAAGGGCTGGTGAGAGTTGTCGTTCAGGAGGGCCACCGCGTCCTCGACGGAGTCGGGGCGGTGGTAGGCGATCGCTCGAGGCACGGCGTTCTCCCTGGTCAGGATCAGCCCTCCCGGGGATGCGCCTCGCGGTCGAGCCTGATGTCTTCAGTTTCAAGGCAAACGGTAGCACCGACCGGGGTCTCGCTGGCAAGGGATGACACCCCGAGTGTCATCCCTAATTATCAGTCACTCACTGATAATTGGTTGAGCGCTTGGAACGGATGGCGGCCCTACTGTCCACCAGCGACGAAGGGTATGCGCCGATGCGGCCCGTGTCACCTTGGCGTCAGGTCACCGTCAACTGCAGCGACACTCTGGTGGCACCGTGGTCGATGGCCGCCCGGACGACGGCGTCGACGGTCTCCAGCACCGATTCGGATTCGCCGCTGACCGCCGTCCCGAAGGGCCCCACG
>Ga0209753_1000905_pt1 | contig 12630 bp, 8 predicted proteins | sample METZYME_3_550m_FD_187550 | JGI IMG/M metagenome (GOLD analysis project Ga0209753, IMG submission 187550) | Marine microbial communities from oxygen minimum zone in mesopelagic equatorial Pacific - METZYME_3_550m (SPAdes) (version 2) | ecosystem: Environmental > Aquatic > Marine > Oceanic | place... | reverse complement strand
AGAGGAAGAAGAACGTAAAAGATTAGAGGAAGAAGAACGTAAAAGATTAGAAGAAGAGGAAGAGGAAGAGGAAGAAGAACGTAAAAGATTAGAGGAAGAAGAACGTAAAAGATTAGAAGAAGAGGAAGAGGAAGAAGAACGTAAAAGATTAGAGGAAGAAAAAAAAAATAAAAAACAAAAAAATAAAGAATCTAAATGTTTTCCATTTTGTTGCAAGTATCCAAAATTTAAATGGAAATTTAAATTTAAATAAAAATTTTACTTGATGAAATAGAGCGTGGAGATTTATTCATATATTGTAAGGCTGGTTCTTCTATTTCAAGATTGATATCTTCACTTTTTACTTCATACACAGAATCTTCGTCCATATTATTATTTTGTTTGTTAAGTATGTCAATATTATAACTATTATTAAGTGGTTCTTCCATATCAATTTGATTATATTTTTTATTATTTCGTCCTACACACCCACATGAAAATTTTGAAAAAAGTTCTGTAAATTTTTTTCCGAATTTTTTAAAAAATTTTTTTTTATTTGTAAAATGTTCCTTCTTTTTTTTTGTAGATATATCTTCTTGATTATTTTGATTATTGTTAATATAATCAAACATAAGAATATCTTGAATTGTTCTAGCAAGAATCTCGTCATTTAGTGTTTTTGCTAAAATTTCGTCATTTACATTGATATCTTCTTCATTATGTTTTGATTCAGTATCTTTACTTACGATAGGTATATTTAGATTTAAAAAATCATGTGTTTTTTGTTTAATCGGAGTATTACTATTATGAGATTGTTCCATAACGTAGTTACTAATATCAGATTTATTAATCATTTCTAAAATTAAATTAATTGATTTTTCTAAGTTTCCATTTGTTTCTGTATAAACATAACTAATAACAGATTCATCAATATTTGGAAACATTTCAGTCAAGGTATAAGTTGTCATATTTTAAATAAATTATTTGAATATATTTAATTTTTAAAAATAAATAATTTATTTCAATTTTATTTTTTAATGTGTTAATTCGTAATAAAATGATTTTGCTGTTTTATAAAACATTCCGCCTTTATTTAAAGGAACAAAACCAGTTAATCCTAGTGCTTTTCTTGCTCGTTTAACAGCAATTGCCCATTTATTTGTTTTTCCAAGTTTAACTTTTGCAGCAGATTTTATTTTTTTTGGTCTTCCAATTTTTTTTTTACCTCCTATTTGTGAATTATTTTGTTGTTGTGGTTCTATATTTATGTTATTGTCTTCTACATTTTCTTGATTTTTTTCTCCTTCTGGAAATAGAACAATATTATTATTCTCATTCTCATTTTGGTTTTCATTATTTCCAATTTCATTATTTACATTATTTCCAATTTCATTATTTACATCATTATTTTCATCATTATTTCCAATTTCATTATTTACATTATTTCCAATTTCATTATTTACATCATTATTTTCATTATTATTTTCAGGAATTTCTGCTATTTTTTCATCATCATTATTTCCAATTTCATTATTTACATCATTATTTCCAATTTCATTATTTACATCATTATTTACATTATTTCCAATTTCATTATTTACATTATTTCCAATTTCATTATTTACATCATTATTTTCATCATCATTATTATTTTCGGGAATTTCTGCTATTTTTTCATCATCATTATTATTTTCGATTACATTTAGTCTAGTTGGTAATGCTTCCATGAAACTAGGTCTCGATAGATTAGAGAGTTCATTTTGTTGTTGTCGTTCAGCTCTCATTCGCGAGGATATATGCTCTAGAGATTGTGGTAGTCCTATATTTGTAAGATTATTTTCTATATTATTTATTTCAATATCTTTTTGATCATCATCATTATTTTGTTGTTGTGGTTCTATATTTACAAGATTATTATTTGTATTTACTTCAATTTCTTTTTGATCATCATTATTATTTCCCCCAATTAGTGATCCACCAATGGCAATTGCTGGAAATATGTAATTGAATAGTGGGTCAATGATAAATTTTAAAATAAGAAATGCTCCACCAATTATTATAATATTTCTTGCGATGGTATCAGAAAGGAATTTTTGTAAAAATGTTCTTTTTTTTTCTGGAATATTATTAATATATTTTTTTAAAATTTTGGATATAACTATACCAAAAACTACTAATACTAATATGGTTACAATATACAAAATTATGGATAATATGTTATTAGAAATGCCAAAAAAATTCATCTAACTTATATAATAGTAAGAAGGAAAATAATATAAGTCTAAAAATAATTATAATCTATATAATGATAAGTAACAATTATAAGATATAAAAACTTAAATGGTTGAGTATATTAAATTAGGTAGTGGTGTAGAAATAAATGATGATTTAGCAAAGGAATTATGCGATTGTTTGGAAAAAGATGGTGTAATAGCTTTACCAACAGATACGGTATATGGTTTAGCATGTGATATAAAATCATTTCGTGGAATAACAAGTATTTATGAAATGAAACAAAGGAAATTTGACAAACCTTTGTGTATATGTGTAAATAGTATTAGAGATGTATACAAATATGCGGATGTCAATATAAGTAAAGATATTTTAGAAACTTTATTACCTGGATGTTACACATTAATATTTAAAAAGAGTGTAAATGTTCCAAAATATTTAAATCCAGATATAGATACTATAGGCATTCGTTTTATTTATAATAATGATATTAGTAAAATTTTATCGAATTTAGATAGTGAATGTATTGTATTGTCATCTGCGAATTTATCAAATAACGGCAATTCAATAAAGACAGATGATTTTTATGAAATTTGGAATAATCTTTCATATATTTTAGATAGAGAAGAATTAGATTTGGATGGAGATTCTTCAACAATAATTGATTTTTCTGATAAAGATAATATTAATATTTTACGAAATGGCAAAGGATATAATTATTTGTTACATATGTTAGACAACTATGGCATCAATATTAGATAGAGATAATGATATAAAAGTAAATTATATACATAATAATATAGAAAATGAGTTCTTATAATAAAAATGATACATGTAGAATGTATATTAATGAAAAACCTAATAAAGATGACATAGTAATAGCTGAAGTTATTTCAATTGAGGAATCTTTTGTTAATTGTAAATTATTAGAATATAATAATATTGAGGCGATGTTAAGTCTTAGAAATATTCAACGTAGGCGTTTTCGTGGTAAAATACCTTTAAGAAAAAAACAGGTAATTTATTGCCAAGTTTTAACAGAAATGGATAATGAATATACTGATATTTCAAAACGTGATGTTTCAGCCAATGAAATAGAACTTATAAAACTTCAATGGATAAAATGTAAATTTGTTCATAGTTTGTTTAAAACTGTTTTAGTAAATTCTGAAATGACTTTATTAAATTTGTACGAAAAATTTGGTTGGAAGTTGTGTGAAGAAGATGGTGGTCATATTTATGATTATTTGGATAAATTTGTAGAAAATCCAGAATTAATAGATAATTATGATTTAGAACAAGATATAAAAGATTTATTAATTACTACAATGAAAAAGAAATTTAAGGCTAAGGAGAGAGAGATTCGTGCTACAATTGAAATGACATGTTTTACTCATCATGGTATTCAAGGTATAAAAAATGTTTTAATAAAAAATAAATGTGAAGGTATAAAAATGTGTGTAATAAATTGTCCTTTATATTCTATTACAATGAGATGTTTAAACACAGATGAAGGTATAAAAAAAATGAATGAAATTATTAATCAAATTGGAGAAGATATCAAGGAATATGGTGGTAAAATGGATATAAAAGATAAACCAAAAGTATTTGAAAAAGAAAATAATAATTATTTAAATAAATGATTTTAGTAATAATATATAACTATTAGATGGATTTAGAAAAAGTGAGAGAAAAATTAATTAATTTGGAGGATATTATAATCCAGGGTCTTTGTCAAAGAGCAAGATTTAAACATAATAATGCAATTTATGAACATAATTCCAAAAAATTTTTATTTAGTAATAATTATGAGGGAACATATTTTGATTTTATGTTCAAGCCAATTGAGAATGTACATGCGATTGCTGGGCGTTATGAATGTTTTGATGAGCGACCTTTTTATAAGGGTTTATCACAGAGTGTAGTAAAAAGGGATTATAATAGTAAAATTCCGGATGATATATTAAAATTTTCAAAAAAGATAAATTTTAGTCCGTGGATAAAAATATCGTATTTAAATTTTTTAAAAGATTTATGTAGTAATGGTGATGATGCTAATTATGGTGATTCAGTATTATGCGATATCTTTAATTTGCAAGCAATTTCAAAACGAATTCACTATGGTATTTTAGTAATGGAAGCAAAATATCAAAAATCTCCCGAAATTTACAATGAATTATTAAGTAAAGATGATGATATATCAATAAGTTCGGAATTAAAGAATGTAAATGTAGAATTGAAGGTATTGGAAAGAGTTCGTGAAAAGTCGATTAAAAATGGAATTAAAAATCCAGATGTAATTGTTAATTTTTTTAAAAATATAATAATACCAATGACAATTCAAGTTGAATTGGATTATATTTTTAGTAAAAGTATATTAAGTAAAAAAAGTTGATAATTATAAATAAATCTAAATTATGTTAGCATTAGTTAGAAATAATTTAAATTTAGTTAATAGAATTGTTCCTTTACAAAAGATATTTCCTTATGGTAGTAATTTATTAAATAATAAGAGATTTTATAGACATTTAAATATGAATGAAAAATCTGCATGTGGTATTGGTATTATTGTCGATATGAATAGAATGTCAAATCGTTCAATAGTGGAAGATGCTAATCAAATGCTATTAAATATGACACATAGAGGGGGTTGTATGGATGATCCATTAAATGGTGATGGTGCTGGAATAATGGTAAATATTCCTCACGAATTTTATAAATCTAAATTATTAAAAGATAATAATATTTTATTACCGGAAGTTGGAAAATATGGAACAGGTATAGTTTTTTTACCGATTGATTCAAATTCAAGAGAAATGTGTAAAAGGGTATTAGATATAAATGCTAAGAAATTGGGATTAGAAATATTAATGTGGAGAGATATTAAAAAAAATAGTAATTGTTTGGGGTTAGTTTCTGGAAGCAGTGAACCCTGTATAGAGCAAATATTTGTAAAAAGGGTAAATAATACAGATATATTAAATCAAGATTTATATTCTCTTCAAAAAATTTCAACAAATGAGATTGATTCAGATAAAAACATTTTAAATGGTTTTTATATTTGTAGTTTATCAAATGATACAATTGTATATAAGGGTCAATTTAATTGTGAGCAATTATTTCAATATTATAATGATTTAGGTGATAAGTCATTTGAATGTTATATGGCGATGGTTCATTCGCGTTTTTCAACAAATACGCAACCATCATGGAATAGAGCACAGCCATATCGTATTAGTTGTCATAATGGAGAATTAAATACAATTGATGGAAATAAAAATATGGTAAAAACTCGTGAAAGTAATATGTTTAGTCCAGTTTATGGAAAAAAGACAAAAGATTTTTATCCGATTTGTACAAATAATATGAGTGATTCTGGTAACTTTGATAGTTTTATTCAATGGATGACGATGTCAAGTCAATATTCATTACCTGAAATTTTAATGACGACAATGCCAGAGGCGTGGAAAACGAATAACAATTTGACACAAGAAGTTCAATCATTTTACAAATATCATTCATGTTCTCTTGAACCTTGGGATGGACCTGCTTTAATAGGATTTATGAATAAAGAACATATTGGTGTAATTCAAGATAGAAATGGGTTAAGACCTAGTAGGTATTGTTTAACAGATGACGATAAATTAATTATATCAAGTGAATCTGGTGTTTTACATAATATAAAAGAAAATTCAATAAAGGAAATGGGTGGTTTACTTCCGGGGGATATTTTATTAGTGGATATGGAAAATAAAGGGGTGATAAAAAATTTGGATGTTAAGGAGCATTATGCTTCTAAATATGATTATACAAAATGGGTTAAAGATATTGAATATTTAGATGATATAATTTCTAAAGAAAAGAATTATAAGATAGAGCAAGTATCGGATATTGAGAATAAATTTAAATTATTTGGTGTATCGGATGAAGTAAAAAACATTATTTTAACACCAATGTTTTTAGGTTCAAGTGAGCCAAGTGGTTCAATGGGAAATGATACACCATTAGCATTCTTATCAAAGAAGAAAAGAAATTTATTTGATTTTTTTAAGCATTCTTTTGCCCAAGTTACTAATCCTCCAATTGATTCGATTAGAGAAAATTATGTAATGACTTTAGAATGTCCTATTGGGAAAGATACAAATATTTTAGAAATTTCTGAAAATAGGGTAAAATCGGTCATTTTAAGAAGTCCGGTATTAACGAACAAAGAAATGTCTTTTATAAAAAAAAATAAAATAAAAGACATAAATACAGATATTTTGGATATGACTTTTTCAAAAGGTGATAATAGGAATTTAAAGGATATAATTTTAAAAAAATGTGAAGAAACGTATAATGAAATTGTTGATAAAGATATTAATACAATTGTATTAACGGATAGAAATGTAAGTGAAAATAATATTCAAATTCCATCTATTTTAATGTCAAGTGCTTTACATAATTATTTATTAAGACAAAGAATTAGAAATCAAGTAACAATTATTGTGGAATCTGGTGGTGTAAGAGAATCACATCAGATTTGTTGTCTATTAGGATTTGGTGTAGATGCTATATGTCCATATATGTCATTTGAATCAATAAAATATCATTTAGATAATAGTAATATTCCATATAGGAGAAAAGAAATATATGAAAATTATCGAAATTCGATTAATAAGGGAATTTACAAAATTATGTCAAAAATGGGTATATCATCATTACAGAGTTATAAAGGTGCTGGTAAATTTGAAACGATAGGATTTGATAAAGATATTTTGGAAACTTGTTTTCCGGATATGCGTAATACAATAAATGTTGTAAATTTTGATAAAATAAAAGAAATATTTGTAGAACATCACGAAAATGTTTATAATGATAGTAATATTGTTGATGGACAATATAGTTTTAGAGAGGGTGGAGAAATACATTATAATAGTCCAGAAATTATATATCAATTACAAAAATCTGTAAAATTAAATAATAAAGAACAATTTAGTGAATATTTAAAATCAACTGATATTTTGAATAAAAAATGTACAATACGAGGTCTTTTAAAATTCAAAGAAAATAATACAGAATCGATTCCAATAGATGAGGTTGAATCGGCAAAGGATATTGTAAAACGATTTTGTACAGGAGCAATGAGTATAGGTTCTATTTCTAAAGAGGCACATGAAACAATAGCTTTAGGTATGAATAGTTTTGGTGGTAGATCAAATACAGGGGAAGGGGGTGAAGATAGTAAAAGATTTAATACAAGAAGAAATTCTGCTATAAAACAAGTTGCTTCTGGTCGTTTTGGTGTATCATCGAATTATTTATCTAATGCGGATCAAATACAAATTAAAATGGCTCAAGGTGCTAAACCTGGAGAAGGTGGGGAATTGCCCGGGTTTAAAGTTACTGATGAGATGGCTCGTTTAAGAAATACAAAAGAAGGTATTACTTTAATTTCTCCTCCACCTCATCATGATATTTATTCAATAGAAGATTTGTCCCAATTAATATATGATTTACAAAATGCTAATAGTGATGCTTCAATTAGTGTAAAATTGGTATCAAATAATGGTATTGGGATAATTGCGTCAGGTGTTGCAAAATGTAATGCTGATCACATAGTTGTATCGGGACATGATGGGGGAACTGGTGCTGCTAGCTGGAATTCAATTAAATATTGTGGGACGCCTTGGGAAATAGGATTAACAGAAACGCACAAAACACTTGTAAAAAATGATTTGAGGAATAAAGTTAAATTACAAGTGGATGGATCAATAAAAACCTCACGAGATGTTGTAATAGCATGTCTTCTAGGTGCTGAAGAATTTGCTTTTGCAACAATTCCTTTAATAACAATTGGTTGTATAATGATGCGTCAATGTCATTTGAATATATGTCCTGTTGGAATAGCTACACAAGATCCAATTCTAAGACAAAAATTTGCTGGAAAATCTGAAAATGTAATTAATTATTTCTTTTTATTGGCAGAAGAAATTAGAGTTATAATGGCTCAATTAGGTTTTAAATCAATGGATGAAATGGTTGGTAGATATGATAAATTGGAATCGCTTGAAGATAATATTGATTTAGATTTTATAGTAGATAATGATATAGATTATAACAAAATTTTTTCAAATTTACAAAATTCTAAACGACATTTGGATAATAAATTAAATAAATATATCATTGATATTTCTAAAAAGGCTTTAGATAATATGGATAATGTTGTTATTAATAGTAATGTAAATAATTTAGATAGAAGTGTAGGTACAATGTTAAGTCATGAAATTTCAAAATTATATGGGGAAGATGGATTACCTGATAAAAAAATAGATATAAATTTAACTGGTATTGCTGGGCAATCACTTGGTGCTTTTTTACAAAAAGGTGTAACAATACAAGTTACTGGTGGGTGTAATGATTATGTAGGAAAAGGTATGTCTGGGGGGAATATTATAGTTAAGAAATATGAAAAATGTGATATTCCATCATCTAAATATATGATAGTTGGAAATACATGTTTTTATGGTGGGATTGAAGGAAATGCATATATAAATGGAATTGCTGGTAATCGTTTTGCTGTAAGAAATTCTGGTGTTAATATAGTTGTTGAAGGAATCGGGACAAATGGATGTGAATATATGACGGGTGGAAGTGTATTAATTTTAGGAAAAGTTGATAAAAATTTATGTGCGGGAATGTCAGGGGGTAGTGTATATGTTTATGATACTGAAAATTTATGTGAGAATAATATAAATAAAATTTCTGTAGATGTAAAACCTGTTGATAAAGAAGATGAAATTTTTATATTACATCAAATTAAGGAACATTATAAAAAAACTGATTCAGAACTTTCTGAATTTATTATTAATAATTGGGAGGATGAAATAATTAAATTCAAAAAAATTGTTCCAGTTGTTTTATAAAATAGAATTTCTAATAGTAATTTTAATATTATAAAATTAAAGTATAATATAAATATAATTTTATTATATTAAATCTAATGAAAAACATTTTTTATATATCTAAAAGATGGTTTAGTAAATCTAAGCCTAAAGATTTTTTAAATAAAAGTAAATCTATAAAGAACAGAAATGTTACAGAAAGAATAAAAGATTTTGGTTCAATTTCAGAAAATTATTCCAAACAAAATATTGTAAACCAAGCATCAAGATGTTTAGATTGTGGGACACCTTGGTGTCACGTTAAACCACATGGTTGTCCTTTAAATAATTATATTCCAGAATGGAATCAATTAGTTAAAAATAATGATTGGGAAAAAGCATTTCATATTTTAAAAAAAACAAGTAATATGAGTGAAATGACAGGTCTTGTATGTCCAGCACCATGCGAATCATCTTGTACTTTAGCGTTGGCTACAAACGATCCAGTTAAAATTAGAAATATTGAATATGCAATTATTGATAATGCTTGGGAAAAAGGGTGGGTAAAACCAAATATTCCAAAAGTAAGAACAAATAAAAAAGTTGCAATTATTGGAAGTGGTCCTTGTGGATTATCGGCGGCAGATTTACTTAATCAGAATGGTCATAATGTTTCTGTTTATGAAAGAGATGATAAAGTTGGAGGATTGTTAATGTATGGAATTCCTAACATGAAATTAGATAAGAGTATAGTAGACAGAAGAATAGATTTACTTAGAAAAGAAGGTATAAATTTTATTGTTAATGCTGATATAGGGAATAATTATAGTGCTCAAGTGATATTAGATAATTATGATGCGATATTGTTAGCTGTTGGAAGTACAGTTCCTCGTGATTTAAATATCAAAGGTAGAAATTTAAATAATATTCATTTTGCTATGGATATATTAAAAAATGATACCAAAAATTTGTTGAAAATTTCAAATGATGAAAAACTTTCAACAAATAATAAAAAAGTAATAATTATTGGTGGTGGAGATACAGCAACAGATTGTTTAGCATCAGGGGTTAGAAATAATTGTTCTTCGTTAGTATGTTTTAATAGAAGTGAAAAGCCTCCTAAAAATAGAAGTATTGAAAATCCCTGGCCTGAACCAGAAATAATATACAAAATAGATTATGGACATGAAGAGGTAATACATTCATTTGGTAAAGATCCAAGAGAATATCAAATATTAGTTAAAGAATTTATTGCTGATGATAATAATGTAAAATTTGTTAAGACTGTTAATATTGATAAAAATTTTATAGAAATTCCAAATAGTGAAAAATTTTGGGATTGTGATATTGTTATTATATCCGCTGGTTATATCGGAACAGAAAAAACTTTATTAGATTCATTTAATCTTGAACAAAATGAAAAGAATAATATAATGACATTATTTCACTATTCTACTCATAATAATAAAATTTTCGTAGCAGGTGATTGTAGAATTGGGCAATCATTGGTTGTTAATGCTATAGATGAAGGTCGAAGAGTATCTCATACAATTAATAAATTTCTTTCTTAATTATTTTTTAACCAAACTTTTTCAAATAATTTAGAATATGTATCTGATGAATTACTTCTTTTAATTTGATTAAAAGTATCATCATTTGTTTCTATGAATGTATATTTATGAGAACCAACATTAATTTCTTTAATTATTTCGTATTCATTTTCTTTTAAATTAAATTCATTTTTAGATGTTGATAAAAATTCTTTAAGATTTTCTAACATTGGTTCATTTATTTTTTTTATAACTTTTTTATCTTTTTTAATAAGCTTATATTTATGAATAACATCTTTATCAATCCGAGCCAATATTGAAATAAAATCAACTATTTCGGCAAATATTTTATCATTTGTGGTTAATTTTCCCCAAATAGGAAATGATTGAGTAAATATTGAAAAGCCTAAACTATTTTCATTTAAATCTAAAATATTCATAAATTTATGTTTATTAAGTAATAAAATATTAGTTTTATTCAAATTATACATTTTTTCGTATCCACCACATTCTAATATTTCTTTTTGTTTATATGATGGAACTAAATCTATAACTAAATAAGGTTTTGTTGAAATATGAGGATATTTATTATCATTATTAGTTATATTCATTTTACTTTGTATAATATTAAATACAAGATTTCGTGTATCTTTTCCTAATGTGTAATAATCTGTCCAACGTGCTAATACAGGATAGCCTGTTTGTAACCATTTTCTATCTTTATCAAAGTTAGCGTATGAATGAATATCTGTATTTAATTCTAAAAAATCATTTTCTGTAAAATTTAGAAAAAATTTTTGTAAAATATTAAATTGTTTTTTATTATCTTCTTTTATTAAATTTCTGAAAGAATTTAAAAAATTTTTAAAAATTATATTTGTTTCAATATCAAAATCATTTTTAAAAATTTTGTTCTTTTCAAAGAAATTATAGTTATCTAAAATTAATTCTAATTTATTTTGTATTTTATCATATTCTAGTTTATCCATTTTATTATAATATTTACATTATTATAATAATCAATTTTTATCACACTTTAAATATGATGTTTATCTAATTCTCTTTTAAACTTTTCCATCATTTTTTGTTGAGTATTTATCATTTCTTGTTGTTGTTCTATAATATTTTTTTGTTCTTCAATCATTTTTTGTTGTTCTTGTACGGCTCCAACTAAATATGTTGTAATTTTATGATAATTTATTTTTTTATATGTATCAGAACCACTCCACCAGTTTCCACATTTAATTTCTTCTACAATAACTGGAACAATTTTTTCCATTTCTTGTGCTATAAAACCTTCATCTTCTGTTCCTGCTTTCTTATGATTAATATCGTCTTTCCATGTAAATTTACTTGGTTTCATTTTCATAACTTTTTCTAATGAACCATCTAACAATTGAATATTCTCTTTTAATTTAATATCTGATACTGTTCCAAAACCAGTAATATCACCAGATGCTACGATATCACCATCAACATCTAATTTATTTATAGGATTATCAGTACCAATACCAACGTTACCATTAACAATCGAATTTCCATAAGTAATTGTTTCACCATTAGTTCCATTACCATCAATAGCAAAAACTTTTTTTGTCCCAATAGTTGCAGCAGCATCAGTTCCATAATCCCATACATAAAAATCAATAGCATTATCTTTATCTTGACCAGCTTGATGTCTTGTTTTAATAGTATGACAATAACTAAGAGAACCACCATAACCCATAACAATTTGATTATCAGTTGTCCCGTTAGATGAATTACCAGCACGAACTCTTAATCCTAATGTTCCACTTGTAATATCAGCAGTACCAGAAACAGACAACCCAGTCAAAGTACCAACAGAAGTAATGGCAGGTTGAGCAGCTGTTGTAACTGTTCCTGCTGTTGTTGCTGTAGCAGCATTACCAGTTGTATTTTGATTACCAGCAGCATTAACACCTGGTAAATTAATATTAGAAGAACCATTGAAACTTACTCCACCAATAGTTCTTGCTGTTGCTAAT
>Ga0209753_1000902_pt1 | contig 12645 bp, 11 predicted proteins | sample METZYME_3_550m_FD_187550 | JGI IMG/M metagenome (GOLD analysis project Ga0209753, IMG submission 187550) | Marine microbial communities from oxygen minimum zone in mesopelagic equatorial Pacific - METZYME_3_550m (SPAdes) (version 2) | ecosystem: Environmental > Aquatic > Marine > Oceanic... | reverse complement strand
ACTGATTTGGGTCAGGAAAACTCCAAAGGCCAAGGCAGAAAAAACAGCCATGGAATTTCTCGAGAGGGTAAAAATTCCAGAACAAGCTCATAAATTTCCTGGACAGCTCTCAGGCGGTCAGCAACAGCGTGTCGCTATTGCCCGTTCTTTGTGCATGAATCCTAGAATAATGCTCTTCGACGAGCCTACTTCCGCCCTTGATCCGGAAATGATCAAAGAAGTTTTGGACGTAATGATTGAGCTTGCGGAAAGCGGAATAACGATGCTGGTTGTGACACATGAAATGGGGTTTGCTACTGCGGTTGGTGATTCTGTGATTTTTATGGATGAAGGGGAAATTATTGAGCAGAATTCTCCCAAAGAGTTTTTCAACAATCCGCAACATAACCGTACCAAGCTTTTTTTAAGCCAGATTCTTTAACAGTAATTGCAAAATCAGCTTTTTGGGAATCCCGCACCAAGAACCTTCAGATGATTTTAGTTGATAAAAGGAACGATGCTCCGGACATTGTTTGCAGTATTGCTTTTGCTGGTTAGTGGTGCTCATCTTGTGCAAGCCCGTCACAAGTGCCCCAAAGTTCCCGCTCCGCCCGGCATAATGGGCATTTTGGTCAGCCCGCTTCTTATACCTTCCGGAAGCACGATGGCTACGGCCCGTTCCTCGGATACTTTAGGTTGTGATCGGGGACATCCATCAGAAAATTTTTACAAACCGCAGAAAAAACGCATTACTTTGTTCCTCGAAGACAATTTGCTGCAAGTCCAAGAAGAAAGTGCTCAAGGCCAGGGACAGCATTTGGATGCACTTGCACTCCTGGCTGGATGTTCCATCGAACATGCTGAATTCGGCACGATAATTCAACTGAATTATGACCAAGTTTTTGGCTCAGATATATTTGAACAGGACGCAGAATTATCAACAAACAAAGCGAACCGAACTACTGAGCGACTTTTGAGTTTGATGGCAGACTCTCCTTTTCTTGCTTACAGATGTGAATCCGGCTAAGAAACTTAAACGGATTAACGCTGATCACAGACACATCATTCATATTAATTAAAAACCCAACTACAAACGCATGAGTCAGGCCCTTTCACTTTCTAATACATCGACTTCCGGATTATTTTTTGACAAACGATTTGGCACCAATCTCGTCGCTGCTTTATTGGTTGGAAGCGGATTTTTATTTTCCGAACCTTGGAGTGAAACTCTCCTGAACACAGGACTTTTCGCACTTTCAGGAGCAATTACCAACTGGCTTGCCATTTATATGCTTTTTGAGCGCGTGCCAGGTTTGTATGGTTCTGGTGTCATACTATTGCATTTTGAGGATTTCAAAGTTGGCATCAAAGAATTGATCATGCATCAATTTTTTAACCGGAAAAATGTAGAGCAGTTTTTTGATAATTCGGAAGGCTCAATGCTTCTTCCGGATTTTGAATCGGTCTTCAAACGAATAAATTTGAATCCAGCTTTTGACTCATTATTGGAAGTAATTGAAAGTTCTAGTTTTGGTCCAGTGTTATCCATGCTTGGTGGAGTGCAGGCTTTGGAATCCCTGCGGGAACCGTTCAAAGAAAAATTACGGGGTGCCGTACGAAAAATTTCGGAAACAGAACCATTTCAACAGGCAATGCGTGAACAACTGGTTGATCTTTCTACCAGTGATTATCTTCTGCAAAAAGTTGAAGACATTGTCTGCAAGCGCCTGGATGAACTTACTCCAAACATGGTTAAGGAAATTGTTGAACGAATGATTCATGAACATCTCGGCTGGCTCGTTGTCTGGGGTGGTGTCTTTGGTGGTTTAATTGGTCTCTTGAGCACCTTTGTTTTTTAAAAATTGACAACCAGCTCAGAGACATGCTTATTCCTGCAATCTGTTCTCATCCCTCTAACCTGAAACCGCCACCTGAACTTTCAAAACTAAGGAAAGGGGCTAGCACCTGAAATCCGAAACCTGAAACCTTCCATGCCAACTGAGAAACTTTTGCAATTGCTGCAGGAAATCGCTGAAGAAAGAATTCCGTTTAACAAATTAATTGGAATGAAAGTGGAAAAGCTTGATTTGGACAGCATCGGAATTCGCTTCGAAATGCGTCCTGAATTGATCGGTAATTTCACCCGTGGGAATTTGCATGGCGGAGTGATCTCTTCAGTACTAGATGTAACAGGAGGAATGGTTGCCTGGATCGGAATTATGAAAAAGATGGATGGGCAATCATTTGAAGAAATTGCTGAGCGCTTTGCTAAAATCGGAACTATAGATTTGCGGGTAGATTATTTGCGACCCGGTTTAGGAAAGTACTTTGCTGCAACCGGAAGTACCTTGCGCACCGGCAATAAAGTGTCAGTAACTCGAATGGAGTTGCATAATGACAAAGGAATTCTGATTGCGGTCGGTACAGGAACTTATGTCGTTGGCTGAGATTTTTCTTTAGAAACAAAGATCTGTAGCCACAGATGATTGTTAATGAGCTTGACACTTGCTAAAAAAACACATCATATGGATGAAGTCGGAGCGTAGCGCAGCCTGGTAGCGCACACGCCTGGGGGGCGTGCGGTCGCTGGTTCAAATCCAGTCGCTCCGACCACCTGCCTGAAGTTAACTTCGAGAAATTTTTATATTTTGCATAAAACTCATTAGAGCTAATCTGTTTTTTCAGATTAATCTCGGACTCATTTTTTTAACATAACAATTTCAATTCTGAACTGAAACTGTAATTCATGAAACGCACTGAAAACCTGAATATTGTTGACGTTTTTCCGTTAACCTCTCCAAAAAAACTTAAAGAAAAGTTGCCGGTTTCAGAGAATGCTGCTGATACAGTCATTCAAGCCAGGAATACAATAAAACGAGTTTTAGCCGGTGAGGAAAGACGACTGCTAATGATTGTCGGCCCCTGCTCCATTCACGACCCTGAGGCAGCACGTGATTATGCTTTACGTCTGAAGAAACTTGCAGTTGAAGTTTCAGAAACTATTCTGATTGTGATGCGTGTCTATTTTGAAAAACCGCGTACGACAGTCGGTTGGAAAGGACTGATCAACGATCCCGACTTAGACGGCAGCCACAAAATAAATAAGGGCATAGAGCTCGCGCGTAAGATTTTGCTGGAAACCAATAATTTAGGTTTGCCTTGCGCCACTGAAACTCTTGATCCTATCACACCGCAATATTTGGCAGACCTGATTTCCTGGAGTGCAATAGGCGCACGGACCACTGAATCCCAAACACATCGGGAAATGGCGAGCGGCTTGTCAATGCCCGTTGGTTTTAAAAATGGAACGGATGGAGGATTGAATGTAGCGCTAAATGCCATGAATTCCGCTTTGCAACAACATCATTTTCTCGGTATCAATCCAGAGGGAATCTCCTCTGTTATCCAAACATCGGGCAATCCTCACGTTCACCTAGTTTTGCGGGGCGGAAACAACGGCCCTAATTACGATGCAGTTTCCGTCCACATTGCGGCAGATGCTCTTGCCTCCGGAGGTCTACCCAAGGCTATCATGATTGACTGCAACCATGCGAACTCGGGTAAAGATCCATCTCGTCAGGAACTGGTCCTTAGAAACACAATCATGCAAATAAAAGACGGTGACCAATCCATCATTGGGACAATGATTGAAAGTAACATTAACGGTGGGAATCAGCTAATCAAACCTAAAATGAAGTATGGTGTTTCTGTGACAGACGCATGCCTCGATTGGGAAAATACGCACAGAATAATATTGGACGCTCACACGGCTTTGAAAAATAATAAATAACGAAAAACTGTAACCACTATACCGTGACCAGTAATCAATGGACTATTGAACGCATTTTGAATTGGACACAGGGGCATTTTGAAAAAATGTGTCCAGGTACTCCACGATTAGATGCGGAACTATTGCTGGCAAATGTCCTGCGCTGCTCCCGCTTAGATCTTTATCTTAGGTTAGACCAACCCTTGGATGAAACGGAACGAGGAGCATATAAGAAGTTAGTGCAACAACGCGAGGCGGGTTGTCCTGTTGCGTATTTGACAGGAGAAAAAGAGTTCTGGTCACTGACACTTGAAGTAAACAAAGCAACCTTAATTCCACGTCCAGACACAGAAACACTCGTTAAAATTACATCAGAGCATATCAGGAAATGGCAAAACGGACATCCGGATGAAACGTGCCAAATTGCTGAACTGGGTACTGGAAGTGCTGCAATTCCTTTGGCCCTTTGTGCAGAACTACAGAACTTGCATATCATTTCCGTCGATTGTTCGGCAGAGGCTTTAGCCGTCGCTTCTGGAAATTTGCAACGCCATAAATCCCTGCTGTCACAACGTAACAACGATGTGCAACTTGTAGAGAGCGATTTATTTTCAGCACTTGACCCGGAAACACAACTGGATTTCATCGTCAGTAATCCGCCCTATATTCCTACCGGCGACATTCCTACACTACAAACCGAAGTCTCGGAATATGAACCTTGCGTCGCATTGGACGGAGGTCCGGATGGTTTGCGTTTTTACCGTTATTTACTCGAAATGGTACCCGGCCTTTTGAAACCAAGTGGCGAAATGTTTTTGGAAATAGGATTTGACCAAGAACCCGCGTTGACCCAACTTCTTTTTCATTACCCTGTATGGGCATCCTCGAAGTTTCTAAAAGATCTTCAAGGCAACATGCGCGTGTGGAATTTGCAGAAGCAATAGTATTGATATCGTGAGTTTTTACAAGATCCACTATCCACAAGGTACTATAGGTCCCGTCGCTGAACTGAAGGATTGTGCCGAACAAAGGATTCAGTTGGATTGAATCACAAAAACTACCAATTGACTGGGGCCGTGGACACCATAGACCAGCGTCTGCTCTATGTCTGCAGTTTTCGATGGACCTGATATCAGCAGGGCATTGGTAGGCATCTGCTCCGACCATTTTTCTTTCTGGATGACCTCTGAGAAATTATGATGGATTGTTTCCGCCTTGAGCACTGCCAGATGGATCGGCGGCACAAGCGACATCAATCTTGGTTCCTCTTCCGTAGGCCACAGAATCAGCGAACCGGTTTCAGCGATACCACCGCGAGTTTCTGTAACTGAGGCATCCACGGAAAACAATTGCTCCTTCCAGTTTTCAATGCTTTCGTCATAAGTTGCCAGTTCGGGCAGTTTTTTGGGAGTACGTTCATTCATCAAATAGATCTGACTACCTAAGGCTGTATTCCTCGCGTAAAGCAAACGACCGATCCCTTTTTCTTCCACCACCCTCTGAAAAACACTGCTGAAGTCCAGGTCATTGCACAGCAGAACCTCAGTGTGGACTGCTTCCATTGTGCTTTTGAGACGAGATATTTTTTCTTTGAGGGTCCATGAAGGAGGATTCGGCTGCTTCATCGGACGGAACTCAGCAAACTGACTCCGGGAATGGATCGTTGTCAGGCGTTTCATGATTCGGGAGCGTTGGGAGACAGATTCACTCATGATCGATTCCTTCTTCTTCGACAAGACGATGAAGTGATTTTTTTGAAAATCGCGGCAGGCTTCGAAAATGAGCCCAGCGACTCAAAATCGGGGTTTGTTTTGGAAGCAGATTTCCCAAACGCCCCAGAAGGCCTGCTTGAATCCGATAAAGTCCAGGTTTACTGAAAACCTGCTTCCAACCATTCCAGATCAGCAGTTCTAGCCGGTTTTTATCCGTCCAATGTCGCTTTTTATTTTGACGAGTCCAATTATGACGCAGTCTCAGGAGAATTTCGGTGATGGGAATCTGCACCGGACACACCTCAACACAGGCACCACAGAGGCTGGAGGCATTGGCAAGATATCCTGCGTTTTCAATCCCCTTGATCTGCGGTGTCAGGATCTTGCCGATTGGTCCAGGATAGACGGTGTTGTAGGCATGACCTCCGATCCGTGTATACACTGGACAGTGGTTCATACAGGCACCGCAGCGGATGCAGAGTAGAGTTTCACGCAGTAGTTCATCCTCGTACATTTTGCTGCGCCCGTTATCCAGCAGCACCAGATGTACTTCGTGTGGTCCGTCCTTCTCTCCTTCACGCCTGGGACCGCTGATCATGTTGAAGTAAGTGGTGATCGGCTGTCCAGTGGCGGAGCCCGTGAGTGTGGTCAGAAGAGGGGGCAGATCCTGAAGGGATTCCACCACTTTCTCTATCCCCATCAGTGCTACGTGAATCTTTGGTAGGGTGGTGCAGAAGCGTCCATTGCCCTCATTCTCGACGAGACAGAGGGTCCCCGTTTCAGCCACAGCAAAATTGACCCCGGAGAGGCCCATATCTGCATCATGGAATTTTTTGCGCAGGATCTTGCGTGCTGTCGCAGTCATCTCCTCGGCAGTCTCACTAGTGCTGTTCGAATCCACCTTTTCTTGAAATAGCTTAGAGATCTCCTCCAGGTTCTTGTGAATCGCAGGCATGATGATGTGAGAGGGAAGTTCTTTATCTACTTGAATGATGTACTCGCCTAGATCTGATTCAATTGCCTCGATACCATGTTCTTCAAGGAAGGCATTGAGCCCCATCTCCTCCGAAACCATAGATTTCCCCTTCACTGCCAGGCGGACCTCGGCCTCATTGGCAATATCTAGAACAATTCTGTTCGCCTCCTCGGTCGTCTCCGCCCAGTGAACCCGGATTCCGTTCCGTTCACAGTTGAACTCGAGCAGTTCCAGTAATTCTGGCAGTCTTGAGAGGGTCTTGCGTCTAACCGCGCTGGCCTGCTCCCTCAGTCCTTCAAACTCGGATGCATTGGGAAACACGTTGCGGCGCTTCGCCACCAAACCGGACATGGCCCGTTTGAAGTTACGTCGCAGCTGAGGGTCTTTCAGTGCCTTGGCTGTGTCTTCGAGAAATGACTTCTCGGAAAGAGTTTGGTGTGGCATCGTTTCAGGAGGCATGGGTTCTGTTCCATAGAAAAGAGGCAAAATGCTCTACCTGAACTCGAGACCCCTGATTTTCCAAGGCTCCGTTGATGTTCATCAGGCAGCCGCAGTCTGTGCTCAATAGAAAATCTGCACCGGTCTGCAATACATCCCTTGTCTTGTCCAGCACCATCTCACCGGAAATCTCCGAGTGCTTTACCGAGAAAGTTCCGCCGAAGCCACAGCACTCATCCTCACGTTCCAGTTCCACCAATTCCACGTTCTTCAACTGACGAAGTAGCTGTTTGGCTTCATCCCCAAGACCGAATTCGCGCTTTGCATGACAGGAACTGTGCCAGGTAACTTTCACTGGTGCACCGAGATCCGCCAGTTTGATTTTGAGTACATTCACCAGGAACTCACTCAGTTCAAAGATCCTATCTGAAAACGCTTGTGCTTCTTCATGCAGCGGAAGACCCTCGAAAAGTCCCTGATAGTGACGTGTCATCATCGCCCCGCAGGAACCTGAAGGAACCACGATCGGAATGTTCTTTGGAAATTGCTTGATCTGCTGCTCCGCGACTTCACGCGCTTCATCCTGAAAACCTGAATTGAAAGCGGGCTGGCCGCAGCAGGTCTGATGCCTTGGGAAAATCACCCGCACGCCTTCACCCTGAAGCAATCGAATCCCTGCCATGCCTGCCTCCGAGTAAAGCAGATCCGCAAGGCAGGTTCCGTAATAATAGATTGCTTCAGGCTTTTCCTGATTACTGCGAGGACGCTTCATCACTTCTCAATCATTAGTTTTTTTCAGGAACAAAGGCGATCCATTCCTCATTCCCATGAGTCTCAGATACTCTCTGCTTACATTCGGATGGCACTGCAGCTGCAAACCATAGCACATATATACCACATCACTTACGTTAATCATATTTGAACTCAAAACGCTGATCCTGCCCCAGTTTGGTAATGGCGTTTTATCCGGGCAGACATCGTAACAGTTATCACACTTGAAGCGGTTGCCGCAGAACATGCATCGGCATGCTTAATGGGCCCCGTTGTTTTCATCAAGATTCTCCCCCACTTCAGCAAATCCAGAGAAGCGGCGCACTGGATTTACTGCAGAAGTCTTACGAAAAAATTAATGATACTTGTATATGCATGCACCTTGACAAGCAACCTATCTTTATTCAGTTTCAAATCAATAAGCAACCGAGGGTAACCAAGTCACGAGAGTAGGAAATATGATCACAAAGATCAGGCCGATCAGTTGCAGGATTGTGAACGGCGCCACACCCTTGTCGATGCTACCGGGACTTATGTATTTGAAACTTGATTAATCTGAAAAATTACAGACCATTGAGTAATTTGGTTTCGTTGAAGCTCAACCTCAACGTATTCCCATATTTTCAGTTGAAATTTCAGGAGTTTTTCCGGCAATCAAATCGGCCGTAATACGTGCTGTTCCACATGACATAGTCCAGCCCAGATGCCCGTGCCCTGTGTTGTAAAATAAATTTGAGTGCCGCCCTCTTCCGAGAATTGGCGTGCCTTCCGGTGTCATGGGGCGTAGTCCTGACCAGAATTCGGCTTTTTCGTAATTTCCAGCATTTGGAAAAAGTTTTTTTGAGGTGCTCAGAATGTGCTCAAAATCTTCCGGAGTATGCCCAATGTCATAACCGGTAAATTCCGAGACAGAACTGACCCTGAAATGATCGCCCATTGGTGCAAATCCCAGCAAATCTTCTTCATGCAATCCTCCAATCCGTGGAGGAGTATGATCTTTTTCAACTGGAATTGTGATCGAGTAACCTTTAACCGGATAAATAGAGAGCCAGACCCTCAACGAATCACGTACCAGCAAAGGACTCCATGCACCTAAACAGAGCACATAATGATCTGCAGTGTAAGTACCGCGGTTGGTGACAACACGTTTGATTTTGTCCCCTGAAGATTCAAGCCTCTCAATAGATACTCCGGATTCAAAAGTGCCACCTATTCCCCTGCAGACTTCCATCAAGTGTTCGGTGAATAATCTGGAATCTCCGGACTCATCTGAAGGTGAAAAAACGCCGCCGGCAATCTGATCCTGTGAATCCGCCAACTCCGGAATTATTTCCAGTGCACGTTCTTTGTCAGCAGTTTCCATTGTTTGTCCAGCCTCCTGCAATAAACGTAGGTGATGAGCGCCTGCTTCCATGACTTGCGGATTTCGATAAAGATAAAACAAACCTTTTGCATTTCGCTCGTATTGGATACTGGTTTCTTCCACGACTTCGTTAAGTATTTTTTGAGAATATGCAGAAATTTTATGTTTGGCCAAAGAATTTTTTTTAGCCTTCTGTTTAGTACATTGCGCCAGAAATTTCAGCCCCCAACGAATAAATTGAGAATCAGCCTGGAATTTCATGCGGAAAACAGGATCTTGTTGAAATATCGAGTCGAACCATATTTTGAGAGCTTTAGGAGAGCCCCAGGCAATAGAATGTCCGGTGGCAATCAGCCCGGCGTTGCCATAACTCGCCCCGCCCATTCCCGGAGGTTGAAGGTCAATCACCTTCACTTGGTGTCCGTCTTTAACCAGTTGGTAGGCAGTAGTCACTCCAACAACACCGCCTCCCAGAATTAATATTTCCATTGAATTCAGACTAATTTTATGTAGGTCTAACTGAAAAAATATTTCTTTTGTCGTCCCTGACTTGATCCGGTATCAAGGTCCCCGATCCCGCAGCGGACTATCTTCACTCATGTGACAAACAAGTAACTTACTTCAGTGAAGGAAAGATTCTTAATCATTTTCCCTCTTCTTTCAACTTGCGGCTATTTTAACATTTTGGCGCAGTCCCGGCAGGAAAACCCAGAGAATTCCTGCAAGCATAATTGTACCGCCCAATGCTTCAAACCAACTGATGAGTGTTCCGAAAACAAGAAACTCAAATATAAGAGTCGTTACTGGTGAAAAAGAACTAATGATGACTAACTTGGAAACAGTGAGGTAACGCAAAGCATAGTTATAAGAAACTCGCCCCAAAAATGGTCCGCAAAAGGCAGCAAGCGCTAACCATTTCCACTCGGTGACTTGCAAAACAGCAACACCACTTCTCACTTCCGCCAAACTCCAGAGTATTACAAGTCCTAGCGCTAAACGGGAAGCATTTAAAACCTGAGGATTGATTTCATGAATAATGCTTTTAGCCAAAACAACCATCACCGCAAAACTGAATGCTGTACAAATCGCCCACAGGATTGCAGACCAGTTTGTAAGCTCGAAACTCAAGGAATCCAGTTTCATAACGATTATGCCTGCTATAATCGCCACCACAGACATCCAAACTCGAACAGAAATTATCTCTTTCAAAAACAACCAACTGAGGAGCATCGCAATAATGATTTCACTGCGGGTCAATAAAATCAGCAAGGTCGGAGAAGCTAGATTTAATGCTTGGCAAATGGAATAATTACCCAGCAAACCGGCTAATGAGGTTAAAAGCGTGATGTTTACGGTTTTCCATGAAAAATTTATTCGTTGCCGAGCAAGCCATGCTCCCGGAAGGGAAAACAGAAAAGCCCAGAAAAAAACTCCCCAGATTACCGGAAGAGGATCAACGGTTTCTAAGCTTAGATGGTATGGAATAGCATAAAGACCTCCTCCGAGCATTGCAAGTAATGCAAAGCAAAGCCCCTTGATTTGATCACTCACAGACCACTTTCTGAATCATAAAAACGTATTTATAAAACTGTCATTCTCCATTTATGTCCTTTCAGAAGTCAAGTAAATTTACATCGTCACGAAAGCATGGTATGATTACTACGTATCTTTTTCGCCTCTCAAACCGTCTGAATTAATCTGCGCGATGCAACTTGTCGGCATAGGTTTTGCCAGATCACACTGGAATTCGCTAGTAAATCGGCTCCAAAAACAGGTTTCACATCAATTGAATTCTACGCTGTTCGGTGAATCACTTTCCGATTCGGCAGCAGGAATCCGCTCAAAAGAATCTCCGGATACAGCCGAAGGGATTGTGAAGCTTAAACCAGACTGGATTTTATTTTCATCAGCAGCTTTTGAAACTCCGGAAACCTGCATAAAGTTACTACAAGAGGTGCAAAATAGGTCCAAAAAAAATGTCCGCCACCTGATGGCGATTGACAAAATATATAATGATTTTGCTTCATACTTAAAACTCCAGCCAGTCTTTGAATTGGTCAACAAAATGCAGTTTAAGATTTATGACCCGGAATTACTGCTGACACATCACATCCGTAGTTTCCCTAGAATACGATTGGGTACAGACTTTAAGACTATGGATTATACAGACAATTCCGGAACTCTTGTTCGGCAATCTCCAAGCGAAGTCCCGCTCAATACTCTCATTCCTTTTAAGAACATTCAGAAAATAGAAACAGAAAATACTAAACTTGCACCAGAAGAATGGCTCCATGACTTTTTGCTTAAGCGTGGCAGTGTAGCTCATCCGGAACAAGTGGTGGGAATACTTCGTGAGGAAAAAGGCTGCTACCTTTTTCCAGGCATTCCTTTTAATTCCATTCAGAGCTTGAAATTTGAAAAAACAAAAATCGAACATGTTATACGCTTGGACGAGTGTACTATAAAAAATCCTCCTTTCAAACGATTTATAGAAAGCATGAACCAGGAACATCAAACGTGGCTAAACAAAAAAAAAGAGTATTCCAAACACGCTTCAACTCCGATTCATTGCTTATGCAAATACTCGATAATCAACGCTTTGCTGAAAAAATTATTAAAGGAAATCGGGCACACAAATGTTAAAATAATCACTGAAATGAGTTCCTCTGAACAGGTATTGAAGGATTCAGGGGTTTGGCTGAAAATGAATGATTTCCCCAAGACAAAATTCCAAGTCAATTACATTGATTGGAGTAAAGATTTGAACCAAATTATTGAACCGCTTGGTCATTTTATTTTTTTGAATGATCTGCAATTGGAAAAAAAATTAGATTCCTCACCACTACAGCAAGTTGAGTTCGAAAAAATACGAGATAATTTATTGAATGAGGTAAAAGATGCAGAAACAAAAATTCAACAAGCTGAAAGCAACCAAATGCTCTATACTCAGGAGCGGGATGTTTTGAAGAAAATTGAACCGTTTAGTAAAAGATTGCTCGAGGCATTGTCCACAAGCCTAATTTGGGGAAACGCAGTTGAAAATGCCGGGGAAATTAAAATTCCTAGTGCATTATTGCTCTGTAAAGATGAATATATTGCTGCTGAATTGAATCTCAGTTTAACCGAAATTACGCGAAAACTCTGGATCAACCCCTTCAAGTATCAGAATGCGGAAGATTTGACTCAGCTTAATACAAAAATGATTCTCTCTTATTTAAAACCTGGGACCATCATTATTACAACAGCTGCCCGTACACATTTGGAAAATATTTGCTGTCAAGCCCTTCAGCAAGGCAAAAAATCAGAAACAGTTTTCCGCGAGCAAAAACAAATAATCAAACAATTTAAAACCAATTTAGGGTTGCTCCATAATAAAAAAAACCAACTCGCAGTACGCTGGCTGCATCTTTCTCTTAAACAACTTTTATATCGTGATCGTCTATTATTTCAAACCCTTCCTGACAAGACAGAATGAAAAGCTCACACACTATACAGGAGATCATCATGCTCCTGAACGATTATTGGAGTAAGCAGGGTTGTATTTTAATGAATCCGTATGACGTAGAAACCGGCGCTGGAACCATGAATCCAATGACGACACTTCGCGCGCTTGGTCCAGAAGAATGGAATGTGGCTT
>Ga0209753_1000890_pt1 | contig 12697 bp, 16 predicted proteins | sample METZYME_3_550m_FD_187550 | JGI IMG/M metagenome (GOLD analysis project Ga0209753, IMG submission 187550) | Marine microbial communities from oxygen minimum zone in mesopelagic equatorial Pacific - METZYME_3_550m (SPAdes) (version 2) | ecosystem: Environmental > Aquatic > Marine > Oceanic... | reverse complement strand
GCCTCCCTCGACGGCGAGGAATCCGAACCCCTTCTCGCTATTGAAAAACTTTACGGTGCCAGTAGGCATGAGTTCACTTTCGTTGCTTGACTGAAAAACCGAGCCTTGACTGACACGGCTCCACAAGCCTACGACCGGAACCGCCCACTTAGGTAAGCGACCAATGGGTGACGACAACCAGCCGCTGCGATTAGGCACGTACCTCCAAGAAGACGCGCCGCTCTTCGGCATCGATGGCCTTCAGGGCCTTCGACTCCCGCCTACCCGACCAAGGGGTCTCTCTGCAGGTTTCAACCACCCCTAGCGGTCATCCCCAAGTTGCGGCGACTCAGGTGGAGAGTGACCCAGCGAAACGTTCCCACGAGGCTCCGGACGCGTCCGGACGCCGTTCAAGTCGGACATCGGAGGTCGTTTACAACACCTGCCGGACAACTTCCACAAAGTTGTCGTAGAGGCACTCGGCATTTTCCACAAAATCGTCCATGTGCTGTTCAGCAGCCGCTATTAGGCCGACCAACGCCGTCGGACCAAGCGTCGATTCCAACGCTGCTCGGTATGCAGGCACAACTCCCCAGTTGGACACCGTGTCCGGTTCGACCTCAACGTGGTACTGCATCGACCAGGCGTGGCGTCCGACGCGCATCGCCTGGACCGGGCACACGTCAGACGCTGCCAACACGACTGCCCCATCAGGAGGCTCTAGGACCTGCACCGAGTGCCACTGGAGAGCCCGTTGGACCGTTGGCATGCCGCTGAAGATCGGATCCTTAAGCCCGTCCGGAGTCAGGGCCACCTCTAGGACCCCGATCTCAGGAGGCTGCTGGTGGCCGCACCTACCGCCAAGCGCGTCGGCGAGCAACTGGTGGCCGAGACAAAGCCCGAGGAAGGGACGGCCTAGGTCAACCACCCAGCTCCGGATCGCCTCCTTCTCCTCAAGCAACCACGGGTGCTCTTCCACATCCCACACGTCCATAGGCCCACCCATAACCCACATCGCGTCAAATCCCCCAAGAGATGGGATTGGCTCGCCTTCATCGAGTTCGACGGCGGTCCAGTCAATGCCGTCACGCGCGAGGAAGTGCCGGAGCTGTGCCGGATGCTCGCATTCGATGTGTTGCAGTACGAGTAGACGCAAGTCAGACCCTCTCCCTCGCCGACGATTATTTGCTTGCTCACTCCGATCGGCGATGACGACTGGCCGTCAGTTCAACTCGCCGTTACCGCCAATCCGATTTCGCCGAGGAGGCCGATCCGCTCGGTCTTGTGGCCGTTGGCGGCGAGGTTGATAGTCATCCCGTCGATGCCTGTGTCCATGCAGGCCTGGAGTTGCTCTCCGACGGTGTCGGGATCGCCGTAGATCAGGATCATCTTGGCCATCTCGATGACCTCATCGGACCATCCCTTTGCCGCTGCAACCTCGTGCAAGTCCGATTCCGCCTCTTCCATGGTTGGAGCAACACAGACCATCTGCAGCTTCGTAACCACGATCTCTGATCGGTCGCGACCTAGACGTTCGCAATGCTCCTCAAGAACCTCGAGCTTGTGTGGAATCTCGGTGATCGGACCGCTCGAGAGGTTGGACTCATCGGCGTACTGGGCGACCATCCGCAGCGTCTTCTTCTCACCACTGCCTCCGATCATGATCGGAATACGGGAAACAGGCAGCGGGGAGTTGACCGCTTCGGAGACCTGGTAGTGCTTCCCCGCGAAACTCACCTTCTCCCCGCGAAGCATCGGAATCACAATCTGCAGTGCCTCTTCGAGCTTCTCGAACCGGTCGGTGAACGTACCGAACTCAAAGCCAAGGGAGTCGTGTTCGAGTTGGAACCAACCGGCACCAATCCCCAACGTCGCCCTACCCGACGATACGTGATCGAGAGCGGTCACCGTCTTGGCCAGGAGGGTGGGGTGCCGGTAGGTGTTACCGGTCACCAACGCCGCGAGGCGGACTGTCTCGGTGTGCTGGGCGAGTGCCGACAGGACCGAATAGCACTCGAACATTGGTTCTCCCGAGGTTCCAATTCCCGGAAGCTGGTAGAAGTGGTCCATGACGAAAACCCTGTCGAAACCGGCAGCTTCTGCCGCCTTGGCCTGGGCGACAACGGAGTCGAAAATGCCCGCCTCCGGGGTTTTCGGGTAGGTGAAGTTCGGGATCTGGTAGCCAAGCCGAGTCATGGATGGTTCCTATGGGTCGCTTCGATCGTTGTTGGCCAGTCATTCAACCAACCCTCGGGACATCAGTAGCCATCCGGACGACCATCGAGGGATGGATCTGAGACCAAGGAAGAGCCATCGGGATATCCAGTCGCCGGGGTGCGAGAAACCAGCGGCTGAAGAAGTTGCCCGCTCGAGCACACTCGGTGGCTAGACCACCGCCTCGAACACGATGAAATCGTCTCCGGGGCATGGGGAACGATCCTCAAGGGCTCCGGTCACCCGGATCTCACCGAACCCGGCCTCCTCAAGCATCGACTCAACCTCTGTCGTCGAATAGCCACAGATCACGATCGAATACGTTTCGTTCGTGACTTCCGCGCCATCAACAAATTCACGGACAGAGATCTCGCGGGTGATAGTCCGTTCTTCCGGATCAGCTTCGAGTAGGCGCGTCCGCAACTCGAACTCCGCTCCGTCACTGGTTCGACGACGATCCCCCTGCTCCGGCCATTTGCGCGGCAACCCCAGACTCTCGGCCTGTGCTTCGCCGTAGTCCGATTCACGCTTCGGCAGATGGTGGTCCATGACAAGCGTTCCACCTGGTTCCAGGTGCGCGTGGATCCGACACAACCCTTTGAGGTCGGTAGCACGGGTACCGCCTATGCCAAACGAACCGCAGACGACAACCGTTTGATACCGGCGTGGCAGGTCGAGTTCGTGCATTGCTTGCGGGTAGAGGTTCACAGACAGTCCCTCCGCCTCAGCCTTTGTGGCGCACCAGCCGAGCATGTCTGTGGAGACATCGCTGCCGTCGACGTCCAGGCCCAAACGCAGGAAGGGAAGCAGTAGACGCCCAGTGCCACAGCCGGCATCCAACGCCGGCTCACCACAACGCTTGATGGCATCCCGGAAGAACTCGAGGTCATCTCCGCCTTCGTTGAACTCCGCCCACCAGCGCGCAACTAGCCCGTAGTGCCAAGTGCGGACGTCGTCACGCATCACCCGACCCTACGGTCGCCAACGGTGGCCAATGGAGCCAAGGAATCAACCAGGCCCCGTCCAGAGCCTCCCCCCTGAACCGTGTGAGCCTCCTCGGCTAGCGCTGAGGCCGCTTCCCAGCGTTAGCTACCCTTACCCACCGTGAGATTGAGACGTCGTCGTAGGGAGAACCTGGTCGATGGCGAATGGCGCTGGTCCTTCGCTCGACGGCAACTCATCCACGACGTCTTCGAACCAGAGCAGATCTACATGGAGCGATGGCGATTTGACACGCCGCTCGGGTCGGTCTTCCTGCACTCCATCAAGCTTCCCGATGGCGACCCTCATCCCCACACCCATCCGTTCTCGTGGTCACGCAGCCTGATCGTGAAGGGTGGCTACACGGAGGAGCGTGGACCCCTTGCCGAAGAGGTCCGCAGGTACGGCCCCGGACGGGTCAATCGCATCGATGCCGACACCGTCCACCGCATCGTCAGCACCCGCGGGGGTCGTCCGGTGTGGACGATCTTCGTCGCCGGAAAGCCCCACGGTCACGGTTGGGGATTCGTCGTCAACGGGGTCTACCAGGATCACAAGGAGTACCTGGCCGAACGCCATGTCGGACGGACCACGTCCAACGTCGCAGCCGACTCCGACACTGTCGACACTCCCGGAGGCGTGTCGTGACTAGGCGGAGCCTGGTCGTCGACACTGATACCGCATCGGACGATGCGGTCGCTCTCCTGCTCGCGGGACGGGATCCCCTGGTGGACATCCGGATGGTCACCATCGTCGCCGGGAACGTCCCCCTCGACCTGGCCGTGCGCAACGCCATCGTGACCCTAGATCTCATCGATCACGCCTCAGTGCCAGTTCATGTCGGATCCGGCCAGCCACTCCATCGACCTCTCGAAACGGCACAGATGGTGCACGGCGAAGACGGGATGGGTGGTGCCGACCTGCCCGCCCCGTCCCGCGAGCCTGAGCCCGAGGGAGCCGTCGACGCGCTGCTCCGCGTGGCCGCCGAAGAGCCGAACCGGCACACGCTGGTCACACTGGGCCCGCTTACAAACATCGCCCTGGCCCTTGCCGAGGACCCCGACCTCCTCACCCGGTTCACGCACACCTATCTGATGGCGGGATCGCCCGACGGTGTGGGGAACGTCAACCACCTCGGGGAGTACAACGTCTGGGCCGATCCGGAAGCGGCCACAGCCGTGTTCGGCGCTGCCGGGGCAAAGACCATGATCGGCTGGAACATCAGTCGCACCTATGCGGTCATGACACCCCCGGAGTCGGCACGACTGCGGTCGTGTGGTCGGCTGGGCGAGTTCGCCGTGGACATCAACGCTGAGGTCGATCAGTTCTGCCGCGACAGGGGCCTGGCGGGCATGGACTTCCCCGACCCTGTGGCGATGGCCGTCGCCATCGACGACTCGATCGTCATCGAGGCCACCGACGAATGGCTAGTGGTCGGGCTCGACGGGCCCACACGCGGCGCTGCGCTACCCGATCGTCGGATCCTGTCCGAGCCACCGAACATACGGGTGGTGTGGCGCGTCGACGAAGCCGCCTTCAAGGACCGTCTCTACGCGGCGTGTTCCGATGACCCTGACGGCGACCATCACCAACACAGGTGAGAATGTCGACAGGTTTCATCAGCCTCAGGCGGCCTTCCTGAACCCGTGAGATCAGCAGGTGGTTAACTTCCTGCCGGGAGGTTGGTCATGGGTTCACTGCACGAGTTGGGCTTCGAGGTGAAGCCGGCCAACGCTCTTCAACGGATGATTCAGGCGGTGGGGTCGAGCCGACCCGGTGCGTGGCTGTTTTCCAAGACCCTCTATCAACCAGACAAGGTGCTGTTCAAGGCGACCGGTGGTCGCCTGACCGTCCCGGCCTTCCTAGCCGGGCTTCCTGTGGTCATGTTGACCACCACCGGTGCTAAGACCGGGCAACGCCGGACCATGCCCCTCCTCGGCATCCCCGTGGGGGAGGACCTTGCGGTCATCGGATCCAACTACGGCCAGAAGAACACGCCGGGCTGGGTGTACAACCTCGAAGCCGATCCGTCAGCGGCCGTCGGATACCGGGACCGCACAGTGGATGTGGTCGCCCGGCGGGCCGACGAGGCGGAAGCCGACCGGGTCTTCGATCTGGCCAGCGCCGTCTACCCCGGCTACGCCAAGTACCGCACGAGAGCCGACCACCGTGTTATCCGGGTGTTCGTCCTCGAGACGGCCACGCCTGGAGGGGCGCTCTAGCCCCCCGGTCACCCCGCCTTGCGGACGATCCACGCCTCCTCGACCGGCCATTGCCGTGCCCAGTCGAGTTCGGCGAAGGGGAACCGGCTCTCGACGGCGTCGGCCTGGGGACGGAGCTCCACCAGGTCCTCGACCGACAGGCCGCAGGACCGGAACACGCTGATGAGGTCACCGTGCGAGAGGTGGAACTCGACCGAATGGTCGTCCTGATCGTCGACGCGGTGCATCCCGAACTGGGGGCGCTGCAGCCGATCGCCGACCCGGGTGTAGTCGTCGGACACGCAGAGAGTCAGCAGCATGGAGTTCCCCATGAACACCAGGCGGCCTCCGGGCCGCAGAACCCGCGCCGCCTCGGGTAGCCACCGGTACGGATCGCACCAGATGGCGGCGCCGTACTCGGAGATCGCGAAGTCGAAGCTCTCGTCGTTGAAGGGCAGCTGCTCGGCGTCGCCGTGGACGAGCGGGAACCGGAAGCCGAACTCCTCCTGGAATCCAGCCGCGGTGGCCAATTGTGCCGCCGAGTTGTCGACCCCGACCGGTCGCCCGCCACGACGAGCCAGCCACGCCGACACGTAGGCAGTCCCACAACCCAGTTCCACCGTCTCGCCACCCTCGAACCAGGCAAGCAGGCCCACCTCTGATTCGGGTATTCCGTAGATCCCCCACGTGGGCTGCTCGTCGGCCCAGTTGCGCCGACCGGGCTTGACCCAGTCAGCCGCGGTCCGGTCCCAATAGGCCCGGTTCAACCGCACGTGGTCTGCGAACACCAAGCGATCCACCCCACGAGTAGACCACAGGAACCCACCAACGGTTCCCGGACGGATACAAGGCGACCGGGGCACGGAGCGGCGGTTCGAACCGGGTCGGAAACGGCGGATCGCAGGAACGAGCCCTACCACCGGGGCTGGTTCGCCCGTTCGGAGGGGTCGGGGGCCGGTGTGGCAGGATCGGTGGCGACCACTACGGAGAGGGAAACCCCAATGGCCACCTACGAATGTCCGTCCTGCGGCATGTCGGTCAACGCCACCTGTGGTGCCTGTGGCGCCCCGCTCGTGAACGACACCCTGGCCAAAGACGATGGCTCGACCGTCCAGGTCTCGAGGTGCCCCAACGACCACGGCAAGATCAAGTCTCCGATGTGCTGCGGCGCCGACATGTCGTGCGCCGTCAACTGACCTGACTCGATCGCCGACCGTCAGAACGTCCGGAAGACGACCACCGGGGAGAGTTGCCCGGCGTGGTCGCCCGTTTCGTAGGTGGCCACCCGGTGGACCACCGGTTCGGTGATGCGACCCGCCGTCACGTCGTCTGCGAACCGGTCGGCAAAGCCGAGGTTGGTGAAGTGGTCGGGGTTTATCCCGATTGCGAAGAGGGCACCCGGTCGGGCGATGCGGTGCAGTTCGTCGAACGCTCCCGGGGCTTACGCGTCCAGCACCACCATCCCGCCGGGGACCGCCAGGTGGTCTGCAAGCACCTGTTCGTCGGTGGACATCCGCCAGTCCATTAGGGACGCCGCGTACCCGGCCATCGAGGGGTGGCCAGCCAGCGGCCGACGCTCCTCAGGGTCGTCCTCGAGGTCGTAGAACAGCGCCGGCCACCCGGCGAAGTGCACGTACTTTCCCGCGCGGTCCCGGTGCACCGCCAGGTTGCAGAGGTGACCCGGTAGGTCCACGGCCCCGGCAAACAGGCGGAAGTCGAACTCCCAGTGCACCGCCGACCGCCAGTCGGCAGGATCGGCCCCTTCCAGCCAGGGCCGGAGCGACCGCCCCTGGCACTGGCGTGGCACGTCGACGCCTGCCAGGTCCAGGAGCGTCGGCATGACGTCCACGTTCTCGGTGAACGCCTCGACCACCCGACCGGCGCCACTGGCTTTCGCGAACCCGCCCGTCACGGGCGGGTAGCGGACGATGAGCGGAATGTGGAACGCCTGGTCGAAGAAGCCCAGCTTGGACATGAGGCCGTGGTCGCCGAGCATCTCCCCGTGGTCCGAGGTGACGACGACGATGGTGTCGTCAGCAGCACCCGTCCGTTCCAGGGCTGCGAGCAGCCGACCGACCTGGTCGTCCACCTCAGACATCATCCCGTAGTAGGTGGCACGCAGCTGGCGCAGGTCCAGCGGCTCCGACGGCGGACGGGTGTGTCGCCAGGACCGGGCAGCGGCCAGAAACGGATGCACATCGCCCGACTCGTCGGCTAGCGGCTCCGGAACCGATGCCGGATCCACCAGGTCGTTGTACGGCTCGGGCACCACGAACGGAGGATGCGGTCGGTAGATCGAGGCGTGTACGAACCAGGGCCGACCGCCGGCAATCAGGCCCTCCAACTCGTCGACCACCTCGCCCACCAGGAATGCCGTCTCGGTCTCGTCGGCGGCGAAGGGTGGGGGTGCCCAGGAGGCGCCGCGTCCCGGTGGAACGGCCACATCGGTCCTAGGCCGCAGGAAGCGGTCACGGTCCGAGACATCGTGACCCCGGTTCTCCAGCCACCGGTACCAGGCCTCCCGGTCCTCTGGGAGGTCCAGCGCCACCCGGAATCCGGGAAGGGGTCCCTCGTAGTTCTCGAGGCGCGGATCGTCGTCGGGAACGGTGCGCGGGTCCACCGTGGTATCCGTATGGCCGAACAGCACCGGGTCGTACCCGGCTGCACGGGCCTCCAGGGCCACGTTGGTGAAGCGGGCGTCCAGCGGCGTGCCGTTCTGGACCGACCGGTGGACGTGCTGGTAGGTACCGGTCAGCAGGCTGGCCCGGCTGGGGCCACAGGGGGCAGTCTGGGCGTAGTGCGAGGTGAACCGGACGCCCTCGGAGGCGAGGCGGTCCAGGTTCGGAGTCTCCACCACCGGATGTCCGGCAGAGCCGAGACAGTCGCCGCGCCACTGGTCGAGGGTGATGAACAGGATGTTCGGACGACGCATGCCTACACCTCCCGGGCCCGGGCTCCGTCCGGTCATCCTGCCAGCCCCCGCAACTAGTGTCCGACGATGGCCACCTCGCTCCTGGACAGGATCCCGCGCTCGGGACGCCGACTGGGACTGCTCCTGGCTTTCAGCGGGATGTTCCTGGTCTCCACCGACTCGCTGCTGATCCGGGTAGCCGAACGCGACTCGGAGGTGGACGGGTGGACCATCGCTTTCATGGTCGGCCTGTTCTCCACGCCGGTGACCTGGTCGATCGCCATCCGGTCCTTGGGCCGGGCCGTCGTCCCTACGGTCGTCAGCTGGAAGCGGACGCTGCTCCTGACCGGCATCCTGGGTGCGGTCGGTACCACGTCCTTCCTGACGGCGGTGACCCTGACCGCGGCCTCCAATGTCGTGGCCATCATCGCTGCCGCCCCCATCTTCTCGGCCGTCCTGGCGCGCATGACCCTCCGTGAACGCACGTCTGGCCGGACCTGGCGGGCCATAGGCGCCACGGTCGTCGGCGTCACCGTCATCGTCGGCGGCTCCATGGCCGCAGGTGGCGGCGGCGGGGACCTGCTCGCCCTCGTGGCCATCATGGTCTTCTCCGTCAACCTCGTGATCTGGCGTCGTTACCCCGACCTTCCCCGCACCCTGGTGGTGGCGGCTACCGCTACAGCCACCGCCCTGGCGACGGCCATCCCCGCCGACACCTCGTTGCTGGATCGACGGGCCCTGGTGGCCACGCTGCTCATGGGGGGGTTCTTCGGGCCCACCGCCAGGCTCTGCATGTCGACGGCCACCCGCCATGCAATGGCGGCCGAGGTCAGCCTGTTCACCCCGGTCGAGACGATCGCCGCCTCCTTCTGGGTGTGGATGTGGTTCGACGAGGTGCCCCCGACCCCGACCTTCATCGGTGGGACCATCGTGGTGGTCGCCGTGTTCTACGGTCTGACCGGACCGGCCGCCGAGGTCCAGGCGGGCCCACCGAGGTCATCGTGACCTCCCCGACCGGCGGGTTCGACCCGGTGCTCGCCCATCTGGCCGATCTGGGCGTGGACCATGAGGTCATGGCGTGTGATCCCGACCTGGCGGACACCGCCGACTTCTGCGCCGCCTACGGCATCGATCCCGAGGATTCGGCGAACGCCATCCTCGTAGCCGGGAAGCCGAGGCCCGACGAGGACCGGCCGCTGGCCCTCTGCCTGGTGCTCGCCACACACCGCCTCGACGTCAACGGCGCCGTGCGGAAACGGCTCGGAACCCGAAAGGCCTCGTTCGCCGGAGCCGAGGAGACTGCACGGATCACCGGCATGGTGATAGGTGGGGTCACTCCTTTCGGCCTACCGTCCCAGCTCCCGATCTGGATCGACGCCGCCGTCATGGAGCGGGGCCGGGTCGTGGTGGGTGGTGGAAGCCGCGATCGGAAGCTCCTGCTGCCACCCGCCGGGCTCCTGAAGCTCCCGACGGCCGAGGCCGTCGACGGCCTGGCCCGACCGGCACCAGACGACGTCTGATACCCGCCCACCCGGCTTCCGCCGACTCCTGAGTCCCAGCCCGACCAGCAGGACCGCATTCAGGCGCTGCCGTGACCCGCCAGATGCTCGTCCAGGGCGTCACGTGCGCTACCGGAGGGGGCCTCGTCGACCAGGCGTCGAACCGTGTCGCGGCGTCCCAGGGCAGCGAGGAGGTCAGCGGCCATGGTGTCGACCAGGCAAAGCACGTCGAGACGGGTGCCGAGGGTGAGCGGGTCGGCGATCAGGCCATCGAGGGCCGGACCACATGCGAGCTCGGCCCGCACCAACTTGACCGCTGCCGCCTCCAACTCGTCGAGGGCGTCCAGGGCTCGCAGGACCTGGGTCGCTTCGCCGTCGGTAAGCACGGCCCGAGTGTGGACCGAACACACGCGCGACTCGTGGATCCCCCGACATGGTCGCTCGCCGCCGGCCGCTACCGTCCGCTGCATGGAACTCACCGACGTCCAGCAGCTCATGGAGCAGCTCTACGGAACCGCCGATCGCGAGCGCGGGGTCCCGGCCACCGTGGCCTGGCTGTGCGAGGAACTCGGCGAGCTGGCCCAGGCCGTCCGCAAGGGCACCCCGGACGAACAACTCCACGAGTTGGGCGACGTCCTGGCGTGGCTGGCCAGCCTGGCCAACCAACTGGACCTCTCGCTCGACGAGGCGATGGAGCGCTACGTGACCGATCCGCCCTAGCGGCCCGGCGGAGTGCGGGTGGCGGGCGTCACGCCCTGCGACGCAGGAGTTCCTCGGCGATCTGGATGGCATTGAGAGCCGCTCCCTTGCGGAGGTTGTCCCCGGAGAGGAACAGGGCCAGGCCGTGCTCGAGGGTCTCGTCGGTACGGATCCGACCGACGATGGTCTGGTCCACCCCGGTGGAGTCAAGCGGCGTGGGAACGTCGGCCAGCTCGACTCCCGGCGCCCCGGCCAACAGCTCGGTGGCTCGCCCGGGGCTGATAGGCCGGTCGAAGTCGGCGTGGACGACCAGCGAATGGCCGGTGAACACCGGGACCCGTACACAGGTTCCGGAGACCTTCAGGTCGGGGATCCCGAGGATCTTGCGGCTCTCGTTGCGGAGCTTCTGCTCCTCGTCGGTTTCGCCTCGACCATCGTCTACGAAAGAGCCGGCATGGGCCACCACGTTGAAGGCTATGGGTCGGGGAAACGACGACGGCTCGGGAAAGTCGACCGCCCGACCGTCGTGGGTCAGGTCCGGGGCCCCGTCCAGCACGGCGTCCACCTGGGAGACCAGTTCCTCGACGCCGGCCAGACCGGCACCCGACACGGCTTGGTAGGTGGCGATGGTCAGCGACCGCAGGCCCGCCTCGGCATGCAGGGGAGCCAGGACCGGCATGGCCACCATGGTGGTGCAGTTCGGGTTGGCGACGATGCCCTTCGGGATGTCGTCCAGGGCCGCCGCGTTCACCTCGGGTACCACCAGCGGGACGTCGGGGTCCATTCGCCAGCCCGAGGAGTTGTCGATGACCGTGGCACCGGCCGCGACGATCCTCGGGGAGTACTCCATGGAGGCCGTCCGACCGGCGCTGACCAGGGCGATGTCGATGCCCGACCAGTCGGCCGTGGCGGTGTCCTCCACCACCAGGTCCCGACCCGCCCACCGCAGCGTGGTACCGGCCGAGCGGGCTGATGCGAAGAACCGAAGGTTCCCGACTGGGAAGGCGCGTTCGTGGAGCAGGGCCCTCATGACCCCGCCCACCTGACCAGTAGCACCTACGACTGCGGTATTCATGGGCTGCAGGCTATCGACGCATCATCCGGCGCTCGCCATGGAAACAGACGGGACTGTCACCCAGCGCCTCAGTCCTCACGGACGTCAGCGAACAGGTCGGCCAGCGACTCCATCAACGGATAGCCGTGGCCGCACGAGATGGCAACAAACGCCGAGAGGCGCCGGGCCGAGAGGTCCAACTCGGCACCGTCCACCTCCGCCGAGTCGAAGACGTAGGTGAAGACGAGGGCCTGGAGGCGGGGCATGGTCACCGTCTCCGGGTCCAGCCTGTCCAGTTGGATGCCCAGGTCCGCGTAGACCCCGGTGAGCAGGCGCAGGTCGAACGACATCGCCGGGGGTACACGGTTGCTGGTCCACGCCAGCAGGTTCCGCGTGGCCAACAGCAGGGCGTGGTGGCTGCGGGCGTCGAGCACCCCGTCGGCGGCCACGACGGACTCGACCTCCAGGACGATCTCGCCGGAAATGACCGCCAGGTCCGAACAGAAGCCCGGTGCTGAAGCCGGGATCGGACCACCAGCCAGGGTGGTGGTCGAAACCAGCACCGGTGCCACCGTCGTCGAAACCAGCACGGGAGCCACCGTCGTCGAAACCGGTACGGGAGCGACGGTCGTGGGCGCCGACTCGGCTACCGCCCCGATGGTGGAACTCGGTGCGACATCGTCCGGCCCGACGGTGGTCGGGGTGGGAACCGTGAGCGCGGCCCCACCACATGCCACCGTCGTCGCCAGGACGGCCACCACTGCGGTCCGGCGGGCTACGACGAGGAACCGTCGTGTCAACCCCATCAGGCGGTGGCTCCTACCCCTACGAGCAGTTCGAACAAGATCGAGGAGGACTCACCGCACGTCTCCACCACGTGAGTCCGCAGCCGCCTGGTGGCGGTGTCCAGGTCGTCCTCCGACGCATCGAGCTCAGCCGATATGCGGGCCATCACACCGAGGAAGGCAAGCATGGCCTCCTCATCATCGGCATCGTCCAGGTCGAGTCGGGCGAACCCCTCGACCATCAGGTCCCCAACGCGGGCAGTGGTGTCGCGCACCAGGGCGGCATCAGCCTGTAGGCCGACAGGGACCTCATCGACTAGCCAGGCGAAGATCTCGTTGGTGACCGCGAATACCCGGGCCAGGACCAGCGGGTC
>Ga0209753_1000888_pt1 | contig 12700 bp, 8 predicted proteins | sample METZYME_3_550m_FD_187550 | JGI IMG/M metagenome (GOLD analysis project Ga0209753, IMG submission 187550) | Marine microbial communities from oxygen minimum zone in mesopelagic equatorial Pacific - METZYME_3_550m (SPAdes) (version 2) | ecosystem: Environmental > Aquatic > Marine > Oceanic | place... | reverse complement strand
CCTCAAGCCAGACGATGCACTGCCGATCGACGAGTCGCTGTTTGGCCTGGCAAACGCGCCGGCGGTGTTCGACATGATTTACCAGCCGGCACTCACGCCGCTCTTAGCAAGAGCGACCGACGCCGGCTGCCGCACCGCCAACGGACTGGGCATGTTGCTTTGGCAGGGGGCCAAGGCGCTGGAAATCTGGACCGGCCAACCGGCGCCCATCGATGTGATGCGCACCGCGCTCCAGTCGCACATTTACGGTGATGAGTGACGCCGAGCTGACTTTTTGGACGCGCGCTCCGTTTGTATTTTGGAGCTTTGTGTTTTTTGTGTTCGGCTCGGTGGTCGGCAGTTTTCTCAACGTCTGCATTTACCGGATGCCTCGTGATTTGAGCCTGGCCAAGCCGGGGTCGCAATGCCCCAAGTGCAACTTCGCAATCCCGTGGCGGCTGAACATCCCGATCATGAGCTGGCTTTGGCTGCGCGGCAGATGCCGCCAATGCGCCGCGCCGATCTCACCGCGCTACCTGACCGTCGAATTACTCACTGGCTTGGCATTTCTTGCGAGTTGGCTGGCGTTCGGAGCGCAAACCACGCCGGGGGTTTTACTGGCGGTGACTTGGGGGGCTGTGCTCGCGGGGCTGATCGCAGCGACGTTTATCGACTTCGAGCATTTCATCATCCCGGATCAAATCACGCTCGGCGGCGTAGCATTTGGTTTTATCGTCTCGGCCGCGTTGCCGGCGCTGCACCATGCCGGGCGTCCGGCTGACTCGCTGATGTCAAGCGGGCTGGGCATCCTCGTCGGCGCAGGCTCGGTGTTCGCCGTGTTGCAACTGGGCAAACTGTTATTCGGCAGGCTTCGCGTGCCGCTAGGGGAAGGCGAGTCAGTAATTTTTACCGAATCGGCGCTGCACCTACCGGATGAGGTCGCGCCGTACGACGAAATCTTTTTTCGAAACTCAGACACGATTCGCCTGCACGCCAAGCGGGTGGAGTTGGTCGATCGCTGCTACAAGAACGTGGACGTTGCGCTCTCGCCTAAACGGCTGCTGATCGGCGACGAGTCATTTGACCCGGAGACGGTGCCGTTCATCAAGGCCGAGACGGACGAACTGGTGATTCCGCGCGAGGCAATGGGGTTCGGCGATGTGAAATTCATGGCGGCCATTGGCGCGTTCGTCGGTTGGCAAGGAGCGCTTTTTTCGCTGATGGCCAGTGCGGTGATCGGCGCGGCGGTAGGCGTTGGGTTGATTGCGATTGGGCGGCGCGACTGGTCGGCGCGGCTGCCGTACGGGCCTTACATTTCGCTGGCAACGGTGATTTGGATTTTCTTTCGTGAGGAGATTCTCGCCGCCTGGCTGCCGCTTGGCCAATAAACCGCCTATTGGCCAAGCGCGCTCAGAGCAGCCGGGGCTGCAATTCATCCTTGGCCAGGGCCTCGCCTATGCTCTCCACGCGGGCGCGGCGCTGCTCCATGATGTGTTTGTCAAGCGCCGGGTCGAACGACACCGGGTAGTTGCCGTCGTAGCAGGCCATGCAGAAGTTTTCCGCTGGCAGGCCAGTCGCCTTCACCATGCCTTCCTGCGAAAGGTACGCCACCGAGTCGGCGTTGAGGTATTCACAGATTTCCTCGTTTGAGTGGTTAGCCGCCATCAGTTTTTTGCGGTCTGGAAAGTCGATCCCGTAAAAACAGGGGTTCATGTGTGGCGGACAACTCACACGCACGTGCACCTCCTTCGCGCCGGCTTCCTTGAGATTGTTCACCCGCGCCTTGCTTGTGGTGCCGCGCACAATCGAGTCGTCCACGATGATTACCCGCTTGCCCTCAACCAGCTCGTTAATGAGGTTAAGTTTCACGCGCACGTTGAAATCGCGAATGAGCTGTGACGGCTGCAGGAAGCTCCGGCCGACGTAATGGTTGCGCACGAACGCCATCTCGTACGGCAGGCCGGTCTCGAGCGCGTAGCCCAGCGCGGCGCAGTTGCCACTGTCCGGCACCGGCACGACGACGTCGGCCTCGACGGCGGTTTCCTTGGCCATCTCTCGGCCCATGTTAACGCGCACGCCGTACACGCTCCGGTCAGAAAGGATCGAGTCGGGTCGGCTGAAATAAACGTACTCAAAAATACAGAATGCCCTGCGCTGATGCATTGGGAAGGCGTTGATCGACCGGATGCCATCGTCGTTTATTATCACAATCTCGCCCGGTTCAACATCGCGGACAAACTCAGCCTGAACCAGGTCGAACGCACACGTCTCGCTCGAGAGCACGTACGAACCGTCGAGTTTGCCGATGGAGAGCGGCCGGAAGCCGTGCGGGTCGCGGACGCCTATCAGCTCGTTCTCAGTCATGATAATCAGCGAGTACGCGCCCTGGATCCGCTGCAGACTCTGCACAAGGTTGTTGTCGCCATTGTCGGATGGTCGCGCCATCAGGTGCAGAATAATCTCGCTATCGACTGTCGTTTGGAAAATGGAGCCGTTCAACTCCAACTCCTCGCGAAGCTGCGCGGCGTTTGTGAGGTTGCCATTGTGCGCGATGGCAATCTGCCCCTTGCTGCAATCGACGGTCAGGGGCTGGGAATTGCGGTGGTGCGACGAGCCGGTAGTGGAGTAGCGCGTGTGACCGACTGCCATGCTGCCCTTGAGGTTGGCGAGCGCCTTGCCCTTGAACACCTGCGGCACCAACCCCATGCCCTTGTGCACGCGAAACTGTCCCTCCGCGCAGGCGACAATACCAGCGCTCTCCTGTCCGCGGTGTTGTAATGCATACAGGCCGTAGTAGGTCAGCTCCGCCGCATTCGAGTGACCGTAAACACCGAATACGCCGCAGTAATGCCGGGGATGTGTTTCGCTCATTGTTCCATTACGCGTGCGATGGTGTTCCACCACACGTCGTGGAGTTCGTTCAGCTGCCACGACAAATGAGTTTCCCCGGCCTCGATGTCAAGCGTGCTGCCGCCGGTGACGGCACCGAGCCGGGCCGCCGGCACGCCGAGTAACCCGATCCGCTCGATTGCCGCCCCGGCCTCGACTTCGCTCGTCGTGATGAGCACTCGCCCATGCGACTCGCCGAATAAGAGCGCGTCCACCCGTGCGCCGCCAAGCTCCCCCAGGTCCAGTGACGCGCCGGTGAGTTGCGGAGTGCGCCTGGCGGTGAGTTGGGAAATACAGCACTCGGCCAGTGCCACGGCCAGGCCTCCCTCGGCACAGTCGTGCGCGCTTTTCACTGCGCCGGTTGCGATCAGGCCAAGCAGTGCGTCGTGCAACGCGCTCTCCTTGGCCAAATCGCATGGCGGCGGTTTACCTTTCTTGCATCCGTGCTCGACCTGAAGCAGTGCAGAGCCACCCAAGCCCAGCAACGGATCGTCGCCATTCACCGCTTGGCCAAGCAAAATGATGGCATCTCCTTCATCCTTAAACCATTGGCTTGTAATATGTTCTGGCTTATCGATCAAGCCCACCATGCCAACCGTCGGCGTCGGGTCGATGGCCCCGGCCGGGTTTTGGTTGTACAGGCTGACATTGCCGCCGGTGATCGGCGTGCCGAGCGCCTCGCATGCCTCGGCCAAGCCCCGAACGCTCTCTTTTAGCTGCCAAAACAGCTCTGGATTATGCGGGTTGCCGAAGTTTAAATTATCGGTGGCACCCAGCGGCCGCGCACCTGAGCAGACCAGATTCCGGGCCGCCTCGGCGACGGTGGCTTTGCTGCCCTCGTACGGGTCTAGGTAAACATGAACGCCATTGCAGTCCACCGTCATCGCCAAAAATTTGTCTCGGATATCGTCCGCCTGTGCATCGGCGGGGAGCACCGGATACGAGTCAGCCTTGACACGAATGACTGCCGCATCGGAGCCGGGGTTGACTACTGTGCCAGCGCGAACCATGTGGTCGTACTGGCAGTACACCCAGTTTTTTGACGCGATACTCGGCCAGCCAAGCAGCTTGGCCAAAGCGGCCTGTGGGTCGGCCAAGGCCGGGATATCGTCGAGCTGCAGCGCACGAGTCTCCTCGAGGTACGCCGGCTCACAGGCTTCGCGATGGTAGATCGGGGCATCATCGGCGAGCTTGGCCGCCGGGACGGTGGCGATGGTTTCGCCGTGGTTTTTGACAACCATCATGCCGTCCCCGGTCACTTGACCCACTTCGGCCCATGGCAAATCCCACTTGTCGAAAATTCGTTTGACCTCTTCCTCGCAGCCTTTGTGGACGATGATGAGCATCCGCTCCTGAGATTCGCTCAGCAAGATTTCGTACGGCGTCATGTCTGGAGCGCGCTGCGGCACCTTGGCCAAGTCGATCTCGATGCCGGTTCCCCCGCGAGCCGCTGTCTCACAGGTCGAGCAGGTGAGACCGGCAGCGCCCATGTCCTGAATGCCCGCGACCGCGCCGGTGGCGAGCAACTCAAGACAGGCCTCCATGCAGAGTTTCTCCATGAACGGGTCGCCCACCTGCACCGCGCCGCGCTGTTGCTCGGCCGATTCCTCGGTCAAATCCTGCGACGCAAACGCCGCCCCCGCCAGGCCGTCCCGGCCCGTTGCCGGCCCGACATAAAAGACCGGGTTGCCTACTCCCTTGGCCGCGCCACGGGCGACCTGGCTGTGCCGTAACACACCGAGGCAGAAGGCGTTAACTAACGGATTGCCCTCGTACGACGGGTCAAAGTAAACCTCCCCGGCAACCGTCGGCAGGCCAATGCAGTTGCCATAATGGGCGATGCCAGCCACCACTCCGCGGAACAGCCGCCTCACGGTCGGCGACTCGAGGCTACCGAAGCGCAGCGAGTTCATGCAGGCGATTGGCCTTGCGCCCATGGTGAAAATGTCGCGGATGATGCCGCCCACGCCGGTTGCCGCACCCTGAAACGGCTCGACCGCGCTGGGGTGGTTGTGCGACTCGATCTTGAACGCCACGCCCAGCCCATCGCCCATGTCGATCACGCCGGCGTTTTCCTCACCGGCAGCGACGATGACCTTTGGCGACCGAGTGGGGAAGGTCTTGAGCAATGCCCGTGTGTTTTTATAGGAACAATGCTCACTCCACATCACGGAGAAAATGCCCAGCTCGGTCAGGTTGGGTTCGCGGCCGAGAATCTCGAGGATGCGATCGTATTCCCCCGAAGTGATGCCATGTTCCTCGATGACTTCCGGAGTGATCTCAGGCTCGGGCATCAAGTCAGTCGCCGCACGTGGGGTGCGGAGTCGGGAGATGAAACGGAGTCTTCAAGTGATCGGCTCGCATCAGTGCCGGTAACCGGTCGCGTCAAGATAGGGAGCCGAAAAACCGGATGCAAGTCCGCCTTGAAGTTTGGCACCGATTTCGCCGCTGCCCGGCCACGAACTTGCCAAGATGCAAACGCTCACACAGGATGCGGCGTCTACTGCCATCGCCTGGCCAAGCGCCAAGATCAGCCCCATGAGCCGTTCCCTGCCATCGCCCGTTTTGCTTCGCGTCCTCCTACTGTGGCTCGTTGCGGGCCTGCCCTTGGCCGAGGCGATCGAGCCGCCGCTGGCTTTGCCGGTGTTGGTGCAGCTTGAGGGCCAGGCGCTGGTTCCGTTTTATCTGGAGCAAAAACAGGCCGGCCTCAATGGCGCTGCACTTGGTCAAGCAGTGAAACGCCAGTCCAAACGCCTGGCCAACGAACAGGACGCAATGGCCGAGCGGCTCAAGGCGGATGGTGCCCGGGTGACCCGGCGCTACTCTCGGCTGGTCAACGCCCTGCGGGTTCGTGTTGCTCCCGAATCGATGGCCGCCCTGGCCAAACGGGCCGGCGTGAAACGGGTCGAGCGGCTGCGGTTGTACGAGCCGCTCACCGCGAAAAGCGTGCCTGCGGTTGGGGCGAAGGCGGCTTGGGGAACTCGAACCACCGGCTTCGACGGTGAAGGCATGCGCATCGCCGTGATCGATACCGGGCTGGACTACACGCACGCCATGTTCGGCGGAGCCGGCACGGAGGAGGCCTATCAATCCAACGACGCCGATGAAGTTGAAGAGGGCACGTTCCCCACCGACAAGGTCGATGGCTGGGATTTTGCCGGCAAGGATTATTCCGGAGGGGATGACGAGCCGTTACCGGACGGCGACCCGTTGGACCGTTCCGGCTACGGCCACGGGACCCATGTAGCCGGCATCGCCGCTGGTGTCGGCGTGACAAAAAAGGGGCGTCCTTACGATGGAGACTACTTTGCCGGGCTCGATTATTCTGAGTTCCTGCTTGGACCAGGCGTGGCCCCCAAAGCAAAGTTGTTCGCGCTGAAAATATTTGGTGACAAAGCGCTTGGCTCAACGAACCTCGTTCTGGATGCGCTGGAGTGGTGCGCTGACCCCAACGCCGACAACGACTTCGCCGACCGCATGGACGTGGTCAACCTCTCACTCGGGTCCACGCTGGGCCTCGAGGAAAAACATGAGGCCGAGGCCGAGGTGTTCACCAACCTCACACGGCTGGGCAGCGTGGTCGTCTCGGGAGCCGGCAATTCAAACAACAATAATTTCTACCTAGTCGCCGCACCGGGCGTGGAGCGCTCCGTCATCGCTGTTGGTTCGGCAAAGCTCGACGGAACTGTGTACCGCATGGCGGCGCACAGTGCCCGCGGACCGTCGTCACCGTATAGCCTGCTCAAGCCTGAGATTACTGCACCGGGCGAGTTGATTCAATCGGCCCGGATGGGCACCGGCACTGGCGGTGCGTGGTTTAGCGGCACCTCTCTGGCAGTACCGCACGTCTCCGGGGCGGCCGCCCTGGCCAAGCAGGCGCATCCCGGCTGGGGCGCAATCGAGATCAAGGCGCTGCTGCTTAACACCGCCAATCCGATGCTGCACAAAAACGGTACCGTCTACCCCGAGTCGCTCGCTGGGGCCGGATTTCTTGACGTGGCACAGGCGGTGAACACCACCGTGACGGCGCAGGCGGAGGATTCCCAAGGGTTGACCACCCTCTCGCTTGGCTCGCTGGCCTTGGCCAAGCCGTGGGATGAGACACGACAAATCCGGGTGACAAACCACGGAGACTCGGAGGCCAAGTTCGACCTGTCCGTCGAGGAAACCGTCGCGGAAAACGGCTTTGACATCACGCTTCCGGTGAACAAAATCACCATTGCGGCCAAGTCGCACGAGCTGGTGCCGGTACGCTTCAGCGCCGACCCGGCCCAGTTCGACCGCACCGGCGACCCGCTGACCCCGTCCCTGCTTAATGACCGCGCCCGAAGCTGGGTGTACGAGGTCAGCGGCAAAATCGTGCTGGCTAATGATACCGAAAAACTGCGCGTGCCATACCACGCACTTGTCCGCGCCAGCGCTGCTAGAAAAACCACGGTGACCCGGCTTGGCCTGCCGGCCCGGAACCTCGTGTCACTCGAACTATCGCTCGAGGGCGACTCGGCGCATCCCAAGCCGCTGGTGTCGGTGTTCGAGCTGGCCGGTGTCAGTGCCCGCAACAATTTGCTCACCGACCCGGCAGACATCGCCGCCGACGTGCTGGCGTTCGGCGTGGCATCGGACTACCCGCAGGCCGGTTCGGTCGCCGAGACAACGCTTTACTTCGGCATCGCCAACGCCGGGCCGTGGACGAATCCGCACTCGTTCATATTCGACCCGCACCTGCAGATTGACACCGACTTTGACGGTCGGATTGACTACGAGCTGGCCAGTTGCAGCAACGGCGGACTGCTCAAGGATGACCTCTCTGTGTCCACCTACGCTGACGATGTGTTTCTCTCCATCCTCATCCGCGTACCACGGTGGGAGCGTGGCATAGCCGATGCCGGTTATCTCAACGTGTTTCCCCCGGACAAATACGACACGGTGCCATTCAACAACAGCGTGATGGTGCTGCCGGTCCCGGCGCGAATGCTCGGGCTCGATGAGGAAAAAACCGACTTTGAATTTCGCCTGCTCACACTCGGCGCCGAGCAGTACGGCTACCCCGAAATCGATCGCACCCAGGTGATCCGTTACGACGTGACCCAGCCGGTGGTGCACTCGGCACTCGGCATAGATGGCACGGTGATGCACAACGCCAACGAGCCGATTAAAGTTACCATTGACCGCGGCTTGGCCAAGCGGAAAGGCCTCCGGCCCGCCGTGTTGCTGATGCACCACATGAACACCAGCGAGCACAAGTTTGACATCGTGGAGCTTGCCCTCGACGCGGACGACGCGGACAGCGACGGCGCAAGTGACGACGACGAACTCGCCGCCGGGACCGACCCGGACGACCCCGACTCGGTGTTCGCCATCCTGCCGGCGAGCCGGCAAACAGCGCTTGGCCCGGAGATCCGCTGGCACAGCGTGGCGGGCAAATCATACCGTGTGCAGCGGGCCACCGCGCTTGGCCTAGCGTTCGAGACCCTCTCCGGGCCGCTGCAGGCCACCCCGCCGGTCAACGTGTTCATTGACAAGACCGCCCCGGAGGGCGGGGAGCTTTTTTACCGAATCCTGAAACCCTGACCGACGTCAGGGCGTATGGAACTGGCCGGTTAAAACGGCTAGACCACTCTATTTGATGCAAAACCTTAACTTTCTCCTGATTGACGAACGAAGGCGGATGACGCACCCTCGCCTTCTCATGTCCTTGAAAAAATTTATTTTGGGAGTCTCGGCCGCCCTGGGATTGACCACGGCCAATGCAGCTGAGATTCCCAGCGGCCCGGTCACTCTTGAGCAATGTATCCAGATCGCGCTAGAGAACAACCTCGATGTCCGAATCTCTAATTATCAGCCGCGGTTGGCCGCACTGAACCTGCAAGGCTCCTATGGAGCTTACGACCCGAGATTAAACTGGGGAGCCACGGACAGCTTTCGAGAGAGCAAGGGCCGAGAGAATCCTCTCGAGTTTACCATTCCAACCAGTAAAACGGACTCCTTCAGAAGCAACTACGGTCTTGGCGGCATTTTGCTTCCCTCCACCGGAATGCGCTACAGTCTTGGATTTAACGCCTCCGAGACGACCGGAACGAGTGCATCAGATTTCCCGTTTGGGAGTTACGGAACAGGCTTCTTTGCCAGTCTCACCCAACCCCTGTTGAGAGGAGCGTGGATAGATGGCACACGAATGAGTATCAAACTGAATAAGCAACAGATTGAAAACTCCTCCCTCGCCGTCATCCGGCAAATCACGCAGACCGTGTCCAGTGTCGAGCTCTCGTACTACTCGCTTATCGCCAGCCGCGAAAATGTAAAGGTCGCCGAGGAAACTCTCGCATTGACAGAGAAAAACTTTAGCAACCAGAAACGGAGAGCCGAGGTTGGAACCTTGGCCAAATCTCAGCTGCCTGTACTGGAAGCCGAGTTATTCTCGCAAAAAGCTCAGCTCCTTTCCGTTCAAAATGGCTTCGCCGACAGTGTTAACACCCTAAGGCGGCTCTTGACCGACGACTTTGCCTCCGCACAGGAAAAAGAATTAACTACAATCGGTGAACTCAACCCAGTGCAGACGGTGTTTAACCGAGCTGACAGTTGGGACAAGGCGCTCAACCAGCGCCCGGAGATTCTTCAAAGCAAAATCTCGCTGGAGAACGCGGACATCCGGTTGAAATACAACAAGAATCAACTTTACCCTCAACTGGATTTACGGGCTACCTACGGACTGTCTGGCAGCGACAACGCCATTCTTCAGTTCAGGGATAAGAAACCGTATATTGCAAGGCCAGCTTCTTTCAGCAATGCATTCAGCGATGTCAAGGGAACTGATTACCCAAATTATTCAATCGGCCTTTCGTTCAGCATCCCGATCCCCAACCGTTCTGCAAGGGCTAGCTACAAGACCGCCCAAGTGCAAAAGGAGCAGGCAGTGTTGCAGCACAAGGATTTGGAGCAATCCATTATGGTTGAGATAGACCGGCTCATCCGCGATGCCGAATACCGATTCGAACAGATTTCCGTGACGCGCCAGGCAAGACTTAGCAGCGAGTTGGCTCTTCAGCATGAAACCAAACGGTACGACGAGGGGGCCATCGAGAATTATCAGGTGCTGCAGGCACAGCGGGATCTCACCAACCGGCGCTATTCCGAGATCAACGCCAAGGTGCAATATCTCACGGCGCTCTCACGCCTGGCCCAGGCAGAAGGCAGCACGCTCGATAACAACAATATCAACGTTGAGTTCGAGGAGGAATAATCCCGGCCAACTCCGCGCCTAGCCAAGCGCTACTCCAGCGTGATGACCGCCGAAACCGGCTGGTGATCACTTGGGTACTGCTTGCTTCCGTCGTAAAGGATGATTTCCGCTTCACTTGTTTTCACTGCTCCTTTGGCCAACACCCAGTCAATCCGGCGCCCCCCCTTCCGCGTTGGCCTGAAGCCGTTCATCGTATTCCATTCGGCGTTTATGGCCTTTGTCGCCGCGAGCAGTGTGTCCACAAAGCCGCCGTCCTTCGTCAATGTGTCATAGGCCTGGTTCATCCCGGCTGAAGCATTAAAATCTCCCACCAATAGAATCGGCAACTTGGTTTTTAGCGTGGCGACTTTCTTGTTCACCAGCAGCGCCGCCTTTTCACGGGCCGGTTGCACACGGTGATCAAAGTGGGTGTTCCAAAAGTAGAACTGCTTTTTCGTTTTGCGATCGAGAAACCGAATCCACGTCACCATCCGCCGGTTGCTGTGCCCCCAGGTTGTTGAGGCGATCACGTTCGGCGTGTCGGACAGCCAAAAGTGGTCGTACTCCAAAATATCAAACCGCTCCGGCTTGTAAAAGATCGCCATGAACTCACCACGGCTCCCGCCGTCGCGCCCGGTACCAAACCAGGTGTAGCCCGGAATCTTGGCGTTGAGTTCCTTGAGTTGATAAAACTTGCCCTCCTGCGTGCCGAAAATATCAGGGTTCGTTTTCTTGATGATGTCGGCCATGTGCGGCAGGCGATCCGGCCAGGCGTTGGGCTTGCTGTTGCTGGCGTAGCGAAGGTTGTAAGTCATCACCTTGAGGGACTCGTCCGCGGACAAGCTGGGCTGAAGAAACAGCGCACCGACAATTGAGAGAAGCAGGGTTACTCGCATGCGCATTGGCCTACGCGAATGACTCGGCGGCTGCAAGCGTGAAAAGCGCTTGGTCAAGCGTACCGGATACCAAGCGCTACTCGAAGTCCAAGTCGACAAATGCCGCCCCCGCCCGCAGCCATAGCGGTATCGTTCCCAAGCTGACCAGCGTGGTGACGATGGCCACCTGCGTCGCGACGACCGGGTTGCCGCCGTACAGGCGAGCGATCAATACCGGAAAAATCGCCGAGGGCATCGCCGCCTGGACGAGCAGGACCTGCTGCAGTTCGATCGAGCACGGCAGCCACTTGGCCAGAGCGATCATCGCCAGCGGCAACAGTCCAATCCGAAGCGCCACGCTGACTGAGCACACACGGAACGACGAGCGGAACTCACACTCGGCGAAGTGATCCTTCATCATCGCGCCAATGAGCAGGATCGACATCGGGATGCCGCAGAGGCCAAGCATCTTGATCGTGTCGTTGGCCAAGCCAGGGATGTACGCATGCAGGCCGGTGGCATTCACGGCAAGCGCGAGCACGACAGTCACCACCGGCACGTTGATGGCCTTGCGCATGGCGGTGCGCAGGTCGCCGTGCAGCAGCATCACGCCAAGCGACCACATCGCCAGCAGCGTGCCGACGTTAAACACGAAGAGCACACCGACCGCGTTCTCGCCGAACAGCGACCGGACAAGCGGGATCGGCACGAAGCCGAAATTAAACACGCCGATGCTGATGGCAAACGTGCGCCCACTAGCATCGGTCGAGCCGGTAGCGAACTTTCGTACCAGCCAACCGGCTGCCATGCCGAGTCCGATCGAGAAAAAGCCGACCACCGGTGGCAGCCAGACGTTCTCCGGCTTGAGCAGCTCCGGGTTGTTGCTGATGTTGCTGAAGGCGAGGCACGGCAACAGCACGTTGACCGATACCTTGAGCAGGCTCTCGTCGGCCGCCTTGGTCAGCCAATTGATGCGCCGAAGCTGAAAGCCAAGCAGCGCGATCAGAAAAACGGGCAACACCGCCCCAAGCACTCTAAAAAACTCGGCCATGATTCAGCGCTTAGCCAAGCTAATGGAGGAAGGATTGTGCGAGAGTCTCAAACTCGATGCGCTGGACGTGCTGCAACGACTCGATCTCTCCCGGGTTGCCGTAATGCACCGCCGCCTCGACGGCATCGACAAAGGCAAACGGATCCCAGTGGCCGCCCGGGGCCAGGCGCTTGGTCAAGGCCTCGTCACCGGCGGCGTCTAGATAGTCGGTCGCCGCGCTGGCCAAGGCGGGGAAACAGGGGTGATCGCCCACGCGGTGGAACCAGTACTTTGCGTTCGAGTAATCCGGTTCGCGACGATGCATGATGCCGTGCAGAAAGCTGCCGTCGGTCGAGCCGATGTCCTGCGAAACCGTGTGCGACTCGTCGAGATGGTCGTGCCACAGCAGCGCCGCTGCCTTGGCCAGGCCAGCGGCCGCGCCACCCAATCCAAGCGCATCCACAGCCTGGGCAAGAGCCGCGCTGGGCTGCGCTGACGACCTCACCTCCGGCCCCAGCCCGGGTAAATCGCTTGTGTTGATGACTTTAATAAACTCAGTAAAAGCCATTTTACTTCGCTGACTCAGTTCGTGTTTCGCCTTGGCCACCAGTTCCAGCAGGTGTGACCATGGTGGATTCCTCTTTCCCCGGCAGGTGCTTGGAAACTTCTTTCACCGCCGAATATGCTCCAATTAACATCATGCATGCT
>Ga0209753_1000887_pt1 | contig 12700 bp, 10 predicted proteins | sample METZYME_3_550m_FD_187550 | JGI IMG/M metagenome (GOLD analysis project Ga0209753, IMG submission 187550) | Marine microbial communities from oxygen minimum zone in mesopelagic equatorial Pacific - METZYME_3_550m (SPAdes) (version 2) | ecosystem: Environmental > Aquatic > Marine > Oceanic... | reverse complement strand
GTAATAATAGAGATTTTGATTTTATTATTCATGATACTTTGTCTGGATTTCAACCCTTGAACATACGATAAAAGCTACCAATTTGGAAAACTGGTTTTATTGAGTATTTTGTTATTATTCATCCATCTAATTCAACCCAATCACCATTTTCTTTTATCAGGTCGATTAGAGCGTCTACTGCTTTTTTAGAAGGTATATTTCTTTTGACTACCTCGTAACCCTTGTAAAGAGATATCTGACCTATGCCTGTTCCAACATAACCATAATCAGCATCTGCCATTTCTCCCGGACCATTTACGATACAGCCCATAACGCCTATCTTTACACCCTTAAGGTGGTTAGTCTTTGATCTAATTTTTTCAGTTATATCCTGTAAATCAAATAATGTCCGACCACAAGAAGGACATGAAATATATTCTGTTTTTGAAATACGTGTCCTGGTAGCTTGTAATATTCCAAAACAAGTCTGTGTAATCAAATTGATAGGTTTATCTGCTATTAACCAAATACCATCACCAAACCCATCTATCAATAATGATCCTAAATCCGTTGCAGTAAATAATCGAAATTCATCTTTCGTGCTGGCATTATAATCTCTACGAATGATAATGGGCACATCCCAATTATTATTAATTATTTCAAAGAAAGCTCGACGCTGCTCAGCGCTCCCATGTTCATTCTTGGTATCAATTACTAACACGATTGACTGTTTATTATTTAACGTATATAGTTCTGGTCTGAAGCAATCTGAAAGTGATATGCTGACAAAATTAATTTTACTATCTAAACCTGTATACTTTAAGTAATGATCCAAGGAAAATAATGGCAAGGTCTGGTCTTTTTTTTGCCAAGCATTTCCGTCTTGGATAATACTAAGGGTACCAGGCAATTCAAAATTCACTTGTCCTTTCCCAATATAAACAAAATCAGCTGCTTGATCAGTTATCGTCCATTTATCATGGTTTTCAGAATAAATGTATCCCGCATCTATTAAATTTTCTGGCATTAATTTATTAATAGCAGATAAATCGATTATTACCCGCGGCACATTTTTACCACCTATGTTCCCTGTAGGATGTGTGGATCGTCTGGTATAATCATAAGGTCGATAAGGAGGATTTTTGATAGACCTTATTTCAGAATGGCTATTTCGTGTGCTATATCTTTGTACTAGTTGTTGAGCTACTGGGATTTCCAGCTCAGGATCCTCAGTTAAGGACACACGGATTGTATCGCCAACACCATCCTCTAATAAACTGCCAATACCAACTGCAGATTTAATTCGGCCATCTTCTCCTTCACCCGCTTCTGTAACTCCAAGGTGTAACGGATAATTCATTCCCTCCCGCCTCATCATAGCAACTGCCAAGCGATATGCTTGTACCATGATCTGTGTATTACTGGCTTTCATTGATAGTATCAGATCATTATAATCAAATTCTTCACAAATACGGATAAATTCCATAGCAGATTCAACCATACCAAATGGTGTATCACCATATCGACTCAAAATTCTATCCGATAATGATCCATGATTGGTACCAATACGCATTGCGGTACCGTTTTTTTTGCAAGTCTTTACTAGGGGGATAAATCTTTCCCTTATTCTATCGAGTTCCTTTTCATATGATGTATCTGTATATTCGATAAAATCAAACTTTTTTCGATCAGCATAATTCCCAGGATTAATGCGCACCTTTTCAACTATAGTAGCAGCAATAAGTGCCGCATTAGGAGTAAAATGAATGTCGGCAATTATTGGTGTATTATAACCGCAACTTCGAATTTCTTCCTTTATAATTCTTAAGTTCTCAGCTTCCCGCTTGCTCGGAGCGGTAATACGAACTAGTTCTGATCCTGCTCTAATCATACGTAAAGACTGATCTACTGTTGCTCTAGTATTCATTGTATCCGTAGTTGTCATTGATTGAATCCGTATTGGATTATTTCCACCAATGCCTAGAGAGCCAACCATTACTTCTCTTGTTGGAAAACGTACGTATTTTGTCAGGTTTTCACAAAATTCATCAGGTTGAATTTCCATTAATCAACCCCCTGCCTAGTGAAAGGTGTAAGGATATATTGTTCTGCATTTTCTACTGCAAAAGTTAAATTCTTAAGGTCAATACAATCCCTATATAACTTAACAGCTGTTTTTCGATCTCCTAAAATATCGTAAATCTTACCTTTCAATAATAATGCGTTGCCCAGCACAACATCTAATTCAGCCCCATAGTTATTTATGGCTATATCCAAAGCACTCAAGGCCAAAGGATAATCTCCATTCATATAATGATATAATGCCCACTCGTATTTCCGGTAAGCAAGATACCAATCCTTGTGAATATCCGTAAGATCTGAAAACATTGTATCTAGTTGTAGTAATGATTGGTAACCATCAGTTAAAAGGCCATTATTAAGCAAACTTTCAGTATAAAGTACTCGGTAATAATAACGTTTGGGAAAATATGTAACCAAATCGTGACTGAATAGTAGTGCAAATTTTGGCTTGGGATCTACCCAGAGATGCATAAATACCAATGTTCCTTTGGCTTCGATCCAAGACCATTCACCATTTTCAGCAGCATTTAGAATCTTTTTTTCGCCAGTAATAGTAGAGGGATTTAAATCAAACATACCTGCAGCCCAGCGGATAAGAAAATTTGACATTCCTGCATAATATTCAACAATTCCAAGTGGTAACTGTGTATCAATTACATCAGGGTATTTTTGCGCAACATCCAAAATCTGCGTAAAGCCCCTATATCCCCATATCAACGTCATTAACCACTCTTTTTGACCCAAATATACCCTGGCTTTCAACCCTATGGATGACCCAAGATATAATTTATAATTTGGATCATCTGGAAATCGTTCCACTAAATCATTATAGACGGGAATAATTGTTTCGATATCCTCATTTAACATATGCCAAGTAACATCCAGAGGATCATGTGCTTGACTGTGTAACCAGCGAGCCGCAGCCCAGGTAAGGTGTACGGTTGGATTTTCTGGAAAATCCAAACGAGCATTGTTAAGGATTGTTATCGCTCGACCCGTTTCATAGTTGTAAAATGCTCGAACGGCTTTCCAGACAACGTCATCTCCAGGGTATTCCGCTGTAAGCAAAGTACCTGTGAGCAGAAAAATGCTAAAACAGGAAAATTTCACATTAGGAAAATAAGAACGTAAGATATAAGGGTAACAGTCGAGATTGAAGCGGTTTCTAAGAACCCAGGCGTTTTGACAATATTAACCAGCCTTTTGCATCATTAGCATCTGGATTTATTTGTAGACTTCGATTCCATGCAGCCTTCGCTAATTGATGCTCATTCATCTTCCAATAAGTAACTCCCATACCAGTATATGCGCTGGAATCATTGGGTCGTAATTCCAAAACTTCTTGATATGAAACCAAAGATTCCTTATGCATACCTTTTTCTTGATAGTATTTACCCAATGTCCTGAAAGCACCAGGTAACCAGGCATAAGAATTTGAATTAACACTTAACGCTTTCTCAAAAGATTTCCTGCCTGCGCTTGGTTCACCTAAGCGATTATATTCAATAGCTAAGATATAATATGCTTGGGGCAACAAATTTCTTACAATTGGATGCTGGCTTTGATAATGCAGGAGATCTTCCCATACAGATGCAGCCAATCCCCATTCCTGGGCATTAAAATAACTCAAACCATGCATGTAACGTGCATCAAGGTCCTGGGGGTCTAGATAAACAACATCACCAAAGCTGAGAGCTGCATAAACGTATTTTCCCATATTATAGTATAGGTTACCTAATCCTAAATGTGATTCTTTATGTTTAGGATCCATCTTAATGGATTGCTGGAAAGTTGCCTTGGCAAGGTCAATTTCACCCAAATCATTATAAGCGATTGCCTTCAAAAAGATAAATCCATTTATATCAGGATACTTCTCAGCAGCTTTTTCTGCCATTCCAATGGCATCATTAAATAGTCCATCATTTATTTTTTCATGTATTATGGCAAATTGCTGCGCTGGCCCTTCTGGTGCCTTGGCAGCAGTACGAACTAATACTTGCCGACTCATTTCCACTGCTGGTGAATCTTTTTGATGTACTGCCATAGCGTCTAAAGTGGCCTTGTGATTTACATCAAGATCTAATGCCTCTTCATAGGATTGTTGTGCTTTTTGAAAATCACCCAATTTTTGATATAACGATCCAAGAAAAAAATGGGCATCTGGATTATCATAATGGCGAGCAACTTGACGCAGGTATACGTCCTTTGCTTTACTCCAATTACCATTTACCTCATAATGTAAGCCCAACTGCCTTTGCATTCTAAGATCGTGAGGTGCACTATCAGCAGCTTGTTCAAAATCAGCTGTAGTATAAACTGGACGGGATTCTAGTTTAGACAAATGCTTTTCCTGGCGCGGTTTTAAATATTTCATGGCTCGGCCCATCCTGCGGCGACTATCAGAAAGGTCATTATTTAAATCATATAACTCACCAGCTAACTTTATTGCGCTGAGTGTTGGTTTTTTAGCTTTTACTGCTACTTTTTTCTTAGATGTTCCTTTTTTCAATATCCCAGTTATTCTGGATATATATGAATTTGTAGTTTTTGATGGAGCGATCCTATGCGCCTTTTTAAAGTCACCCAGCGCACCACGGTAATTTTTTGCTTTGTATCGTTTTTTACCTCTATCTACATATTTTTTAACCTGGGCCTTTTTACTTGCTGAACTCTTTTTACTTTTCGACTTTTTTGAGCTTTTCCTTTTACTGGTACTTTTCCTTTTACTGGTACTTTTCCTTTTACTGGTATTTTTCCTTTTACCTGATGATTTTTTCTTGGTAGATTTTTTACTTGTAGATCGCTGGGCGTATAATTCAGATGTATGTACAGGTAATATACCAGTAAATAATAATAATAATATTACCAGCCGGACTACCCATTTGGTATTTGTATGGCGCATGTGGACTTAGAAGAATTTACGAAAAGACATTACTACTATGTCAGTGAAAAAAAATTCTTTTTGGTATCTTCAGACACTACCTATTAATTCATATTCATTAAAATTATTAATATTAACATTATAAAATTCACCTTTAGTTACCTTACCATCTATACGGACAATATTATCTATTTCAGGTGAATCATACTCGGTTCTTCCCACCGCAACAGCCTCACTAACTTCATCAATTATTACTTTTTGTTTTTGCCCCACCATAACACTGTTTTTCTCATAATTAATATTATTTTGAATATCCATTATTACAGCTTTTCGTTCATCCTTTAATTCTCTAGAAATATTATCTTCTAATTCTGCAGCAATTGTACCCTCTTCTTCCGAGTAAGTAAATACTCCTAAATGATCAAATTTCATTTCCAATATAAAATCTGTTAATACCTTAAAATCCTTATCAGTTTCACCTGGATAACCAACAATGATAGTTGTCCGAATCCTTATATTAGGAATTGCAGTCCTTAATTTCTGAATTTTTTCCCGGATACCATCTTGATTAAGACCTCTACGCATCGATTTTAATAATGTATCCGAGGCATGTTGGATGGGCATATCAATATACCGGCAAACTCTATTCGATGTTGTTATTGCGTCGATTATACGCTGATTCAGATGTGCTGGATGTGCATAATGAATCCTAATCCAATCAGGAGCATTATCCATTTGATCCATCGCATAAATCAAATCACTTAAGTATATCTTTTTTGATAGATCCCAACCATAAGTAGTCGTATCCTGTGCAATTATCATTATTTCTTTTACTCCAGCATCGACCAAATGACTGGTCTCATCAAGGATCTCTGGTAAGTTACGGCTCTTCTGAAAACCGCGCATTATAGGTATGCTACAAAAAGAACAACCATTATCGCACCCTTCCGCAATTTTTAAATAACTATAGTGTGATGGTGTCAGAAGTGAGCGATAAAAAAGAGGGTCATCTCTACCATATTCCTCACCGGTCAGAAATGATGCAATTTGCTTATGGTTATTAGTGCCAAAAAATCGATCTACTTCAGGGATTTCTTCTTTTAACTCTAAAGGATATCTTTCTGAGAGACAGCCCATTACCACCAATTGTTTGACAATGCCGGATTTTTTTAATTCAGCGGCCTGAAGTATTGTATCCACTGATTCCTCACGTGCGATATCAAGAAAACCACAAGTGTTGACTATGATAGTATCCGCCTTATTAGGTTCATCAATTACATCAAATTTACTGTGTTTAAGTCCACCAAGTAGAATTTCAGAATCAACCAAGTTTTTTGCACATCCAAGACTAATAAGATGCAATTTCTGTCTTTCTTCACTCATCAATCGTACCTATAATGGAATTTACATAATATTCCTGATCAAATATTTCAAAGTCTTCAATATTCTCGCCGATCCCAAAAAATTCTACGGGAATATCTAAATCTTCGTTCAATGAGAAAACAATACCACCTTTAGCTGTTCCGTCCATTTTTGTCAAGATTGCAGCATCGATATCGATATAATTTGAAAATTCCTTGGCCTGAAAAAGCGAATTCTGCCCCAGGTTAGCATCAATAGTAATCATTGTTTTCACAGAATAGTCTTTAAACTTTTCTACAATAGTACGTTTCATTTTCTCTAACTCTGTCATTAGGTTTTTATTCGTATGGATCCTTCCTGCTGTATCAACAACCACAATATTAGAATCATCATTTTGTGCGGCTTTTATTCCATCATAAATAACGGCTGATGGATCCTTTGCAAATTGGCTGCTTACCAAACGGACACCAATTCTATTTGACCAAATCTTTAATTGCTCTAAAGCCGCTGCCCTATATGTATCTGCCCCAACTAAAATAACACTTCTTCCCATTGACTTATAATAATGCGCTAATTTTGCTGCAGTTGTAGTCTTCCCGGTACCATTAACCCCTACTATCAAAAACACATATGGTTTATTTGGTAATTCATGAATTTCTTCCGGTAAAATTGAGAGCATATGTATCCGGACTGCATTTATAAAATTTTTTGTTGCGTTTGTTTCTACTACTTTAATAATACCAGAAGTTGTATGAATTCCAAGATCCGCTGTAATTAATGCATCTTCAAGCATTTCCAGCGTTTCTGGTGTAACCCGTTGTTTTATTAAAGTGTTAAACGCACCAGCTATACCTTTACGCGTTTTTGATAACGCCTGGAATAACTTAGTTATCACGAGTCTCTTGTAGTGTTTTATACTCCATGATAAATGTTTTAAAGTACTTTATCCAGCTAATAATTAATAAACATGACGCTATAACTAAGGTCAAAAATGGAAGGTAAGGAACGCCCTGGATATGGAAAATATGTAAGAAAACACCGAGAGTTGTAATTCCAGCACCCCATTTTCCCCACCAATTTGAATGTAGTACAAAATGCGTATGGTTCAATAAGTAAATCGCAGGCAGCGCTATAGAAACGTACCTAACTAAGTAAAAAGTAAAGAACCATTTTGGGAATCGACCTTCATAGACCATAAAGGCTGTCACAGCTAGTATAACAATAAAATCTGCAATTGGGTCAAGCCATTGTCCAAGATGAGTCACGCCATGTGATTTCCTTGCTACCCAACCATCTAACGTATCCGATAAAATAGCTATTACAATTAACCAGAAAGTGAGGTGAAGTTTTTCCGGGTCCTTCAATGTAAAAATAATAGGAACCGCCAATAATGCACGAACAAGGCTGATGAAATTTGCCAGTGTTAAGATCCGTGATGGATCTGTTATACGTGATTGTTGATTATCGTTGTTCACGGACTAAATCAGGATTTTGCATGATACTTTTTGTATCTAATTCCAACACTTTATCACATATACTGTTGATAAATTGTTCATCATGCGAAATAATAATACAATGTTTTTTATTTAATATTTTGTTGATGAAACGAGCTAAGGTTTGTTTCTGCCGCCAACCTAAACCAAAAGTCGGTTCATCAAGAATGATTAATTCATAATTACTGCATCCTAAAAGAATTATAATCGCCAAACGCAAAGCAGTCCATTGTACATCAAAGGCCGGTTTATGTTCAATTATTTTCCAATTAATTTGATAATCATTCATCATATTCAAAGCTTGGTTAACTAACAGTGGGTTCAATTTTCCGAAATGCTGCAAATCAAGAAGAAATTCACCAAGCGTAACTGTACCTAACATTTTTTCTGGAAATTGATTTAAATATCCTATACTAGGCGATTCTCCATCAATTTCTAACTGAAATTCGCCCGAATAATCAGGAAGTATACCGCTGAAGATTCCGGCAATTGTGGTTTTACCTGAACCATTAGCACCAATAATACCAAAACAGCGTGTTTCTAAAATTTCAATACTTAAATCATTAAGGATTGTTCTTTTATGATCATAGAAATATGTTAAATGATTGACGATCAAACGCAGTTTCCCGGCAGAATAATTATTGCGCTGATATTTTGGTAATGATTTACTTTTAGTAATTTCAGTAAATGAATCAAGTGTTAGTTCCCAGACAGAATCGCCAAACTTTAAATCTGAAATATCCGATGTGAACCATAAAATAATACTACCAGTATCTTTAATATAATTATCTAGACGCTTTACCTGGTCTTTCTTTGCTTTATTATTTAAAAATGATAGCCCATCATCTATTATAATTAAGCCAGGCTTTACGCTTAAGGCAGTCGTTAAGTTGAGCAATTCCTTCTCACCACCACTTAGTGTTACCGGGTGCCTTGATCCATCATCAATGAAATCCAACTTATTCTTTATTTCATCGACGAAATATGTAACTTCACTAGGATTTGAAAATATACATTCAGGCGAAAAAGCCAATTCTCCATCTAGGGTCGAACTTACAATTTGACTTTCTGGATTTTGGAAAACAGGAATCGTTCGCGTTGGTTTTTCATGAATTTTCAAATCAAAGTTTCTTATCTCTGTATACATACCACACAATTTTTGGAAAAATATTGATTTCCCAACGCCACTTTCACCAAAAATCAAATGTAACCCTGATGAAAATTTGACTTCATAATTCTGTCCGAATTTTGGAAACTGAATATGAAACTTTAAAATATTAGTCACGAATAATCCCTCTAACTACCCTTGTTGCAGCACCTATATTCTTATGAATAACATCTGTTGCTGCTAAACTAGCTGGTATTATTTTTGAGTTATCACTTAACAACATATTTATTTTATCAAATAATTCTTGGCCATTATCTATAGCCCAACCACCGCCAGAATTTATCAATTCCTCTGCTTCATGGAAATTCTCATATTTTGGACCAAATAAAATTGGTAGTCGTGCTATTGCTGGTTCCATTACATTATGGATTCCACTGGAGAAACCGCCCCCTACATAAGCTATAATCCCATCCCAATATAAGTGCGATAACACACCAACAATATCCACTACAATTACCTGAGGATCATCTTTGTCATAAGGTGTTTGTTTGCTAAATACATTAACCTTATATCCCTCTTCATTAAATCGTTGTATCGAAGCATTAATTACAGAAGCAATTGGTTCATGTGGCACCCATAGAATTGATAGGCTTTCATGATCATTTAACAATTGTAATACACTATCATATATAACTCTTTGATCTTCATCATGTATACTGGCAAATATTATTCTCTTTTTTCGACTCAGTACTGATTTGGTATGTTCCATTGTAAATTTATCCGCTGTGCCCTTTACGTGATCATACCTGGGATTCCCGAGAACTCGCACAGTCGTATTACTTGAATTTTTAAGCATCAATTCTAGATGATTGTGATCAGATTTAGTAATAGTATAGATTGAGTGGAAATCCTTGTAAACATGGTGATAAAAGTTTCGCACCACAGGTAGCAGTTTTCCTGTCTCTTTTTTAAACCTTGCTGCAAACAATACTGTGGGAATTTCAAGTTCATTAGCAGCCCAGATAAGATTGGGCCAAATATCATAGGATGCAAAAATTAGTTTTTCAGGACGTACTAAATGCAATGCTGATTTAACGGCCCAGTAAAAATCAAGCGGTAGATAGATTTTACAATCAATAGATTCATCATTTACGTGATTATAACCCGATGGTGAAAAAAAGCTGACAATTATTTTAGCATGAGGCTCAACCTCTTTTAGTCCTAGTAGCACCGGTTTTGTCTGCAGGAATTCACCGTGGGATGATGTATGAAACCAATAAATTTTCTCACTCTCACTCAAATCATTGATGTAATTTTTTAATACTTTCCTTGAATGAAACCGGCCCAATAAACCAATCCTTAACTTTTTGTTGAAAAATATACCAATTAAACAAATAATGACCATTATCGGTATTACTATGAATTCATATAAAAAATACCAGAAATATTTCATCTGCCAAGCACACCTAGAACTGCACGATGGACATCTTCTGTAGATATTTCAGTCATACAATATTGGTGTGAACGGTAGCAGGGGCGCTTGCCATTTTGACTACATGGTCTGCACCAAATATCTTTTTCAATTACTACTGAACTATCCAGTGAAATACCGCCTCCCGTTTGTGCATTAGTTGGCCCCATGACCATTGCCACTGGTACATCGAGCGCTTCGGAAGCATGTACCATACCTGTATCACTGCCTATTGTCATTTCTCCTAAGGAAATGATAGCTAGAGATTTCCTTATATCTAATTTTCCATGCAAATCTAGAATCTGTGTACTTTTATTATTAGCTATTGCACTGCAAATCCTATCATTTCCACTGCCAATAATAATTATACTTAATCCTAGTTTATTTATTATCAAATTAACTAGCTCTTTGTAATGATTAACTAGCCAAGTCTTCTGCGGCCAGGCAGCACCGGGTACTAATGTTATGTATGATCCTGTTAAACCTTCTTTCTTTAAAAAAGATTTAATTTCAATCTGCTCATTCTTCTGGATTACTAGCTTAGATTTTGGGACTGGATATTCATTATCCAATATTTTATCCAGACATTGGTGGTATAGCCACCTTTGGGAAAATTCATTAGGAAAATGATTTTTCTTTAGTTCAATGAGTTTAAATCTTTTCCAACGTGGTTTTTTATATACTACCTTTTTAGTAGTTTTGAATTGGCGGCGAATAATCTGAGATCTAATAACATTGTGTAAATCTATAATCAAATCATATCCTTTAGCTGCTAACATTTTGCCGATCTCTTTTAGTTCTTGGTATTTCATTTCACGTGGGATATGTATTATCCGATTTATATCAGGATGATCTAATAATAGCTCTGCATAATCATCTAGCGTAATTACATCAATTCGTGTCTCTGGAAAACGATAACGTAATGACTTTAGCGGTGATGTTAATTGCACAATATCGCCTATAGAACTAAATCTGAAGACCAAAATGGCCCGCGGGTCTTTCATATTAATAATTTCGGCAAGAATTGAAAATTACAAGATCCGCTAAGGATTGCTTGTAAGGAGAATCTGGATATTCATCCAAAATATCTACTGCTTGATTACTGAATTCATCTATCTTTTGACTAGCATATTCAAACCCACCTGACGCATGAACTAGTTCTTTTAATACAGTAATTTCTTTTTGTGATTTCTTTTTGAGGTTTAAAATCTTTTTGACTTGTCTCGATTCAGATTTGGATAGCGTGGAATATGAATGTATAAGAGGTAGAGTAATCATATTTTTTTTAACATCGGCACCAAAATTCTTACCAGTATTTGATTCAGCACCAAGCATATCAAATAAATCATCTTTAATTTGAAAGGCCATGCCAAGTTTTTCACCAAAAATACGCATCCTATCACGGTCTTTATCAGCCTTTGTTGATGTGATGGCTCCAAGTTCGCAGGACGTCGAAATGAGACTGGCAGTCTTTTTATAGATCATATCATAATACACTTTTTCTGTCATTGACCTGGTAAGACTTTTTTCAATTTGTAGGATCTCACCGGAACTTAATTTTTCGGCAGTTTCAGATATAAGCGTCAGTGCTTCAAAATCTTTGATGCCAACTAGATTTATGAGTGCTTTACTAAAAATAAAATCCCCCATTAGAACAGCAACCTTGTTTTTCCATACCCTATTGATTGATGGAAAGCCGCGACGGGTTGTCGCTTCATCAACAACATCATCATGAACCAATGTTGCAATATGAAGTAATTCAATCATTGCAGCAGCTCGATAGCTATTTAGTCCAGGTTTACCACAGGTTCTAGCTGCAAGAATCGTTAATATCGGTCTAATATGCTTGCCTTTGTGCCGCAATATATATTTCCCTACCGTATTCACAAGACGAACCTCTGATCTAAGAGCATCGCGGAATTCCATCTCAAACAGTTTTATATCTTCGAAAATAGGGGCAGTAATCTCTTTGAGTGTTTTTAAATTATTTACCATATTAAATATTACTACTATTAGTACGCTATTTACTACGGTTTACCATCCAGGAAACACCAATGCTAATTTCATACAGAAAAGCCAGTGGGATTGATATAAAAATAAGACTGATTGGGTCTGGAGGAGTTATAAAGGCTGATAATACAATTATAACTACGATAGCATGGCGGCGGTAATGACGCATAAATGCAGGCGTTAGAAACCCTATTGCACTTAGGATAAATACTACTATTGGTAGTTCAAATATTACGCCGCTACCAAATAAAAGCATTGTGATAAAACTGAAATAATAATTAATAGAAAAATTATTTTTTACCTCCATCATTCCC
>Ga0209753_1000883_pt1 | contig 12738 bp, 17 predicted proteins | sample METZYME_3_550m_FD_187550 | JGI IMG/M metagenome (GOLD analysis project Ga0209753, IMG submission 187550) | Marine microbial communities from oxygen minimum zone in mesopelagic equatorial Pacific - METZYME_3_550m (SPAdes) (version 2) | ecosystem: Environmental > Aquatic > Marine > Oceanic... | reverse complement strand
TCTTGCCCCGATCGACGTGTACTGATGATGATCTTTCCGAGGGGCGTGGCGCCCGTGATAGTTTGCACATTGCTCGGCGTCGCAGCCTGTGCGCCATCAGGCGAGCCCGAAGTCGTCGCAATCCGATACATACGTGCCGTCAGCAGCGGTGATCCCGATACCGCCGTCACGCTGCTTGACACCCCAAGGCTCACCAGTAGGGTTGAGGAGCAGATCCTCGTAGTAGAAAGTAGCGGTAGGGAAACGTTCCTTGAGGACTCAATCGAGACGTTACTATGGGGATTATTTCGGGAAACTCGGCCCGCCGATTTCCAATACGACGCTACCCCGGCCGAGATCAATGGCAATATGGCGAAAGTTGCCGTGACCAAGATCTCTCCGGACGGGGTCAGCGAAACTACCGCTGTACATTTGCGCAATACCGACGACGGCTGGCGTGTTTCGGGAGCCTCTCTCGATCGTCTCGTTACCTTCGTGATACAGCGGCTGACGGAGAAATACTGAACCTACCGAGCTGCTTCCCGACGAAAGACCTGTAAGGAGGAGCCACCATGTCGCGCCACATTCCTATTTTCACAACTCTTGCTGTCCTTTCTATGTTCACGGTCGGATGCGCTGGTGGCAGTGGCGGCCCCTTGAATACCTTGATGGATCAAGTTCGTCTCGATGACCCCCTATCAGATCGAACGTATATTCAAAACCGAGATGTCATCGAGGTCCCTGAATCGGTTCCCGCCCTTATTGAGTATCTTTCAAACGACGAGTCAACGAAGGTAAATGCCTGGGCAGCACTGATATTGGGCCGTATCGGTGACCCTCAGGCTGTGCCGGCACTAACCGCGGCGTTAAGTAATAACGACACCGACACTCGAAACCGCGCTGTCGGTGCCCTCAGCCTCATTGGCGAAACCGAAGCAGAAGGAGCTTTCATTGAGGCGCTCCGATCCGGTAACCGCGATGCTCAGATTACGGCATTAGTGGAGCTCGAGAAGACGGCTAGCGTTAACGCAGTCCCTGCGATCGCCGATACGGCACGAGAAAATGACGGAATGGTGAGCAAGACTGCCATCGACACGCTAGGTGGTATCGGCGATGCATCGGCGGTAGCACCGCTCGTGGAACTTGCCCTCGGCACTAACCTAGACGACAGTCTCCGCCGCGCTGCCATCATGAACTTACACCGGATGGCAATTCCAGAGGCAACCGCAGGGCTTCAAGAAGTCATCACTGGGCTTGGCGAACAAGAAGGCACCGACGAACTCCTTCAGCTGGCCCGCGATCAAGGCTAACCCCCCCGGGTTCAAAGATTCATGGAGGTTCAACCCCGCATGGATGAGACTGCTCTCGATTCCATCCTTGAGGTACAGGAAGCTGTAGAGGCACCCGACGATTTCGTTGCCAACGCCGTTGTTTCCAACCCCGCTGCCCAACGCGCCTCAGCCGCGGAGGACCCAGAGGCGATATGGGAAGCTGCAGCTAATGAGCTTGAGTGGTTTCGGCCTTGGGACACCGTTTTCGAGGGGGATCCACCCGACTTTTCTTGGTTCCCTGGCGCCCAATGCAACATTGTCTACAACGCCATTGAGCGACATCTCCTAACCTGGAGGCGACACAAGGTTGCGCTCATTTGGGAAGGAGAGAACGGAGACCATCAAGCGTTCACCTTTGCCGAGCTCGCGCGCGAGGTAAACCTACTTGCCTCTGCTCTACGGGCACGTGGTATCGGTAAGGGTGATCGAATTACCCTGTACATGGGTGTCTCACCACAGCTCGCTATTGCCATGCTCGCATCGGCCAAAATCGGGGCCATTCATAGCGTTGTGTTCGGGGGATTTTCCGCTGATGCGCTCCGTGACCGCATTCAGGATGCCAAAGCCAAGGCTCTGATTACTGCAGATGGTGCTTACTATCGAGGCAACGTTGTCCCACTCAAACCTGCAGCCAATGCTGCCGCCGATGAGTGTCCCACCCTTGAGTGCGTCGTTGTTTACCAACGGTGTGGAGTTGAGGTCGAGATGGTCGACGGTCGCGATATTTGGTGGCACGACTTTGTCGCCGGCGCTTCCACCGAAGCAGGCACAGAGGTTATGGAGGCCAATGACCCACTGTACATTCTCTATACCTCTGGGACGACCGGCCGCCCGAAGGGCATCCAACATCGCCATGGCGGCTACATGGTGGGCACTTACCTGACAACCAAGTGGGTCTTTGATCTGAAGGACACTGATTTGTACTGGTGTGTAGCCGATATGGGTTGGGTCACTGGTCACTCTTATGTGGTGTATGGACCCCTGCTGAATGGCGCCACGGTCTTTATGGCAGAGGGGGCACCAGACTACCCGGACATGGGCCGCTGGTGGCGAACTATTGAGCGATACGGAATAAACATTTTGTATGCTACGCCAACCGCTATTCGTATGTTCATGCGTACTGGAGAGGAATGGCCAAACCGCTTTGACCTTTCCAGCCTGCGTCTACTAGGCACTGTAGGCGAGCCTATTAATCCCGAAGCGTGGCGCTGGTATGATCGCGTCATCGGCAAAGGTCGCTGCCCGATCGTCGACACTTGGTGGCAAACGGAAACCGGATCAATCCTAATTACATCACTGCCCGCGGAACCACAAAAGCCTGGTTCAGCAGGCCTTCCTTTCCCCGGCATCGAGGCCGACGTGGTTGACAAGCAGGGCAACCCGTGCGCCCCGGGCGAAGGTGGCTGGCTGGTAATTCGCAGACCTTGGCCATCGATGTTGGCGACCATCTATGGAGACCACGACCGCTACGTCGAAACATACTGGACAGCAGTGCCCGGCTGCTACGCGTCCGGTGATGCAGCTGTGCGCGATACCGATGGATACATACGGGTACTCGGCCGCATGGACGACGTGCTAAACGTTGCCGGTCATCGGCTCGGGACGATGGAAATCGAAAGCGCGCTGGTTGCACACAACGCGGTGGCCGAGGCTGCGGTTATCGGCGTAGCTCATGACCTGAAAGGCCAAGTGCCAAAAGCGTTCGTTATTCTTTCGGCCGGTATGAACGCCAGCGACACCCTCTCCAATGAATTGCGCGACCATGTCGCTCGAACCATCGGTAAGATAGCTCGTCCAGATTCAATCGAGTTCGTTGAGACCTTGCCGAAGACACGTTCCGGAAAAATCATGCGTCGTCTCCTGAAGGCCAAAGAAGCAGGGCAAGATATTGGTGACACCTCGACCCTAGACCCGATGAGTTTTGCCGACGAAGAGGAGTAGAGACGGTGATATCAATGGGGCAAACAGACTCGATCAGCTTAGTCAGCGAGACCAACGAAGAGCGAAGTGGACCGTGGGGGATTCGAACCCCCGACCTCCGGCATGCGAGGCCGGCGCTCTCCCAACTGAGCTAACGGCCCAAAAAAACTGCTTAGTCCGATGGCCCTGCCGCACCCACCATCTCGATGATGGCCATCTCGGCTCGATCACCGACACGAGTCTCAATACGCATGATACGCGTGTAACCACCGGGCCGCTCGGCGTAGCGAGGCGCTAACTCATTGAACACTTTGCTAAGTACATCCTTGTCTCGGATGACTCGGGAAGCGTGACGTCGGGCATGAAGCGTGTCGCGTTTGCCTAGCGTTACCAACCTCTCAGCGACAGGGCGAACCGCCTTGGCTTTAGCTAACGTTGTCGTTACACGCTCATGGCGCAGAAGATCTGTGGCGAGGTTTCGAAGCATCGCTTGACGATGTGAAGCATCGCGTCCCAGCTTGGCGACCTTCTTGCGGTGGCGCATGGTTCGCTACTCCGTATCGCGGTGTGTCAATCCGCCGGTGGGCCGGGCAGGTCAGACAGATCCATTCCGGGGGCCAGATCAAGTTCGGCGAGGACTTCCTTTATTTCTTGCAGCGATTTCTTGCCAAAGTTTTTCGTCCTGAGCATCTCGGGTTCGGTCTTTTGGACCAAGTCCCGAATCGTCTGAATGTCGGCATTCTTCAGGCAGTTATAGGACCGAACTGACAGCTCAAGCTCGTCAACAGGCCTATCCAACGTGGCCTGAAAAGCAGCCATGTCCTCATCTACTTCTTCGACCTCTGCTTCAGGTTCTTCTTCAAAATCAACAAAGATGGCGAGATGGTCCCGGATCAGTTTAGCGGCAAGAGCCACAGCGCGGTCAGGTGTAACTGTACCGTTAGTCCAACATTCGAGAACCAAGCGCTCATAATTCGTGTTGCGGCCCAAGCGAGCAGTCTCGACCCCATAGTTGACTCTGCGCACTGGTGAGTGCACCGAGTCCATCAGGATCCAACCGACGCTCATATCGTCTTCAAGATTGCGGTCGCCGGATACGTACCCACGGCCATTACGAAGTCGTAGCTCCATTGACAAATGGCCACCTTTAGACACCGTACAGATGTGTGCATCAGGGGCCAGGCATTCAACACCGGGGTCTTCCTCAATGTCCCCAGCGGTTACCTCACCCGCACGCTTTGCATTGAGAACGAGAGTTTTAGGCTCGTCAGTGTGCAGCCTAAAAGGAATGTCCTTCAGATTCAGAATCAGATCGGTGGTGTCCTCAACAACGTCGGGGAGCGAGCTAAACTCATGCAGCACACCCTCGATCTTAATACCGGTGATTGCGGCGCCCTCGATCGATGAGAGCAACACCCGGCGCATAGCATGACCAATCGTAACCGCAAAACCACGCTCGAACGGCTGTGCAGAAAATTTGCCGTAACGGTCCGTCAGTGACTCCAGATCGAACTCAAGCCTCTTGGGCCGCTGGAAACCGGTCCAAAGCATTCTCTTTATCCTTCCTGATCCCCCCGCAGCGCGGGTACGATTCTCTTCTGTTGTGTTGTCGAGGGACCCATTACTTCGAGTAAAGCTCGACGATTAGCTGTTCTTGGATGTCGATATCGAGGTCCGCACGCGTCGGTAGCTGGACTACTCTCCCCTCTAGCGAGTCGAGATCAGCTTGTAACCAGTTTGGGCGTTCGACAGCTGTAGCATTCTCAGCAGCCATCTTGATTTCGATATTTTTCTTCGAACCCGATGCCACCGCAATGACATCACCCTGGCTAGTCTGATACGACGGAATATCGACGCGACCACCATTCACCTGAATGTGCCCATGCCGGACGATCTGTCTCGCATGGGCGCGCGAAAGAGCCAATCCAGTTCGGTACACGACATTGTCGAGGCGACGCTCGAGGCCAATTAGGAGAGCCTCACCAGTGATCCCCCGGCGCTGTGCCGCCTCCTTAAAATACTTGCGGAACTGACGCTCGAACACGCCATAGATCCGTTTAACTTTCTGCTTCTCACGTAACTGGACCTGATAATCCGATGGACGACGACCTCGACGACGGCCATGCTGCCCCGGAGGATAGTTGCGGCGCTCAATGGCACACTTGTCCGACAAGCAGCGGCTTCCCTTAAGAAAGAGCTTGGAGCCCTCACGTCGGCAAAGTCTACATACGGGACCACTGTAGCGAGCCACTACTTCCTCCTATGCCTGTCCTCAGACCCTGCGGCGCTTCCGTGCACGACAGCCGTTATGCGGGATTGGCGTAACGTCCCGCACCGAAATAACATCGAGCCCAGCAGTTTGCAGGGCGCGCATCGCTGATTCGCGGCCCGAACCTGGGCCCTTAACCCGAACCTCCACACGCTTCATTCCGTGCTCGCGCGCCTTCTGTGCCGCGTCCTGTGCGGCGATCTGTGCTGCGAACGGTGTCCCCTTGCGCGAACCCTTGAAACCATTTGAGCCAGCGCTCGACCAGGCCACTGCGTTCCCGTCAAGGTCTGAGATTAAAATCAAAGTGTTATTGAACGAAGCCTGGATATGGGCAATACCTGCAGGCACGTTCTTCTTAACCTTCTTTTTCCCTGTTTTGCGTTTATCCATCTGCCTATGTGTTCCTAGTGACGTGCGACTTGCTTCCTCTTTACCGCCAATCGCTTAGGGCCCTTCCGGGTGCGAGCGTTGGTCTTGGTCTTCTGGCCTCGGACCGGCATGTTGCGACGGTGGCGAAGTCCACGGTATGAACCAATCTCGATCAGTCGCTTGATATTCATCTGGACTTCTTTACGCAGATCACCCTCCACTCCACCATCGCGGTCAATAATCTGGCGAATGCGACTGACCTCTTGCTCAGTGAGGTCCTTTACCCGTTGATGCGGCTCGACCTTAGCGCTTGCTAGTATTTCAAGCGATCGCCCTCGACCGATGCCGTAAATACTAGTCAGCGCGATCTCAATACGCTTTTCCAAGCGCAAGTCAATTCCGGCAATACGAGCCATCCACAAGTCTCCTTAGACAAACCTAACAGTGGTTCAGCCGACTACCCCTGGCGCTGTTTGTGCTTCGGGTTTTCGCAGATCACGTACACCCGCCCACGACGGCTGACGATCTGGCATTTGTCACACATACGACGCACTGATGCACGAACCTTCACGAATGACACCTCTCGGGGGGTCGTCCTGAACGGACGCGAAGCGCTTGATTTTAACAGCCTGCAGCCTTATCCGACAGCCAACCCACACCCTCATTTATATCGGTAGATAATTCGTCCCCGAGACAAGTCGTAGGGAGAGAGTTGAACGAGCACCTCGTCGCCGGGGAGAATGCGAATAAAATATTTGCGCATTTTCCCAGAGATATACGCTAATACCTTGTGCCCGTTCTCCAGTTCGATACGAAAACTGGCGTTAGGCAAGCACTCGGTAACCTTCGCTTTGACTTCTATTACTTCTTCTTTAACCGACATATGTCCTCAAGATAAATTCCTTAAGCGTAACCACTCGCTTTACGCATATGAGTCTGTGGCGCGCTCAGAACCCAGGGGCCTTCCTCAGTTATCGCTACACTGTGTTCGAAATGAGCCGACGGCCGACGATCCTTGGTAACGGCAGTCCAGCCATCGCCCAGGATCTCAACTTCATGAGTCCCCATGTTCACCATGGGCTCGATCGCTAAAACCATTCCACCACGTAGCCTTTGACCAACCCCTGGTCGACCGAAATTGGGAATTTGAAGGTCTTCATGTAGCACCGACCCAATACCGTGACCGACAAACTCGCGAACAACAGAAAATCCAGCCGCCTCAACGTGTGACTGCACAGCGTGCGAAATGTCTCCAACACGTTTCCCGACTCGGCATTGATCAATGGCGCGTTGTAGTGACTCCTCGGTTATCCGCAAGAGTCGTTCAATTTCAGCATCCACGGGAGGAACAGCTACAGTGGTAGCTGAATCGCCATAAAAGCCTTCAATTTTGACTCCCAGATCCATGCTAATTATGTCTCCTGGCGCAACTTTACGCTCGTGCGCCGGGATACCATGCACAACTTCTTCATTCAATGATGCGCAGACACTTCCCGGAAAGCCACGATATCCCTTGAAGGCGGGATCGCCCCCAAGTTCACGAACCCGACCCTCAGCGTACTCATCGAGTTCCCCTGTGCTGACTCCTGGCTGCACGCGCTGCACAAGCTCGCCAAGGACTTGAGACACCACCTGGTTGGCACGGTGCATAATCTCAAGTTCGGTCCTCGATTTGCAAATGATCATCCCTGTAGATGCTCCCGTACAGTGGCGTCCATTCGGTCAAAGATTTCGTCAACGGTACCAATGCCAGCAATCTCGGCCATGACACCCTTGTCACGGTAAAATTCCACAAGCGGTTCGGTGAGTTCTCGGTAGACACGTAAACGTTCCAAGACAACGTGATCTGCGTCATCGTCCCGCTTACCTGCCTCACCTGCCTCCTCCCGACGACCCGAGATTCGCCGTATAACCTCTTCTTCCGGAACATCAAGCACAAGAACAAGACTGCTTCGGCCCTGGCCGATTCGCTGAACTAGCGGGTCGAGCGTTTCCGCTTGACCCGCAGTGCGCGGGTACCCATCAAGGATTGCTCCCAAAGCGCAGTCGGGCTGAGAGAGCCGGTCTTCTACAACCTCAAGCATAACGTCATCCGGGACGAGTTCCCCCGCCTCCATGATCCCTTCCACCCTCTTGCCAAGCGGCGTGCCAGCAGCAACCGCCGCACGCAACATGTCACCAGTCGAAATCTGCGGAATGCCATATTTCGTCGCCAAACGAGCAGCCTGGGTGCCCTTGCCTGCCCCGGGTGGACCAAGAAGAACAATCAGCACAATCGTGCTCCCTGAACCAGCATCAGTACCGGCGACCTTTGATTCGGCCACCCTTCATAAAACCTTCGTAGTGTCGCATAACTAGTTGGCTCTCAACCTGCCTTACCGTGTCCATGGCGACTCCAACAAGAATTAACAAAGAGGTGCCACCAAAATAGAAGTTGATACCCAGGCCCGTCGTAAACCAGATTGGCAATGCACTGTCCAGTAACGGCCCAATAAGGGGAATCGGTGCGACCTGGAAGCCTGCAAGTAAGAACTGCGGCAATAAGGAAACCACCGTAAGGTAGATGGAGCCAATGAACGTCAGCCGCGTCAGGATACCGTCGATATAGTCGGCTGTGCGCTTGCCGGGGCGGATGCCAGGAATAAAACCGCCGTACTTTCTCATGTTGTCGGCTACATCGACCGGATTAAAAATGATTGCTGTATAAAAGTAACAAAAGAAAATAATGCTCGCCGCGTACATGATCGTGTACACAGGATGCCCCCAGGTGAGCGCCAGCGTGACCGCCTGCGCCCATGGGTGGGTTACAAACTGGGTGATAGTCTGCGGAAACATGATAATTGACGATGCAAAGATAACCGGGATGACGCCAGCTGTATTGACACGAATTGGCAAATGGGTACTTTGACCACCGTACATTTTCCGGCCGACTACACGTTTAGCGTACTGTACTGGTATACGCCGCTGCGAACTTTCCATGAGAACGACGAAGCCTGTGACGGCGACCATCACCACAACCAGGATCAGCATCGTAAAGATGTTCAAAGACCCGACTTCGAGTTGAGCATAGGTACTAATAATGCCGCTCGGCAAACCCACTGCGATTCCGGAAAAGATCAGCAGCGAGATACCGTTCCCAACGCCACGCTCAGAAATTTGCTCACCAAGCCACATTAGAAACGCGGTTCCGGTGGTCAATGTCAGTATCGCCATAAACCGGAACCCCCAACCTGGGTTCAGAACGAACGGTTGGTTGCCGGTTTGAGCCTCAAGTGCAAAGGAGATACCAGCCGATTGAATGATCGACAACATAACGGTCAGATAGCGTGTGTAGCGCGTGATCTTCTTGCGGCCAAGCTCTCCCTCTTTCTGTAACTTCTCTAGGTAAGGCCAAACAACAGTAAGAAGCTGCAGAATGATCGAAGCCGAAATGTACGGCATGATACCAAGAGCAAACACCGTCATCTGGCTCAGAGCCTGACCAGAAAACAAGTTCACCAAGCCAAAGAAGTTTCCCTGCTGCGCGTTGAAGAACTCAAGAATTGCATCGGAATTGACACCCGGAATCGGAATGTTCGCGCCGATCCGAAACACTGCGAGCAAACCAAAGGTGTACAGCACGCGGTTCCGTAGGTCGGGAATCGCAAAAATATTGCGGACCGTGTCCCTCACTCGGTTACCTCATCGCCAGCGCCTGATACCTCGACAATATCATCATCCTCACTACCAGCGACTTTCGAACCCTCTGGCTCAGATGCTACCCCCTCGACGTCTTCAGGATCACTTCCTGCCTCCTCGACAGTTCCATTCTCGCCACCGCCACCGACCTCCGTATCCATAGCTTCAGTCTCGGATGCCGCTGTCTCAGCGACGACTTCAGCATTACTCATCAACTCGGCGGTAGATTCAGTGTCAGGACCAGTCAGGCGGATGACCTCAGCCTTACCGCCAGCAGCTTCAATCTTTTCAGCCGCAGTCTTGGAAAAACGATGCGCTCTGATAGTCACCGCTGCCTCAAGCTCGCCTCGGCCAAGAATGACGATACCGTCGAAACGTCCCTTGATTACGCCGAACTTAGTAAGCATCTCGGGATCAACGGTCTCACCGCTGGTGAAACGATCCAACTGGCTCAGATTCACCTCGGCCCACACTTTACGGAAAGGATAGTTACTGAACCCCCGCTTTGGGATACGACGCACAAGTGGCATCTGCCCCCCCTCAAACGCCTCTTTTCGCTTGTATCCCGAACGTGACTTTGCGCCCTTGTGGCCACGACCGCTGGTCTTCCCAGTTCCTGAGCTACGGCCGCGACCAACGCGCTTACGAGGCTGCCGGGCTACGGACTTCTTCCGCACGTCGTGCAGCTTCATGATTTGCCTCCACTCGCCTTCTTCTTGGTCGTCGTCTTTCTAGCGGTTTTTTTCTTAGTTGCCTTTTTCTTAGTTGCCTTCTTCTTAGTTGCCTTCTTCTTGGTTGCCTTCTTCTTGGTTGCCTTCTTCTTGGTTGTTTTTCTCTTTTTCGCCTTCTTCTTAGTCGTCGTCGGAGTGGCCGGTACCTCCACGGACACGACCTTCTCCGGCTCCCCAGCTCCCTTTACAGCAGCGGCGCTAGTCTGCTTCGTCTTTGGTTCTTCCCGGAGCAGATCAGGCCTCTCGATACTCACGAGGTGAGCAATGGCCCGTACAATGCCACGGACAGCTGGATTGTCGGGCCGTTCCACAACCTGCCCGATGCGGCGAAGCCCAAGTGTCCGCAAAGCCTCGCGCTGTCTTAACGTCTGTCCAATGCGGCTACGAACCTGGCGGATTTGTAAAACGGATGCGTTCTTTGCCACTCTATCGTCCCCCGTCTTCTAGCCGCTAACGTCGCTGTAACTCTGGTGCGGTTTAACACTGTCGGGGTCCAGTCCGCGCATCTTGGCAATCTGGTCTCCATCGCGAAGCTCTCCAAGAGCCTCGAACGTCGCCTTCAACATGTTGTGCGGGTTATGGGAACCCAGACACTTTGTCAGGATGTCCTGGTAACCAGCCAGCTCAACCACAGCTCGGATCGCAGCACCGGCAATAACTCCGGTGCCAGGAGAAGCCGGCTTGAGCAGAACTTGCCCGGCCCCGAACTTTCCGACAACACGGTGCGGGATAGTCGTCCCCATCATCGGGAACTCACGCAGATCCTTCCGCGCCACCTGTACCGCCTTCCGGATGGCCAGGGGCACCTCCTTTGCTTTCCCAAGCCCGTAGCCAGCGTGGCCGTGCTTGTCACCGACAACTACCAGCGCGTTAAAACCAAGGTTCTTACCCCCTTTTACAACCTTGGTAACACGGTTAATGGCAACAACGGTGTCCTGAAGCTCGTGTTCCAACGAGTCCGGATCGATTCGATCAGTATGGCTCATAGTCAGACCTTCCTGGCTAAAACTCGAGACCGACTTCGCGTGCAGCATCAGCGACAGCGCGGACGCGACCATGATACGCATAACCACCACGGTCAAAGACAATCTTAGAAATACCCACAGCCTTGGCGCGCTCGCCAAGCATTTTTCCTGCTGCAGAGGCGGCTGGGACAGTGGCCCCGCGTCTAAAGCTCTGTTCCTTGAACGAAGCCTCCTGGGTCGAGACTGACACCAACGTCTTGCCCTCAACATCATCTATCAGTTGCAAGTGCAAATGGCGGACGGAACGAAATACCGTGAGACGAGGTCTCTCCGCAGTGCCACTCACACGGCGGCGAATTCGCTGCCGCACAGCAGCCCGTCGGATCTCCTTTTTCTTGCGCCGTTGTCTCAACATGTCCCTCTAAGCCCCCAATGCACTGACACCAGCCTTGCCGACCTTCTTGCGTACAATCTCGTCGGCATAACGAACTCCCTTGCCCTTGTAGGGATCAGGGGGACGGAATCGCCTTATCTGCGCCGCAATCTCACCCACTTGCTGCTTGTCAATGCCCCTGACGAAGATCTTGGTTTGGTCCTCGACGTTGATTTCGATGCCTTCCGGTATCGGAAAGTTCACCGGATGTGAGAAGCCAAGTTGCAAGACGAGTCTTTTGCCTTCCATCTTGGCCCGGTAGCCAATTCCTTGAATTAGAAGGTCGCGCTGAAAGCCCTCGTGAACCCCTTGCACGGCGTTGGCTGCGAGCGCACGGGCCAACCCGTGGTATGCACGGGTTTGTTTCTCGTTGTTAGCACGCTCGAAACGCAGACTGCGTTCCTCTTCGATCATGGTGATACCAGGGGGAACCGGGCTGTCCAGCTTGCCCTTCGGGCCGCTGATCTTCAGCGCATCACCCTTCCGCTGGATGGAAACCCCTTCCGGCAACGTAATTGGCATCAATCCGATTCTTGACATGACTACCAGACTCTACAAATAACTTCGCCGCCAACCCCAAGTTCCCGGCAACGACGATCGGTTAACACACCTTGCGAAGTTGAAACGATTGCCACTCCCAGACCATTGAGAACAACTGGCACGTCTTCTTTGCCACAGTAGATTCGCCGCCCCGGTTTGCTGACTCGCTCAATGTGGCGAATCACTGGTTTCCGGCCCTCGACATACTTCAAAGACAATTCGATGCTGCTCGCATTCTCACCTCGTTCAAGCTCAACTTCCCCGACAAACCCCTCTTCGCTGAGAATACGAGCGATTTCCTTCTTAAGCCCAGAATAGGGAATCACAACGGAGTCGTGCTTCGCTTCCATTCCGTTGCGAATACGGGTCAGCATGTCGGCAATAGGATCAGTCATCATCGGTCGATTTCCTACCAGCTCGCCTTACGAACACCTGGAATCTCACCACGCAAAGCGCGCTCCCGGAAACAAATCCGGCACATCTGGAAGCGGCGTAAATACCCACGGACACGCCCACAGATACG
>Ga0209753_1000881_pt1 | contig 12752 bp, 10 predicted proteins | sample METZYME_3_550m_FD_187550 | JGI IMG/M metagenome (GOLD analysis project Ga0209753, IMG submission 187550) | Marine microbial communities from oxygen minimum zone in mesopelagic equatorial Pacific - METZYME_3_550m (SPAdes) (version 2) | ecosystem: Environmental > Aquatic > Marine > Oceanic... | reverse complement strand
ACAGTTGTGGCCATTGCCCACATATTGCATAAGCTTGGAAAGCGGCCTTGCATTATTAGTAGGGGTTACATGAGAGAAACAACGGGAACTGTGGTAGTATCAGATGGAGAAAATGTTCTCGTGCCTTGGAATGAAGCCGGTGACGAAGCCTTTCTTATGGCACAGCAACTTCCAACTGTGCCAGTGATCGTGGATGAGGTGAGGTACCGAGGCGCTATTTTGGCGATGGAACGTTTTAAATGTGATGTGATTATTCTTGATGATGCCTTCCAGCACCGCGCCGTTGAGAGGGACTTGGATATCGTGCTGATAAACAGCCGAGAGCCACAGGAACACTATAAGATGATGCCCTATGGCCGTTTGCGTGAGCCAGTCTGGTCACTAAAGCGGGCAGACTTGGTAATCTGGAGCAGAGCTGATCAATCACGGCCAGCAGCGACCATCAGAAAATGGGTGCATCAACGTTCACTAAAGAGTTTGAAGAGCGGCCTTTCCATGACGGGTACTGAATGTTTGAAAGGGGTGAAGGTATTCTCTTTTTGCGGCATTGGGGATCCAGAATCATTTCTCTTTCTTTTGAATCAACTTAATATGGAAGTGATTGAGTTACAGCCATTTCCCGATCACCACGTTTACAGCGAATCAGAAATAGCACAGCTAAAAACAAAAGCGACGAGCTTGGGTGCAACTCACCTTGTTACAACAGAGAAAGACTGGGTGAAGCTTCCAGAAAGTGAAAGACAAGACAGGTATATTCGCTATGTCCCTGTTGAAACAGTTTTTCTGAACAATGGGGAGGCGACGCTTGAGAAAGAGCTAAAAGGGCTCTTTTAATGGCTTAGTTCAAGGCGGCCACGCCAACAGTAAATATTGTTCCGACAAAAGCGAGCAGGAGAGGCCAACTTGTGGAGATAAACTGTTGGGAAGAGGGGTCTTCGAATACGTGAACCCGAAATTCATGCGAGGTGGCTGAGCCCCGTTCGTCTACCGCTGCAATGACAATGTCGTTAACGCCCCGCTGAGCCATTCTCGGTTTCCACCTGAGCATACCAGTATCAGGATCGAAACGGGCATATTTCGGAATTTTCACAGGCCGGAGCTTAACCTCATCACCATTGAGATCTTCTGTTACCATTCTGTATCGGTATTCAAAATTGGTGAGAGCCACAGGTTTTGGTTGAGTCAGAACGTTGGGTGAAATATTAACAAAAAGTCTTGTCTCCTGTATATCAGTAGTATAGCTGTCACTTACCTCTACTGAAAAAAGGCGGCTGTTGATTTGTGACGGTGTGGGGTTCCACGATATGCGCCCGTCCCGAGTGATCTGCATCCCCTTTGGAGCCTTGGCAAGGCTGAAGGACAGCTCCCGGTCAGAATTCTTGTCTTCCACTACGACTTTGTACTTGTAAAGTTCATTAACACGAGCGGTTTTGGGCGCCGTTGAAATGATAGTAGGAGAATGATTGATATAGAGTTCAAAGCTTTGCTCATCTTTGGTATAACCGTCGGACACCATATACGCGATAGTGTGGCTGTCGTACTGATTGGGGGAGGGCGTCCAGGAGATTGTCCCTGTGTACTCATCTACAAACATGCCATCCGGGAAGTCAAGCAATGTGTACCTCACAAACGGCACACGATCCACCAGAACCTTAGGCGGCTTGCCTTTGTTGCCTTCGAAAAAGTGCCAGAGAATATCCTTGATCTTCACCGTTCTGCCGCCGACCCTTTTTATAACAACGATAAGTTGGTCATCCTCGTAGAAGATATCCTGAACGTAGCGCTTCAGATTGATGCGCGATACAGTTTCTTCCTCTTCTCCCGGTTCTTCACCATCCACCTTTTCTTCATCCATGTCAATGAGAATTGATTTCTTAGCTTTGAATTCACCGATATATCGATCGATATTTTCTCGATAAACATCATCATCTATCTCTACAGCGAAAACATGACCATCTTTTACGGAGTAAACAGGTGTAATCTTGGCATAGGGCATAAGAGACCCTTCATTCAAGTCTTTTGTTCCTATCTCATAAGTTAATGATTCACCCACAGAGCCGAGGGTGGGTGGTTCAGAAACAATCTGGATGGGAGCATTTACAAAGAAGTCATATGACTGTACGTGGGACATGTGACCGTCCGATATTTCAATTTCGGCAGTAGAAAAATCGAGATTTGCTTCCGTCGGAACCCATAGAATACGTCCTATAGAAGGATCCACACGCATCCCCTCAGGCAGTTTTATGGGTTCATATCTAATAATGTCAAACTCATTGGGGTCATCCACCACAATTTGAAAATCGAAGGTATCATTTAGGGCAATTTTTGTCATGGGTTCAGGAACGGAAGATAAAATCGGAGGGTGATTGACAAACAGGGCGACACTTTGGGTGTCTACAGCGATTCCGTGATTTGCTGCAATAACAAAGCGCTGAGTATCAATTTGAGTGCTTTGGGGTGTCCAGATGATCTGCCCCATGTTGTCAACCATCATCCCGTAAGGTGAATATACAAGGGTGTAGACCAGTTCTTGTTGTTTGTCTTCGGGCATTCGCACGTTGACTTTGTAGCGATACTCTTCTCCAACGGTACCACTCAATTCCGGCAGCGAGGTAATTACCACCTGCCCACGGGAATAAAGTTTCAGACTTTGTACGTCACGGTCAAACCCGTCTGATGCTATGACCCTCACATCGTAAATGTCAATATGAGAAGCATTTGTCTGCCATTTCAGCAATCCATCCTGTTCAATTGTCATTCCCTCCGGCGCTTTCTCAAGTGTGTGTCTGATGAAGGCATCCTCATTTTTGTCTGTAACATCCACCTGATAGACGAAAGGGTCGCCAGCCACAAATTCTGTCTCTCCGGGATAAGATACGATTTGGGGCGGATCGTTAACATAAATCCAAAATCGAGATTCAATGGTGGCCAGCTCTGGAACCACCTGATATGTTACCACCCCTTCTTCATCTGTCTTGATGATATCAACGGTCTCACCTACTTTCATCTTCAGCAAAAAGGACAATTGGTACGCACCCAACTGCATATCGTCCGGGACCCATTCAATGGATTTTGTCTCGTAGTGGAAATACATTCCACGAGGGGGAGGGGTAACCCAACGGAAGCTAAAAAATTCTCGGTCATCTTCTTCCGGAATGGTGTAGGCGAAGGTCTGATTAACAGGGAGAACATAAGTTGGTAGTATCCCGAGAGGTAGGGGTTGACCTTCAGCTGGCGGAACAATAGGCATCTCCTCAATAGTTTCTTCCATGCGGACCTGTGGGATGTAGGTATCAACTAGAATTTCTTCAGGATATTCTGGTATTGAACCTAATTCAAAGTAGAAAATCTCACTTTGCTGTCCCGTCCATCCGCCGGCAATGACAGTCCCGAGATATATCCCATCCACAATCTCGGGAATCACAGAAAAAATTTGAGGACCTTCAGAATCTTCTCCAGCAGCAATGGAGAAATATTCATTGAGACGCGGCGCATCCATACGGGTGCCGTAAGACGCTGTAACAATACCTTGTTGTCCACTGATAAGTAACAGATCCATAAGGCCGTCTTGGTTGAAATCCGCATGCTTTAAATCAGAAAGGGGCCCAGCCTCTATGCCAAGTTCAACAACCTCAATTTTTTGACCAACCATGGAAAGTGATATGACGTGCCCTGACTGAAATGGAATTAAGATATCATCGGTTTCATCACTGTTCCAATTAAGGGTAGCTAGAGAACGGGTCAGAATGTTTGACATTCCGGGAACACGATGGAGTAGGTTCGGGCCAGCGCCCAGGACACCCCCGGAATTCAAAAAGGACTGAATCCTCAGAATATTTCTTTCTGGGCTGAAAGCAAAAAGGTCAGAAAGACCATCCCGGTCGAAATCAACACCAGCCACATGAACGTAGCCGGCACTTGTTGAAAAATCTTGAAGAAGAAATGACTGAATTTCATTAAACAGACGTTCCTCTCCATCAGAAAGCCCTATAACAGTCACCACAGCTTCAGGGCCTGTCAAGGCAATGGCAACCTCTTCTTTACCATCTCCTTCAAGATCTACAATATCGATATTGCTGATAGCCTGACCGCTTTGAGGACCAGTGAGGGCTGTGGATAGAGCCGGCTCTGCAGAGAAGCCACCACCTATCCAGTCGTAAACATAAAGCACCCCTTGACTAAGGTCTCGATTGTCCGCTGTTTTTACATTAGCGGCGATAAATAATTCGGAGGTTCCACTTCCGTTAAGATCTGTGATGCGAGCAGCTACAATGTTTCCGTCAATCTTTTGCGGCGTATCCAAGTTCCAGATCAGTTGAGGAAAACCGAGATCATCGATTTCATAGTACGCAACTCTGGATACAACCCCACCAGTTTCCCTATCCTGCTCGAAGGCAATGAACTCAACGAGATCATCATTATCCAAGTCATACACACCATCCATGTGGGTGATTTGAAGATTTTGACCCGAGAGGCCAGACAAAAACATAAAGGGAAGAGCTACGGAAGTTTTTAGAATGTTTCTCATTTACGGCTTTACAAGAACAGTAAAAAGGACGGACTCTATTTTGGTGGTTGACCGAACAGTAACGCCCAGGCCTTTGATCTCATTCACAACAGGGCGTCCGCTACTGCCCTCTACTGTCATCTGAAATTCTATTTGATGTACACCCACTTGAGAAGGGACCGGAGTCCAGGTGATGATTTTGGAGGACGGATCAAAACTGGCACCACTTGGTAAGGAGACAGGTCGGAAGGAGATCATGGTGCCACTGGAGGGTTCTACAGGATAAACAAAAATTTCTCCGACGTATAAAGTGTCAGAAATACCCGAGCCAGCCGGTGCTCCAGCACCTTCTCCAAGAGTGGACAATTGTATCTGTCGCATTCTTCCAGTTGGCGGTCCGGCTGTTAGGGTTGCGGTGGGGGAAGAAGTTGTGTTGTTGGAATTATTGTTCACCGATGAAAGAGCAACCTGTTGCATTCGCCCACTGAGTGCAGTCTGGAGTTGAGCGGGTTCAGTGTCGGCTACTGTTTCTGACGGTATAACGGGAACTGCTGACAGTTGAACTCTGGATAGAGGGCTCTGCGAAACAGGCTCTGGCTCCTCCTCTGGCATCGGCTCCGGGACATCCTCCACTGGCTGCGGGTTGAGCTGAGCCTGTGAAAGAGGTTGTGGTTCAGGCTCTACTTCTGCTTCACTTTCTTGGGCTATAACCGGAGAAGCACTTAGGCTCAGCTGCTGTAAAGGAGAGCCCACCATGCCCAATTCAGCGCGGTTAAGAAGTATCTCATTAATGTCAGTTTCTGTTAGTGGATCTTTAAACCGGAACAGGGAGGCACGAGATAAATCAACAACAACAATTTGAAAGTCATCACCCTGTTTTTTTATTGCCAGAACGGCTCCTAATTCAAATGGAAGCACCACCTCCTTGATCCCGTCATCATCGATGTCAACTTCTGCAATACCGCTCTGTATGAGCCCTAAGGACATAGGGACTTCGTTGGAGTACATGGACACAGCCGACGGGCCTTTGGTGAGACGGCCACCGTCACTAATAAAAACCTGGATTCTCAGACGATTTTGCTCTGGGCTTACGGCCATTAAATCAGGGAAATTATCTTCATTATAGTCGACTTGTGTGACAAAGAGTGGCCCAGAACCTACGTTAAGGACGTCTGAGGACAATTCTTGGAGTGTGTTTAATTCGCCATCTATTTCATTGAGCACTTTCACTGACACGAGACGTGTAGGGCTTCCTTCGGCATAAGCAATTTCATGGCCTTCGTTGTTATCAAAATCGAGAATCGTCAGCCCTGACGGGCGGATGCGTGCGTTATTTTTTACACCGCCAATTGTAAGGGATGGAGACGGTGAAAAATCAACACCTGTCCACTGGAAGACCTTCAGCCAAGGAAGATCATCCGCACCGGCACCCAGAGATGATGATCGGCTGAGAAGAACAATCTCCGGTGACTCGTCTCCATTGATATCACCTACCTGAGCTGTTACAAGATGGTCCACGGTCGTGTGGCGCCAGATTTCCATGTGAGCGCCAAAATCATCAATCTCATAATAAACAGCACTTGAGGGTGCCGCATCACTCATGCCCTTTTTTTCTATAGCAAGGAATTCACTTAGGCCATCACCGTCTAAATCAAAGGTTGGACTCAAAGAGACGACATTTTTCTGAGCGTTAAGGTTGAGCAGCGGGAATAGAGTTATAATACAAAGAAGGGAGACAGCGTTCAACGGAGAACGCAACCCCAACGTACAGTACCTGACTGTTCGGGTCCAATGAAACATTTCTACCTTACCTCGGCTAGCTTTTACAAAGACAGGCGAAGATTCGACCTCTCTCCGTCAGTGAATATATTGGGCGTCCTCTGTAAAACCAAGGAAAAATGGTCAGGCGGTATTTGTTTCTTGTTCCTAAGATAATCGGAAAGTTAAATTTCCTCCTCACTGATCCGAGGTGAGTCGAACATGGGAATACAGATAATAAAAAGCTTTGCATTCTGCGTAATAATTGTGCCCGTTACTTTGGGTGCTCAGGATGATTATTATCCCCCGGAAACTTTTTATGGTGGTGGTGTCGGCTTTAGTCAAATGTTTCTGTTTCAGAATCTAGGTCAGTTGCAAAGCTTTGAAATGTTGGGTTCTGTTGGTGATACAGCTGGTTTTGGGTTTGACTTGACAAAATTTGCCAACCCTTTCATGATTAATGGTGGGGAAGGCTTTTCAAATATAACTGAACGGATTCGCATCGGTGGATATGCCGGTATTGGCTCCTCTTTTATTGCTGAGAAACCTGACATCACCCTGTTTCTTGATTTAGACGGAAATGGCACATATGATACCGGTGAAAAGAAAGAGATTTTTCAGAAACCCCCCGACCTCCAGGCAAAGATTTCCCTGTGGTTTAGTGGTGCAACCATTGAATACCTGTTCCCGCTTTTTCGAGGTTTAGAAATATCCATAGGATCGCTTTTTGGCGTAGGTCGCTTGAATCTTAACATTTCCCATACAGCAGGCAGCCCTTCGTGGAACGATCAACTCACTTCCATTTTTCAAGTGGGAACCGATGGTTTTACACCTGTTTATGACGCCAATGCCGATGGTGCTATAGATACGACTGATATTGATTATGTGCAAAAAAATCAGTTTCCGAACATAGCTATCAACAGCGCCATGACATCACTGTCGGGCACATTCCTTAATGTTCAGCCGTACATTGCTGTTAAGCTGCAACTACTTGACCGTATGGGGTTGCGGATGACCGCAGGCTTTAATGCCGGGACAATAAATGAAGGTGAATGGCGGACTGAAGACAGGAAGCCGATCCTGGACTCTCCAGAGACCGTGCTTAATTCCATGGCTATCCGGGCAATGATTTACTTTGGTTTGTAGTTGCTCCTGCCGCTGACTGTACTGTAAACTTATCTGCCCGAGAAAGATTTTATTAAGAACGTTGTGACAAGAATGAATCATCAAAAACGATATCTGGCTATTGGTGCTATATCTGTCATATTTTTGTTTACAGTGGCTTCTGTGGGGCCGGCCTCCTACAGCAAAGCAGTCAACATATATGAAAAAATTCGCGTTCTTAATCAGATTATTTCCATAGTGAATGAAAACTACGTAGAGCCGGTTAACTGGGACGAAGCTCTGGACGGAGCCTTTCTCGGCCTGCTCGATGAACTGGACCCGCACTCTTCTTATATTTCCCGAGACAAACTTGAAACAGTGAATGAGCAGTTTCACGGGAAGTTTGAAGGCATTGGCATAGAATTTGACCTGCTAGGTGGGTATATAACTGTTATCGCACCAGTGGTGGATTCTCCATCTGATCGTGCCGGATTGCAGCCCGGAGATAAAATTGTCTCCATAGATGGAGAAGATGCTTACGAAATCACGCGGGAAGACGTCTATAATACGTTGAGGGGTCCCAAAGGAACTGCCGTATTGCTTACAATCCGTAGACCGGGCCAGGAAGAAACATTTGACGTTGAGATCATTCGGGACCGGATTCCCATATATAGTCTAATCTCCTCTTTCATGATTGACGATCGGACAGGTTACATGAGATTGACACGGTTCGCTTCCTCCACATCACAAGAAGTTTCAGAGGCTGTTAAGTCTTTGCGAGCAGAAGGGATGACACGGCTCATATTTGACCTTCGCACAAACAGCGGAGGCTATCTTGAACAAGCCGTGAATGTGGCTGATCTTTTCATCACATCCCCGGACACGCTTGTTTACACGGCTGGACGGAAAGCGGAAATGTCAGAGGTTTACGTTGCAAGCCCAAAGCGCGGTTACGGAGATTTCGCTGTTATTGTGTTGATAAACCGCTGGTCTGCCAGTGCCAGTGAAATTGTTGCTGGCGCAGTTCAAGATTTGGATCGGGGCCTTGTGATGGGAGAGACCAGCTTTGGAAAAGGATTAGTTCAGCGGCAGTGGCCCCTTAAAGATGGGTCCGCGCTTCGGGTTACAATTGCCAGGTATTATACCCCCAGTGGAAGGTTGATCCAGCGGCCGTATGACAACGGGACAAGGGATTATTATGAAGATTTGGGCAAGGAAGACAGGGAGGAACTGCTTGACTCTCTGAGAATGGATAAGCCTAAATACAAAACAAAGCGTGGAAGAGAGGTTCATGGTGGCGGTGGTATTTCGCCTGATGTGTATGTACCACTCTCCGAGTATACAGCAACCACCACTCGCTTAGTTGGGCATCCCAGACGACTCACTTTCAATTGGGGGACAGATTATGCCAAAGAGAGAAAGGCTGACTGGAAAGATCTCGTAGAGTTTAATCGTGATTTTCAGATCACCGCAGAACTGACAGAAAATTTTCTAACCTACGCAAAGAATCAAAACGTAGACTTTGACAGAAAAGAGCTTGATAAAGACATTAGCTATCTCAAGTCTGTTTTAAAGGCAGAGGTGGCAGGTGCTATATGGGGAAAATCAGCATACTATCAAATGTTTGTTAGCAACGATCCGCAGGTGACCACCGCCCTATCACACTTTGATGAGGCTGCCGAGTTTCTAGTTCACCATTAATAAGTGGATGCTTTGTAAAATCAAGAAAGGAAGTTTGACATTCCTCGATGGGAGCATTATTTTCGTGGTCGTTAAAAAGTCTTTAGTAAGGAGAAAACAATAATGGTTCAATACTTTTTAGATGGTGGTCCATTTATGTACCCCATTCTCGGCTTATTGATTTTTGGTCTCGGTTTCGGTATTGAGAGGGTTTATACACTATTTCGCGCCTCAGTCAATACGAAAAAGTTTATGACTGACGTGCGCACAGCCCTTCATGATGAAGGACGTGATAAGGCGGTTGAGGTATGTTCTAACACTCGTGGTCCTGTTGCTGAGATATTCCATGCAGGACTTAGCCGGGCACATCGCGGTATTGAAGCAGTGGAGAAAGGGATCGAAAATGCGGGAACCATAGAAATGGCTTTTCTAGAAAAGAACATGGTTTGGCTTAGTACCGTTGTTACGCTGGCACCCATGCTTGGATTTACAGGCACGGTGGCAGGTATGATCCAGGCCTTCGATGACATTAAAGCGGCCAATGATATTTCACCGGCTGTTGTGGCTGGCGGGATTTCCATTGCACTACTTACAACACTATTCGGTCTTGTGGTTGCCATTATCATTCAGACGTTCCAAAACTTTCTCATCTCCCGTGTTGACAAGCTTATCATAGACATGGAAGAAAATTCCGTCATGCTAATAGATGAGCTTGTTGAAATGGAGATAGCAAGCAAAAAGGAATAACATTAATAAAGAACATTTGATTCTATGAAAAAGCGTATCAGAGCTGGCGAAATTCCTACAGCGTCTATGGCGGATATAGCGTTTCTATTGCTCATCTTTTTTCTTGTTACCACGACCATTGACATGGATAAGGGGCTGGGGCTTGTGTTACCTCCCAAGGGTGAGGAGAAAGAGATTCCGAAGAGAAACATTTCGAACATTCTGATCAATGCTCGAGGCGATATTTTGCTTGACAAGGAGCCAATTCAGATGCGTGATATTCGTCAGGTGGTTCTAGAAAAAATGGCAGTAAACGACAAACTGATTTTTTCAGTAAAAACGCACCCCAAAGCTAGGTATCAGGCATATGTTAACGTGCTAGATCAGCTAAAAATGGCTAACGCAACAAGAATTTCCATTGCAGAAACCGTGAAATGAAGTTTTCTTCCAATACAAAAGTTTCAAGTGAAATCCCAACAGCGTCTATGCCGGATATTATATTCATGCTGCTCATCTTCTTTATGGTCACTACAGTTCTTCGTGAGTATGAAGGGTTGAATGTTTTCTTGCCGCAGGCAAGAAAGATTGAGCGTTTGGAGTCAAAACGTCATACTTCCCATATTTTTGTTTCCAAAGATGGCTTGATCTCTATTGATGACAAGATTATCCCCATAGATAATGTGAAGCATGTAATGTATGATAAACGTGTAGCCGACCCGCAACTGACTGTATCACTGAAGGCAGACAGGGATGCAACCATGGAACTTATTGGTAATATGCATAATGAGCTGCGCGAAGCTGATGCTTTGAAAATAAACTATTCTTCAAAGGTGGCAGCACCGTCATGATTCTTAGAAAAAACCCAAGCGTTTCTTTGAAATTACGTTATCCAATAGCTGTGCGGGTGTCAATGCTAATAGGTGTTTTAATGCTTATTACCCTTTTGGTTGCTTTTCCACGTTTTACGGCTAAAGAATTTCTTGAGAAAGAAATACAGATTGAGATTGAACAGTTTGATATTCCGCAGACACAGCAGTTTGATCTACCTCCGCCACCATCAAGACCATCCATACCCGTAGAATCAGAGAATGAAGATCTGGCTGATGATGTCACCATCGAAGAAACGGAATTAGAGGATTTTGTTGAATGGGATGCACCACCACCACCACCCGATGAGGGTCCCCGGGTTCGATTTATTCCTTATGACGACCCCCCGGTTCCTTTAGGGGGCTATTCCGCCATTCAACGTAATATTATTTATCCTGAAATTGCACAGGAGGCAGGGATCGAAGGAACTGTTGTAATACAAGCCTTTGTTGATAAAAAAGGGAAGGTTACTGACACTGTGGTGCTTAAAGGAATCCCCAATACTGGCTTGAATGAAGCAGCAATGACAGCGATCGAGAAGACAAGGTTCAAACCTGCCAAGCAACGTGATCGAGCTGTGGGTGTCTGGATATCTATTCCGGTGAACTTCCGGCTGAAGGGCTAGCACCCTTCGATTTTCCCTAGTAGAATTTCTCCTAAATAAGCCAGAAAACTACTGCTGAGATGATTGTTCCAACAATCGCCCCACCATAGCAAAGGAAAGATATGAAGGTGCTCACGGATTTTAGTCCTATGTCTATAAGGGTAAAGCGGAAGCGGTGAGCCCAGTGGAAGAGCGGGAGAGTAATGATGGTAAAAAGGATTAGTTTTATGAGCTGGTTAGATACACCAGTACTAATCCTTTCGAAATTCAGAGGATCGTCACCAGCCAATCCAAACGGTATCAAGATACCTGTTATGATGATCAGAATTGGCAAAACCATAGCTGCTATCATGCCGCCAGCGGAAAACAGTGACCACCAAATCGGTTCGTTGGACCTTGCCATTCCTATACCCCCAATATGAGCCATGCAAGAATAACGGAGACCAATACCCACCCGGCGTAGAACGTCCCCGCTACCAGTCCTTGAGGAATCCGCTCCTCTCCTCTGTAAAGCACAAGGATTTTTGGTGTTAGGTTAAACCAGGTAATGGTGTGGTAGAGCACGAAAGCGAGCGTAATGAGATGCAGGGCCACGCTACTGGGTGACTTCAGAGAAGCCATGAAATTGCCGTAAGTTTCGGCCCCTTGTGTCAATTTGTAAACTAAAGCCAGTAAAAAAATACAATATCCTGCAACGAAGACACTGGTTAGCTCCCTAATCATGAATAAAATGTAAGGTTTGCGTTTAAGCCACCATGTGTTGGATACGGGTCTGTGGTAGGTACTCATTTCTTTTTCCCCCACGGGATCAAAACATCCTTGAACCAGTCAACAGTACTTGAGACTTTTGCTCGCTGTATTGCCGCTGCCGGATCCACATCTTTTGGACATACAGCACTACACTCACCCACAAAAGTGCATTCCCAGATTCCCTCATGGCTGGCGATGACTTCCTGCCGAGCATCCCTGCCCTGGTCTCGGGAGTCCATGTTGTACCTCTGGCCGAGGGCAATGGCTGCAGGTCCAATAAAGGAGGAATCGAGAGCATAAACGGGACAGGCCGCATAACAGAGCATACAGTTAATACACATAGAGTACTGTTTAAAGTGAGCCAGTTCGGCAGGTGACTGAATGTATTCACCCTCTTCCAGTGGCTTCTCTTCACCTTCCTTCCGGATGATGTATGGCTGCATCTCTTTAAGTTTTGTCATAAAATCATCCATTTCGAAGATAAGATCCCGCTCCACAGGGAAACCTGTCAATGGTTCTACACGGATTTTATTTGGGTAATAGTCCTTTAGAAATGCGGCGCATGATAATTTCGGTACTCCGTTCACCATCATCCCACAACTGCCGCAGACCCCCATCTGGCAAGACCAGCGGTAGGAAAGCGTTCCATCGATCTCGTCCTTAATGTGATTGATGGCATCCAGCACTACCCAGTCTTCATGGAACGGGACTTCGTATGTCTGAAAGGAGGGGACGCTCTCTTTTTCAGGTCGGTAG
>Ga0209753_1000878_pt1 | contig 12778 bp, 11 predicted proteins | sample METZYME_3_550m_FD_187550 | JGI IMG/M metagenome (GOLD analysis project Ga0209753, IMG submission 187550) | Marine microbial communities from oxygen minimum zone in mesopelagic equatorial Pacific - METZYME_3_550m (SPAdes) (version 2) | ecosystem: Environmental > Aquatic > Marine > Oceanic... | reverse complement strand
AAGAAATCGCGCAAGTTCTGTTCCACGATATCCAACATGGGGTCCTCCGACGATATCCGCGGTTTACGCTCAGAACCAAAGTAGTAACTACCTCGACCCCCAAATGCTAAGCGGTTATCAAGCGTTCTCTGTCCATAAATAACGACTCGACGTGTATCGCCAAAGGTTTCCCGCTGGGTTAAACCAATTTCCTCCCACACCTCGCGCGCTAACGGTTCGGTGGCAACCATCATCGAATAGAGTGGCATAACTCGGCGCTTTTGATTGCTTAGCGAATCGGTATATCCCTCGGTAGCACGAAGCACGATTGACGCCTCGACGGATCCGACTTCGGTGTGAATTCGTCCTGGCTCGAAATTGGTCACGGGAGTCAATTCGTGAATTGCCACGCCCAGTCCTCGAACTCTCTCGGCTAACCCTTTAACTAACCTCGCCGGGTGTATGGCCGCGCAATGAGGGGTGTAGCTAGCCCCATGATTTGACGCACAGTTGATGTGCCTCTTCGCCTCACTCGTCGGCAACCAGCGATAATCGTCTTCGGAGAAACCCATGCTGTGGAAGCGTTCAACCCGGTCCCGCATACTTTTCGCACGGAACGGTAGTGTCGCGACCGTGAGCGTTCCGCCTTTTTGGTAGTGACAATCAATGTTCTCAGCCTGACAAACGCGACCAACCTCATCAACAGTTTCGTGCATCGCCCGAAGAACTTGAATTCCAACCTGTCGCGTTTCCGGGCTCGCCAACAGATCTTCAATCCCCATGGCGAAACCCATGCACCACCCACCATTTCTGCCGCTGGCACCATACCCAACGGTTACCGCTTCAAAAATAGCGATGGAGAGATCAGGCCGTCGTTGCTTCAGATAGTACGCCGTCCATAAACCGGTGAAACCAGCTCCAATAATCGCCACGTCGGTCGCTCTCGGCAAAGAAGATGGTTTTTCGGGTTCGGGCAAAGATTCAAGCGAATCAAACCAGAAACTGCCGTTGTCGTGTGTCGCTATTGGCATCGAGCTGATCTAGGCATCTATCCGACCGGAACACCTAATTAAGCCACGAACATGCATCCATTTCAGTTTGATTAATTTGTACCCGCAAGCGTACGTTTGTGAATCGTAAGCAACCGATCGATTGGAGCGTGGGGACCATGAGCAAATTTTGGCTACTCGTTGGACTGGGGGGATGCGTTGCTGCTTCCGCCGTCGAACAAGATGACTTACTCGTTTCCAAGCCGGTTATACAGTTAGAACGCCCTCAGGCGTTACCAACGGCTCGACCTGAAGATGTAGGTATGTCGAGTCAACGTCTGCGTCGTATCTCCACCGCGATGCAACGACACATCGACTCGGGACGAATACAGGGTGCTGTCACCGCCGTGGCTCGGCGCGGCAAAGTCGTCCATTTTGAGACACACGGTTTGATGGATGTCGACGGTCACCGGGCGATGGAAGCGGACGCCATATTTCGGATGGCGTCTTCGACGAAACCAATCCTTGGTGTGGCCACGCTCATGTTGGTTGAGGAAGGTCTTTTGCGGCCTCGCGATCCCGTTTCAAAATACATCCCTGAATTCAAAGCGATGCAAGTCGCTGTCTTAAACGAGCCCCAGGACCAAGACATCAGTCCGGTCAGGGTCAATCGACGAGACCCTCCGGCCCATCGATTAGTCCCGGCAAACCGAGAAATTACGATACACGATCTGTTGACCCACACTTCCGGTTTAGCCAGCGGCGGATTGGGAAGCGCGATTTCGAAGCGTCCCAGAAGAGACTCGAACGCCACACTCGCTACTGAAGTCCCAAAGTACGCACAGTACGTTCTCGATTTTCAGCCGGGTTCTCGCTGGTCGTACAGCCCCGGCGTCGGTCTCAACGTAGTGGCTCGAATTGTTGAAATCGTTTCGGGTACAGCGTTCAACCACTTCGTACACGACCGAATATTCGAGCCGTTAGGGATGCAAGACACCCACTTTAATGTTCCCGACCATAAAACGTCACGACGAGTCGTGATTCGCAATCGATCCAACTGGTCGCGGCGACCCCCGACAACTTTTTTTTCTGCATCGGGCGGACTTTCCAGTACTGCTGAGGATTACCTTAGATTTGAACAAATGCTGGTCGGCGGAGGCCAATTGTTCGGGCGACAATTACTAAGCCCGAGAACGGTAAGAATGTTGGGAAGCAATCACCTTGGCGATTTGTACCGAAGTTTCTCTCGCAACCAAAACGGCATGGGGTACGGCTACACAGTTGCAGTAGTGATCGATCCCATCATCGCAGGCAGTCGCCGCAGCGCAGGCGCATTTGGCTGGGGTGGCGCCTTCGGGACACAATCATGGACCGACCCAGTCGAACAACTGGCGGCGGTGTTGATGCTCCAGCAACCGTACAGTCCGGCCCAATACGATTTCGGCAATGCCGTACAACAGGCAATCATCGATTGATCGATGCCGCTTGAATTGGTGTAAACGTTGCGCTGAACTTCTCCCTCGTCCGACGATCTCGTGCCTGTCTTCGGCCCGCCGGCACAAGAACCCGTCCACACACATTGATAAACTTAAAACGTCAGTCGTTTAACGCACCGGAAGAAAAGGAAGATACGTGACAGTAGAACGCGATCACCACGGTTTCGATGCTCCCGCACCGTTGGGGCATCCCGGACGAGCAGGCCTACCTCATGGCCACTTAACCGGGCCTGAGGTTGGCGAGCAGCTCCCAAATTTCCAACTCCCCAATGCGTACGGCGATCTCATCGATTTCCACCAGAGTCGCGCCAACGGCAAAGCAATCGTCGTTTTTTTTCGATCGGCGGTTTGGTGACCGCCTTGCTGGACGCAGCTCGGCGAGCTTCGCGACGCATACCCAAAGTTCCAGTCGGCGGGCATCAAACTCTATGCCATCTCTTATGACGATCAAGAGATACTCCGCGAGTTCAGTCAAAAGCAAGGGATCCCGTACCCACTCCTTTCGGATACCGACTCTGAAGTGATCCGACGCTACGGCATCCTCAACGATCAGGTCGGTCGCGAGGATGCCTTTCTTGAGGGCATTCCATTTCCGGGAGCTTACGTTACCGACGAAGCAGGCGTCGTCACCGCAAAGTTTTTTCACGACACCTACAAAAAGCGGGACAGTCCCGAAAACCTACTCGATGCGGCGGAGGGCGGTATTCAATTGACTGGCGACGAGCCGAGCGTCCGCAATAAAGATCCAGAAATCCCGGTTTCAATATCTGTCCGTGGCGGCCGAGGCACAATACGCCAGGGAATCATTAGACATCTTGTTGCTCGCTTCGAATTGCCCCCGGGGATCCATATCTACGGTGAACCCGTACCCAACAACATGGTCCCCACCACGGTCACTGCTTCTGGCTCTGCAGGGTTGGTGTTTGAAGACCCTATCTTTCCGCCCTCAGAAGCGCTCATTCTGAAAAGCACCAACATTGAGCTTCGGACATGGAGTGGTGAAGTCGACGTCGTCGTCCCCTTTTACGCGGTCGGTTCACTGGCAAGTGAAACGCGCCCCCTCGATCAGGACACAGCAATCATCGACGTGGTGCTTCGCTACCAAGCGTGCGATGACTCGGTCTGTCTCCCACCCCAAACCGAAACACTCTCGCTGCGCGTCAACCTTGACGTGATTGACGTACCGGCCTTGGCGATACACACAGGCCACGGCCAGCGCGAAAGTAAATTCTCGGGTGCACCCCACATGCGGCGATTGATCCTTCGCAAGCTCCTCAAGAACCCGCTCGGTCTACCAAGACTTGTCCTCAAGACCTTCAAGCTCGAACGGGCCGCAAAACGAAGAGCCCGCAAAAAGTGATGTTTGGAATAGACATGCTTGGATCATTCGACCTTTCATTTTCCCGGCAACCCTCCGCTTGAATCTTCGTACGCTACGACGTCGCATCCGGACGACCATTCTTGCTTCGGCGTTTTACTTCGGCCTGCTGATTTATCCACTGATTCGTCTGATTGACTGGCTCATTCCAGGCTGGCAACCCGGAACGTTTGAGTTATTTGCTCTTCTCGTCTTGCCCCCGGCAACCCGCATTATCTCGTCAACATTTCCCGGAGCCTTTACTCGACGACTCGCCGTCATATCCATGACGTGGATGGGCCTATGCTTCCAGCTCTTTACCGTAGTCATCGTGCTAGAGCTCGTTCGTCTAATTTCGCCAATCAGCGATACAGACGTCGGACTCATCGGGCTTACCGCCATCTTAATACTAGGTGGTTGGGGACTGATCAATGCGCAGCTGTTAAAGGTGCGCTGTATCCCCCTCTTTGCCGGTACGAGTTTAGAAGGGAAGTCACTGGTACAAATCTCCGACGTGCATATCGGATCACGTAGCCCTATGTTCTTGCGCCGGATCGTTAAACGCATCAATGAATTGCAAATGGACGCAGTATTAATCACTGGTGATCTTGTCGACGACGATGTCGGCGAAGACGATTTACAACCGTTGGCCGAGCTCAACGCGACCGTCTATTTCATTCTCGGCAACCACGAGCGTTACGCGGACACCGAACGCATAGTCCAGCATTTAAAAGCCCACAACGTCATCGTGTTACGAAACGAAGCCGTGGACGCCGATCCGTTTCAATTCATCGGCCTCGACGACGCCGAAGCAAGGGACACCGTAAAAAAAGGTCTGAGTAACCTATCGAAGCAAAACAATCGATACCGAGTTCTTCTTTACCATCGACCGGAAGGTGCAGACGACGCAGCAGATTGGGGTATACAACTCATGGTGTCAGGTCATACGCATCAAGGTCAGATATTTCCATTCAATTACCTCGTCAAGCGAATTCACCCCCGCATGCACGGGTCGTTCGACGTGGACGGTCTGCGTCTATACGTGTCGCCAGGCACAGGGACATGGGGCCCGGTATTGCGAACCAATGCACGCTGCGAGGTCACACACTTCCAGTTTTTGGGCCATTCGAAAGCGGCCCTGAGTCCGTCCGCAACCAAATTTGCATAGCCACATGTTGGTTTCAACGATGTCCCAAAATCACCAAATTCAAGTGTTGTTGGAGAACGACCGGCGATGGGTGACAGAGGTCACTCGCGACGATCCCGATTTTTTCGTACGAACGGTGTCTCAACAAGCGCCTAAATATCTCTGGATTGGCTACTCCGATAACCGCGTTACCCGCAATCAGATGGAACGGTGAACCTATGAAAGAACCCATCAATTTATTATCTAAGTTTGATCTATTCTCTGAACACTGGTCGCCCAAAGTCGTCGCCGAGATGAATGACTACCAATTCAAACTCGTCAAACTCAAAGGGTCGTTCATTCGGCACGACCATAAAGATACCGACGAAGTCTTTATCGTGATCGAAGGAAGCATGAGTATCGAACTGAGCGACACAACGGTTAATCTAAATCAGGGTGAAATGTTGGTAGTCCCACGAGGCGAATTACATCGCCCGTTTGCAGCAGAGGAATGTAAAGTCCTGCTCGTCGAACCAAGAGGCGTAGTAAATACCGGGGATGTCGACAGCGAACAAACAGCGGTGAACGATGTCTGGATATAGTTATTCAAACTCATGGCATCGGCACGAACCAATTTCAAAAGCACATTCGAACAAATCTTTGGCGATCTCTTAGTAAGATATCGACATGGCAGACGATCTTTGGCGGCGATCAGCGACCACGCTCGCAGGCTTAATCAGGACTAGGCAAACGTCTTGCCAGGAAGTTATGGAAAGCCATCTCGGCAGGATCGAAGCGGTGAATGGTAGGTTAAATGCTATCACCGTCGTTCTAGCCGACTCGGCGATGGTTGCCGCAGCGGAAGCGGATCGGCGTGAACCGACTGGACCCCTGCACGGTGTTCCGTTCACCATCAAAGAGAACATTGACTGTCTCGATTCGGCCACGACGAGAGGGGTACCCGCCCTCGCCGACTCGATGCCTTCTTTGGACGCTCCCGTGGTCGCTCGCATGAAAGCCGCCGGTGCGATTCCGCTTGGCCGAACCAACTTGCCGGAGCTGGGGATGAGAATCACCACCGACAATCCTCTGCACGGAAGAACGCTCAATCCTTGGAACGCGGATCGGACCCCGGGTGGTTCAAGCGGCGGTGAGGCTTCGGCATTGGCTTCCGGCATGAGCCCTCTCGGGCTCGGTAACGATATCGGCGGCTCCGTTCGAAATCCCGCGTTTTGTTGTGGCGTGGCGTCCCTGAAACCATCAGCTGGCAGGATTCCACACGCATCATCGATCCCGCCAGAGGACTCTCGTCTGGCCGCCCAACTCTTACTGACTGAAGGACCTATAGCGCGCCATGTCAAAGACTTACGGCTCGCGTACGAGACGCTAAGCGGCCGAGATTCAAGAGATCCCCAGTCGACGGACGCGCCGCTGTATGGACCCGACGTCAAGAAAAGGGCGGCAATTGTCACCGACATACCCGGCGTGGAGCTACCAGAATCGACCCGGGACGCGTTGCTTCAAGCGGCAACCGCGCTGGAGGAGAAGGGATGGGAAACGGTCGAGATTCAACCCCCCGAACTCGCGCACGTCCACGAAGTGTGGATGCACCACCTATCCGCCGACTTTAAACCGCTATTGGGGGATATGTCCGCGGTGATGACCGATGCACCGCTCGAATTCTTACGACTACTGTGTGAGCGGAACGATCCCGCCGCCGTCGGGCTGGCTAATATTCACGCCGAAAGAAACCGGCTTAGCAGGCTCTGGTCCGAATTCTTCACGGCTAATCCGATCATGGTGGGTCCTACTTGGACCGGCCCACAATTCGAGCACGACGCGGATATAAATGGCGTCGTCGGCTTGGAACTGGCTATCGATCTTTTACGTTTCATTTCACCTGCCAACGTGTTGGGTCTACCGAGCGCGGCTATACCGATAGGCGTCACGGACGGTCTTCCGACCGGGGTGCAAGTCTATGCCGATCGATGGCGAGATGACCTCGCACTGTCCGGTGCCGAAGCCATCGAAGCCGTTGTCGGACAAATCTGCCCAATCGATCCTAGGTTCTAAACAGGGTGCACGGCGCTGGTTAGCAATTCATCACTGCATCGCACTCGGCCAATTCCGACGCCAATAAATCCAAACTTTGGGTTTGGTATCGTGCCCTACTCCATTGCCATAGAGGCGAAGACATCGGCAATTTGATCTGGCCCGTAGCCAAGTACCGTCTCCAACACATGGACGTTGTGTTCGCCAAGCTCTGGACCGGCCCGGTGGAGGTCAGCTGGGGTCCGGGACAGTTTGAAGCGAGATCCCTCGACCACGAGCTCGCCCAATGAAGTGTGATCGGCACGGACAAAGTGTTGCCGATGCGTAAGTTGAGGATCGGACCAACACTCAGGCGAATTTTGGACGACATGTGCCGCAACTCCGGCGTCGACGAGAGTGGCCTCGATTGATCGCTCGTCTTGTGTGACGGTCCATTCCCCTATACGCCGGTCAAGTTCATCCTGACGCAACCGCCGCGCGTCCACCGTTGCCAAAGACTCATCCTCGACCCAACCCAACACAGTTTGAAACGCAACCCATGCTCGATCCGATTGACAGGCAATCGCGATCCAACGATCGGCACCGCGCGTGGGATAAACGCCATGTGGGCATAAATCACGATCGCGATTCCCATCACGGTGCCACAGGTGATCATTCAACTGATAGTCGAGAATCGCAGGAACTAATAAGTGGAGGGCTGCCTCGGCTTGGGACAGATCAATGTGTTGGCCCCGTCCCGTACGTCGACGATGGTCCAAAGCTGCCAACAGCGACGCCAACATGAATCGAGGCGAGACGCCGTCCGTATAAGCGAGGAATGGACCCGCCGGCGATCGGTCCGACCATCCCGTCAGATCATAGAAACCAGTAATCGCCGCGGCCATATTTCCGTATCCCGGAACTTGAGCCCGTGGCCCCGTTTGTCCCATGAGGCAACTGGAGACCATGATGATGTCCGGGTTCACTTCGCGCAGCGCCTCATAATCAAGGTTCCAAGCTTTCATCGCTTTGGGAGAGAACGATTCGGTCACGACGTCTGCCCAGCGGACTAGGTCGAGAATCACCTCTCGCCCTGCGGGGTTCGAAGGATCAACGGTAATTCCAAGCTTCCCCGCGTTGAAATTCGCGAAGGGAACGCCCGACTCAAGACCCGGTTCGCCGTTCTTGAACGTGGGTGAACCACGAGCCGGTTCAAGTTTCGTGCTCGACTCGACCTTGATTACGGTCGCGCCGTAATCGGCCAATACCCGCGTGAAGAACGGGCCGGCGATGACCCACATAAAATCTAGGACTTTAAGTCCAGTTAGCGGTGCATCTGTGTTCTGCCCAGACTCAGATGTCGGTTGGTGGCTATTCCGCTGTTTCACTTGCACCGGTGACACGGGGGTCGTGGCGGCGCCCGGTAACTTGAGCGGGGTGTCTGAGAACTTGGCGAAAGCTCCCGGAACAAGGGCGCCCTGCCCGCTCACCTCAATCGAGTGCCAGAAATTCCGTGCCTTGAAGTGCGCTTCTTGCATCAGCCCGTCAACGTCAAAGGTTGGCGCAATATAGATGCCTCGTTGTAATCCTTCCTCAAAAAGCTCCGACTGGGTTCGCTCCATAGTGAACTGCTCAATCTTTTTACACAGGGCAAAGTACGGTTCCGGTGATTTTCCTTCGGTGTTCATCGCCGCGATCTCCAAACCCCAGTCCAACTCAACATCATCGGCAGTACACGCTCCGTTTTCGAAAAGCCAGTTAAGGAGGCGCTTATTTGGCTCCGTGAACGCCGGGCCAAAAAGAAAAGTGATGGCGACATACCCATCTCTGCAGGGCCAAGTAAGCCGAATCGGAAATAGGCCGGCCAGGCCGCCTGCGGCCCGACTGATAGTCATTCCACCGCCATTGGGCGTCGCGAGAATTGCTGACAAAGCGGCCTGCGCCGACGACTGCTGTGCCGATACGTCCACGTGCTGACCGACACCGCTCCGATGGCGTTCGTAAAGAGCGATTAGAGCAGCACCAGCCGCATCAGCGCCCGCATGGAAGAAGGCCTGGGGTACCGACGTGCGCACCGGCGCCCGGTCGGCATCGCCCGCCAGAATATGAGCGCCACTGGAAGCCCACACCGTCAAATCTGTCGCAGGCCATTCGGCTTTCGGACCACTTCCCCCAAATGCCGTAATCGCGACCACGATAACGCTCGGGTTTAGGTCGTTGAGAACCTCGTACGCTAACCCGTTCTCGGCCGCAACACGTTCGGTAAAGCCATGAACGACAAAGTCGGCTCCCTGCACCAATTCGTGAAACGCCCCCCGGTCACGCCGAACCTCTATATCAACGTGCGTTCGCCCTCTCGCGTACGCTTCCCACCACAGACTGCGATTGGAACCAGCGAGTGTCGGATTTACAGGGCGGTTAGACGGTTCCTCCGGGGAGTGAATGGATATGACTTCCGCGCCTAGATGGGCAAGCAGATACCCGCAAAACATGTCTGCGCCAGCAGTCAGATCAAGTACTCGATACGGTGTTAACATAAGTTATTAATCTACTGTTATATAACAATTTATTAAGATACGAACCTTCTCAGTTGAATCGGTTTCGACAGAAGTCTAGACCGACAATCAGCATCCCTAAAATCATTACCGCAACGAGACCATGTTTTAGCGACGTCGTCGCGCTCGCGAGAGCCACCTGTTCGCCCGATAGTTGCGGAAAGCTCAACAGCATATTCCAAATCTGAACGTTTTCCGCAATATCAATTAGTCCCGCAATAAACGGCGTTAACGCGAGGAACCGCAGGGAGCGATCTCCGGCAAGACGCATCGTAAATCCCGCAGCAAGGCTGATATAGCAACACGGGAAGAGCACGTCCAAAGTTAGCGCGCTCCACGCATACAGACTTCGCCCTTCGGGTCCGTAGTCGAGCATGCGCTCCTCGACCAGCACCAGGTCATAATTCGGGAGCACGTCAAGAATCGAAACGCCGAGCCGACGTTCCAACACGAAAAACCCCATCAAACAAAGAAGCACCCCGATGAACGATAAAAGCAAACTCCCCGTGGTCGACAAGACGTCGAGCAGTCGGAGCATCCGGCAAATTGGTCGGACCGACGGAATCAGGAACCTGATCCAACTCTACCTGCGACGGACGTGGCCGAAGTACCACTCGCCACGGCGTGATTCTCGTGGTCGGCCGTATGCTCTAGCAGCTTGGTGACATCGCTCACGATGTGTCGAACTTCAGTTCTAAGGGTTCCGTTGTAAATACCTCGAATGCGCAACGACTCATCCAGTAACAAAACATGTTCCGTGTGCAGCGCTCCCGGGCTTACTCCTCGATTCAAATCGACTCCGTAGCTCTCGGCAAGACGTCGAATTACGGAGATCGGCCCCGTAACCAATTCCCACCCCTCAAGTGGGAGATCTCGATCTAACGCAAACTGAATCAATTTTCTTGGCGTATCCGTTGTCGGGGCAATCGAGTGCGAAATAATCAAAAAACGTTTCGTATCGGCGACACCCGATCTCACTTTGGCGAGATTTGCGGTGAGGGTCGGACAGATACCCTGACATTCCGTAAAAAAGAAATTAACGAGGGTGACGCGCCTGCTCAAATCCGCATTGGTAATTCGTTTTCCTTGTTGATTTTGGAGCAGGAATTCCGGGAGCCTGAGCGGATCCGATTCCGACCAATGCGGTACTAAATCTTCATTGTAGAAAGGCAACCCTTGTCCTATCTCGTTGTTATTCGAACATCCTGATAACAACACTAACAGTACAAAAAATGCACTCTTCATAACTCGGTCCGATCGGATGGCCCACCGTTACAGACCTTTTCACCGATGAGTCCATAACGCCTGGTTGCGGTCATGACGAAATTTGCACGAACGCTACCGTCTGAATTCCACAATTGTTGCCGACCTCTTTGCTTCCCGTCGACGTAATTGAAGCGCTTTTCAAGCGTTCCGTCGCGATACGAAGCAATCACCTCGCCTTGTTGAATCCCATTAACGAAAACGCGCGAATGTTTAACCTCGCCGGTCCGCCACCAATCAACGTATTTTCCATGCCGCTTGCCGTTTCGGTAGATCTTCACGAACCCCCGCGCTCCGCCGGGATACCACTTATACGCAGCAACGCGCTCGCCATCCACGTAGCGAGTCAGGTGCCTGATGGATCCGTCGTCATGATTGGACTCCCGCAGAAAACCGGTCAGCGGCTTATCGAAGTAGGCGAGTTGCAGACCATGTTCAAGATGAGGGTCTTCAGCATCGATCCCAAAGAGCGTGCCCAACATCAGTAAAACCCAGCTCATTGAGCAAACGTCCCCGCCGTTCCGTAGAACCCGCTCCCATTGATGTACGGGTCCTTATCGGTCACGTGGTAATGATAGATTGCCTGGGTGGAATCGATCGTAATACCGACGTGCCCATGAAATTCGTCGAGTGCGTCTTCTTCGACATCCGCGCCGAAATCTTCCGGCCCGTACACTGAAAAGCCATCTAGAAGAACGCCGAGAAATGCGTCACGCCCACGGTTTGCGGTGATCCAAAGAGGCTCTATATGGTAATGGTACATGCCCGTTTGCTGCGGATGACCGTTGTACTGATCGAAGCTATCAATCTCGAAGGTTAGCGGGCGATTGTTGGGCCCCGCGTATTGGTTGTATATCGCCACGCCATTAACCGCTACGCCGATTGGTCCCAACGGTGTCGGTTCATGATTGGGATCTTCGGCAGGCACAACAGGCACTCGAAATTCCATATCAAATTCGTTAATTCGATTTGGATTGAGATTAAATTGCTGGTTGTTACCGTCATACGCCTCGTAACGCTCATCCGACGTTATAAAGTATGGACTCTTGTGGTTTGGGACTCCGTTTGACGTAACAACGACAACGCCATCTTCAAGCGTCACGGTCACACCCGAATCAAATTTTTCGTACTTCACCGGTAGTCCGCCCTCAACCGGGATATCCGATGTGGAGACGTGTTCAACCATGTATCCCCCAAGAGCATCCGAGTTGGCGCGAGTGGCTCCTTGACCCACCACCCCCGCACGCAAGCTTTCCCCCGAGAACCCAAACAAGTACCGCAGCAGCAGCAGCCCATCCGTCAACGCGTCGACGGTATTGTTGCCATCGATGTCAAAGGTTTCGGACTGGTCCGCGAGATACATCGCGATTTCAGCTGGATCGGTCCGCGACGCGCCCGATCCGAGCGCTCCATCGACCAACGTTTGGCCAACAAATCCGAATTGATGTCGCAACACCAATAGACCATCCGTGAGTGCCTCGGTCGTTCCGTCATCGTCGACGTCGAATGCCGCGGCATCAGGAACTTGTGCCAACGGGAGCAACAAAAGCCAGAAGGCTCTACGTACGTTCAGAACCATATAGCACCTAACTACGTATTCGCATATACGGTTATACGAACGACCGGTTCGACCCCGTCGGCAATTTCTCGGCTCTCAATTACCCAAGTCGCAATGACCTCGTGGTCATCCTGTCGCTTCCAACGACCGCTCGTTTCAGCATTCACGAACCTATTTCGCCCTTCTCTCCAAACCGCGTGTGAACATATTGACCAGGCGTTTGTCCCTTTCCCAAAGGAGGAATAATTCCTTATTTTCACGCTCGATAAATAGTCCGAATTGAAGAGCCGCTCTAGTGGTCGCCTTGTCGAGTTGAGCCACGCCCTGCAGAAACTTATCCCCCTCGACTTTTTTCTCAGCTAATTTCTGAGCTAGATGGATCGGGGCGACGATCTCAGCGGTCAACGGACCGCCATGCGCACCC